>BNJV01001359.1_pt1 | contig 77062 bp, 135 predicted proteins | sample 8540591 | NCBI WGS metagenome assembly BNJV01 (sample SAMD00202457, study PRJDB9452) | human saliva metagenome | host: Homo sapiens | reverse complement strand
GAAACATTTATTAGTAGATAGATTGTAGTAATTACTAATAATCCATATAGAATTGCTCTTGGTAAGTCTTTTTAGGATTCTTCATTTCTCCTGCAATTGTGCCAACATTACTCCAACCATCGTAACCATACATGGCGGCTAACATCGCAGCACCAAGAGCAGCTAGTTCTGAAGATTCAACTGTAGTGTTAGAAGTACTACTAGGAAAAAGCATTATAGTAGTAGGATTTGGTTGTAGAAGTCCGAAAATACTAATAGAAATAATAGGAATAAGTTTACAAATTGTTGCTATGTTTGTATACGGCCACTCGCTTTACTTCCTAATAAATTTAAACCAGCTACCGTTGTAGCAGCACATGCTCCAATGAAAATTGAGTATTTTTTGTCTATTTGAAATAGATTTAGGAATTGTGTTGCAAAAATAGCGGCAGCTGCAGCAATACTTGCCGGATAATAAATTACAGCTTGAGCCCAACCTAATAAATATGAAACAGTCTTTCCATATGCACGCTCTACCCATACAATCATCCCACCTGTTTCAGGCATTGAAGCTGCAAGTTCTGCAGTAGTTAATCCTGCACAAATGCTTATGATTCCAGCAAGACCCCATGCAAGTAGACCTAGACTAACACTTCCAGTGGTTTTATAGATTACAGCGGCTTTAAAGAATACCCCTGATCCAATAACAACACCGACGACTGTTGAAAATGCTCCGAAAAATCCGATTTCTTTTTAAATTTTCCAAAATATACCTCCTTAATAAATTTTTGTAATTAATATTTGAAAATTAAGTAAAAATAGTGATAAATGACATAAGTTTTTAAATAACCGTTTAAGTATTTAAAGTTTATATTTTAGCGTATTTATTATATATTATTTTTACATTCTTAACAATAGTTTAATCAAAAAAATAAAGGATAAATTTTAAGGGGAAATACATTGTTTTAAGGGAAGAAGAAAAACATAGCTAAATATAAATAACATCTAATTATTATTTATTGTGATAGAATAAGAATATTAATATAGATTATATCTTAAAAATACTTTTTAACCATTGATATGATAGTATTTTATTAAGTAAATAGATTTCTATATAATATCAAATTTTAAGACTTTTCGGAGAGAGTTCGGAGAGTTTTCGGAAAACAAAAACACATTAGACAAGTGCCAGTAGTTCTATAAATAAATGAGATAACAGGTAGTGTTTGGTTATCTGTTTTTTTATTATGAAATTAAAGTAGCTTACAAGAATTTTTGAATACTTCTAGTATATCGTTTTACTTTTCTTTGTAAAAGCTATGTTATAATATTTTTAAAAGGTTAGAGCGTGAGGAATGCAGGCCCTAACTGTTAAAAATTAAATTGCTATTTAAAAAGGTTTAGTGTTCTTAGTACTGAACTTTTTATTTTGTGTAACTACATTATAACTTTTTATTTATTAAAAATATATTGTATAATACTAATAGGGATGAAAGCATGGTTACCATGCCCCCTAAGTAACTAAATTACTTTTTCAAACGTCTTGCGCTGCCCTGCTTGACGTTTTTCTTTTTATTAAATTTATAGTAAGTATTTTTAACTACATTTTTCTATATTTTTATGATGAATTTTAAGGAAAAACAACTATTGATTTTTATTTTTAATGGTTTATAATTACTGTAGAAATAAGTTTAGCAAACATTAGAGAACTTCTCAAAATTAAATGAGAAGTTCTTTTTGTCTTAATTTTTCCAATAATGGTTAACGAGGTTGTACCATTGTGAATGATTGGGCTCAGGTTGGTCTTTAAGATTTTTATAGATTTTTTTAATAGGGGGCGGTCTTCTCAATTAAGGGAAGTACACCATGTACCTTATGTAGTAATATTTTTTTATGCTAACTTAAAGTCTTAGCTTTGCTCTTTCCTTTGTATCTTTCTATCTTTCTATCTTCAAAGCTAATACAATTAAATTAATATTTATTCTTTTGTTTAAATCATTTAATCTTTTTATTTATTCTTTTTGTTTAAACTCATTTAATCTTTTATTTATTCTTTTTCATAATCATATTACATTCATTGATAACATATTAATCTAATCTATTATCATACTATCTTTATATCTTAGTTCATTATCATTTACTTACTTGGTGTATCTATCTATCTATCATTTACTACAAAGTTATTCAATCATGATACTAGTATTAGCTATATAGCCTTATGGTATAAGATGATTAGGTAACTGGAATAAGCGCAACAGATGTAGTATATATCAATCTATATTAGTTAGCTATCAATGAATATATAATGATATGATATAACCTAATGAATATATATTAGTGTTGCTTATCCTCTAGTATCTGATACGATTAATTAACCCAATTTAGATATCTATACATAATCTTAATTACTAGAATTTTTTTCAATCTTCATATGATTTCATTTCTAATATTTTAAAATTAAATCGAATAGCCTGTATTAAAGTTTGTTATCTCTATTCAGAACGATTTACTCTATTAATCTCATAGTCTAATTAATACATTTGATAAAAACAAGATAAATTATAGTATTAAAAAAATAGTGAAATTCTTATTAAAGATTTAACAAAAATCAGTGAAAATATGTTATAATAGGGAGTATCTGAATAAAAAATACTAGATTATACTAGAAAGGAATTTAACATGACAGAAGAAATTAAAGTAGATGTACAAGATTTAAATGATCAAATGCTTGTTCGTCGTGAAAAATGGAAGCTATGAGAGAAAGTGGTTTAGATCCATTCGGAACTAAATTCGAAAGAACTCATCTTTCAAATGAAATTGTAGTAGAATATGATAAATATAGTAAAGAAGAATTAGAAGAAAAAATATCTCTGTAACAATTGCAGGACGTATTATGACAAAAACGTGGTAAAGGTAAAGCAGGATTTGCTCACGTTCAAGATTTAGGTGGTCAAGTTCAAATTTACGTTCGTCAAGATAGAGTAGGAGATTCTATGAATACTTCAAGACTCTTGACCTTGGTGATATTGTAGGTGTAACAGGAGTACTATTCAAAAACTAACGTAGGTGAATTATCTGTTAAAGCTGATAAATTTGAAATTTTAACAAAAAGCATTACGTCCACTACCTGACAAATTCCACGGTCTTAAAGATGTTGAAGAGCGTTACAGAAGAAGATACGTAGACTTAATTATGAATGAAGAGAGTAAAGAAACATTTATTTTACGTTCAAAAATTATTCAAATTATGCGTAGTTACTTAAATGAACGTGGATACTTAGAAGTTGAAACTCCAATGATGCACTCTGTTGCAGGTGGAGCTGCAGCTCGTCCATTCGTAACTCACCACAATGCATTAGATATGCAATTATTTATGCGTATCGCACTTGAATTACCATTAAAACGTTTAATCGTTGGTGGTTTAGAAAAAGTATATGAAATCGGTCGTGCATTCCGTAATGAAGGTGTTTCAACACGACACAACCCTGAATTCACAATGATCGAGTTATATGAAGCATATGCTGATTATAATGACATTATGGACCTAACTGAGTCTATGATTGCATACATCTGTAATGAAATTCATGGTACTACAAAAATTATGTACGGTGAAGATGAAATTGATTTAACACCAAAATGGCGTCGTGTTCACATGGTAGATGCTATTAAAGAAGTTACTGGTGTTGACTTCTGGCCAGAAATGACAGATGAACAAGCTCATGCATTAGCTAAAGAGCATAATGTTCCTGTTAGAAAAAGATATGAAAGTTGGACATATTATTAATGAATTCTTTGAAACGTTTGTAGAAGAAACATTAGTTCAACCAACATTTGTTTATGGTCACCCTGTAGAAGTATCTCCGTTAGCTAAAAACTAATGCTGAAGATACGAGATTCACTGATCGTTTTTGAGCTATTTATTGTTAGACGTGAACATGCGAATGCATTCAGTGAGTTAAAACGATCCAATCGATCAAAAAGAAAGATTCTTATCTCAAATGGATGAAAAAGGATGCTGGTAATGAAGAAGTTTATGAAATGGATGAAGACTTCGTAGAAGCACTAGAATACGGTATGCCGCCAACAGGTGGATTAGGAATTGGAATTGATAGATTAGTTATGTTATTAACTAACCCGGCTTCAATCCGTGACGTATTGCTGTTCCCATACATGAAACATAAATAAGAAAACGTTTTTTTCGGAATATCCGCTTATTGAAAAAAAGGGCAAATATTTATAAAAAAATTAAATCTCCCTAAAATTTAGGAAGCTTTTAATAGAAAAATTAAAGGGAGCTTGGTCTCCCTTTTGTATATAATAAGATATATAAGGAGTATCAAATGGCAAGTTTTTTTGATAAATTAAAAGAAAAAAATTTTCTGCTAAGGAAGAATTAAATGAAGAACTGATTTCACTTGATGAATATGAAGAATTTGCTCGAGAGTCAGTTTGTAACTGAAAAATTTAAAAAGGACTTAAGAATCACGCGATAATTTCTCTAATGCACTTAATAACTTAATTAGTTCATATAGAGAAATTAATGAGGAGTTTTTTTCGAGGATTTAGAAGAACTATTAATTCAATCAGATGTTAGTTACAACACAGTATTAGAGCTAGTTGATTACTTAAAAGCTGAGTCACAAAGACAAAAATTTAAAAAGAACCAAGTGAACTGCAAAGTATGATTATCGAGAAACTTGTTGATGTTTACATGGAAGGTACTGTAAAATCTGAATTAAACTATGCACCAGAAAAAGAGCTTTCAGTGTTCTTATTTGTGGGAGTTAATGGGGTAGGTAAAACAACTTCTATTGGTAAACCAGCCCATAATCTTAAAAAGAAGGGAAAAGTACTTATAGCTGCTGGGAGATACATTTAGAGCAGGTGCAATTGATCAGCTCGATGTATGGGCTAAACGTAGTGGTGCTGATATAGTTAAATCACATGAAGGAGCTGATTCAGCAGCGATAATCTTTGATGCGATTCAATCTGCCAAAGCAAAAGGTTACGATGTATTATTATGTGATACGGCTGGTCGTTTACAAAATAAAAGATCATTTAATGAAAGAGCTTGAAAAAATAGTTCGTGTAATTAAGAAGGAAGTTCCAGAAGGTCCTCATGAAGTGTTATTAACAATCGATGCGACAACAGGACAAAACGGAATTCTTCAGGCTAAAACATTCAAAGAAGTTAGTGATGTTACAGGTGTAATCCTTACTAAACTTGATGGAACGGCTAAAGGTGGTATTGTTATAGCTATTAAGAAAGAATTAGGAATTCCAGTTAAACTTGTTGGATTAGGAGAAAATATTGATGATTTAGAAGTATTTGATCCTGAACAATATATTTATGGATTATTCTATCAAGAAAATCCTGAACAAAAAGAAGAACAAGTAGAAGAATAAAAAATAATTTTTAGAAATATTCATTTTACATGATTTTATGACAATGTAAAATGGATATTTTTATTATACAAAATCAACAACTATAAAAACAAATTGCTATAGTAAATAGATGAAAAATATTTTTAATATTAAATTGGAATTATTTATCAAAAATTAATTGAAAAGCAATAAAAAGTATATAATAGATATATTAACAAGGTAATAATATATGGAGGATTATAATGGGATTTTTATCTAAATTATTTGGAAAAAGAAGAACAAGTACAAGAGTTAGTATTAAACTCATACATGAAAGGTAAAGTGGTAGATATTACTGAAGTGCCTCGATCCAGTATTTGCTCAAAAAATGATGGGAGATGGATTTGCAATTATTCCTGAAGAAGGAAAAATTAGTATCTCCAGTAGCAGGAGAAATTATCCAAGTATTCCCAACAAAACACGCTTTTGGTATTAAATCAGAGAAGTTGAACTTCTATCCACGTAGGATTAGAAACAGTTGCTATGAAAGGTGAAGGATTTGATGTAGCTGTATCTGCTGGAGATAGAGTTGAAGTAGGTCAAACTTTATTAACTTACGATTTGGAATTAGTTAAAGAAAAAGCTAAAGATATTATTACTCCTTGTGTAGTTACAAATATGGATTCAGTAGCTAACATTGACGTATTAAAATTAAATGAATCTGTTGATTTCTCACAAGTAGTAGTAAAGTAAAACTTAAATAGACCTAGGTCTATTTAAGTTTTACTGTTAGTGGCGAAATTATGAATGATAAGAAATTTTTGGAAGATTATATATCTGTATATAACAAAAATATAATTATAATATATTATATTATCGTCCAGAAAAAGAAAGATGTCTGGCTTATTAATGAAGATAATGAATTAATAAGATTTATATATGGGGATAGTTTTAAATCAACAGAAATAGATAGTATAGTTTCTAATGTAATTAGAAATGAAGTTAGACTTAAAAATGTTTAAACTGAGTAGTTTAAAAAATGAAAAAATCTTTATGTTTCTCCTGACTTTGATGATGTTATCGATGACTACAAAAAAATATAGAATTTCAAAGTGGTTTAATTATTGAACGTATACTTTTATAATACAAAAAAATAGCAAAACTATTCTTAAGGGAAAAAGATGCTAAATTTATTGAAGAAACACCTGATACTCTTAGATATAAAAATAGAGTAGTTGAACTTTATAAAAATCAAACACTAGATAGAAATACTTTTTAATATAAAATATAATATTTTTATCTGGAATATATTTATTATTGTTCTTAGTGAATTTTCATTGTTATATATGTATCGCATAGCAATAATTCATTATTTAGTCATTTAGAATACAGTTATCAAAAAAATAATTAGTGGACAGTTTTATCGAATGTTTATAAGTGTTTTTACTACTGATAATTCTTTTGAAACTATTATGTATATTATTATTTATTTTTATAGTTCGATACTCTTTAATAGAACAGTAAGTATATTAAAGAGTACAGGAATACTATTTTTCAGTATCATTTATTTTTAATTTATTGTTGATATTAGGTTATTCTGGTACACTTGATATTGCTTTTAGTTTCTAATATTGCAATATTTGGTTCAATTTTTATGAATCAACTGAGTATGATAACTTGAAATTTTTTTATATTCTGGAGCGGTATCAATAGCTTATTTAATTCTAGTCACACTTGTGTTTGAAACATCCATAATACTTTTATATCATTCATATTGGGAGTATTTTTAGAACTACTTTCTAATGAAGAGAAAAATTTGAATTTTTACTTTTTATTTATATTAATTTTTGTATTTCAGGAGAATTGATTCAGATGACGAGTGTTAATACTAAAAGTATAATAAATGGATATAGAGCGAGTAGAGTAGACGGTAGATTAGTAAAAAGTATATACTGACGAAGATATATTTAATTTAGAAAAAGAATTGATCTCTAAGAATAAATCTGTGCTTACATATTATGAATTGGGTATGGTAAAAAATAACAACTTCAACTAAGCAAGATGCTAAAAAAAGTTTTTCTTGAGGGAATAAATTTTTGATGATACTTTTGCACCAATTTACTATAACTTAGCTGTTATAGAGCGCCAAGAGGGAAATTATGAAAAAGCTAAAGAGTATGCTCGAAGAGCTTTTGCTCTAGATGGTAGTGAAAAAATAAAAATCTTACAGATGAATTGAGTAAGTTTTAAGGTGATGTAAATGATAAATTTTTACGATTTTGCAACAGTTTTTAAAAATCTTTTGGTATAATAATATATATGAAAGATAGAAAACATACATTAAGTATGGTAGAATATGAAGTAAGAGAGTTAAGACGTTTAGAATTAATTACTAAGGAAGAGTTTTATAAGAGCAATAGCAATTATTAGACATGAACTTAATTGTGAATTATCAGAAGGATAGGTGAAGATAATGGAAAATAACCTTATTTTTATAAAGGTACGTAAGAGAATAGAAGAAGATGTTATGAAAATAGAAGAGATGATAAATGCATGTGTTTCTGTAAAAGGTCAGAGAAAATGTCCATTATATCAAGATGTAATTGATACACAGATTTATGGTCTTTCAAAAGAAATTAATATTGCAGTAGAAATAGGCTGTATTTCTGAAGAAGCTGGACGTATTATTTTTAGCTGATTTAGAAGATAAAGGCCAGTGAAATGTATGCGAGTGTAATCTCAGAAAGTAAAGCAAATTAGTATGATTTTTAAAAAGATTACATAGAACTATAAAAGCATGAGAAAAAGGCATGTAAGATTAGATTGGATGGTTGCATTAACATTATTAATTTTACTTGTTTTTAAGTTGTATGATGGTTTATAGTGCAAGTATGATAGGAAATAAATATGGAACATTTACTTCAGGAGTTCCCGTACCGGAAACTTATTTTCTCATGACGACAGGCAGCATGGGTAATATTATCATATGTAATATTTTTTTAATATTTTCAGTTGCAGTTCCTTTCGAAGTTTTTTTAAAAAATAAAGCTGTATTGAAAAATGGATTTCTAGTGATGGTATTTTTTTACTTTTATACCTCAACTTATGCCAGCTATTAATGGAGCTAAATCATGGATTAGAATAGGTGGATTTAGTTTTCAGCCATCTACATTGGCTCAGTTATTTATTATTATGTACATGGCATTTATTTTTAGAGACAAGAAAAGAAAAATTGTTACATATATGTACAAGTTCAGAGTTGATAAAAAGTCTTTTGGATTCCGTTGGCGTTAGTAACGTTAATAGCGATGCAAAATGATACAGGAATGATGCTTATAACATTATCTGTAATTGGTATAATGACTTTTTGTTCTAATATGCATTCACAAAAATGTGAAAAATCTTATTACTCGCTTTGATTGCAGGTGTAGCAGTTCTTTTCTTATTCATGTTAAAAAAGTGCAATATTTAGTAGTGGTACATCGTATAGAACCAATCGTCTTAAAGTATTTTTTTAAATCCTTTTTCAGAAGATTTAGCAGCAGCAGCCGACCAAGTGATAAATTCATATGTTGCCTTTTGGTAATGGTGGATTATTTGGAAGGGCTTAGGTAATTCTATTCAGAAGTTAGGTTATCTGCCTGAAGCTCATACCGATTTTATTCTTGCGATTATAGCAGAGGAGTTAGGATTTATTGGAGTATTATTTGTAGTTAGTTTATTAATAATAATAATTGGGAAAGTAATTTTTTTCTGGTACAAGTCAAGAAATACATTCTCAGCGATGTATTCTTTAGGTTTTGCTAGTCTATTAGTTGTCCAAGGAGTTGTTAATATAGGAGGGGTTACTGCATCTATTCCAATGACAGGGGTACCATTGCCATTTATTAGTAATGGTGGTAGTTCTATTTTAATATTAAGTATGGGGTTAGGGATAGCTACTAACATTTTATCTCATGTAAAAATATTTGCGTAGTAATAGTAAAAAAATAATTAAGAATTTGGGTTGATAAAATTGATCCAAATTCTTTTAATATTATTTAGATTATGAAAGAGAAAAATTTATAATTTATTATGATGAGGCTTGCTAACTTCAGACAATCAAGCTATAATAATAAAGGTAACTTTTAAAGGAGATTTTAAATGAAATTAGAACAATTTGATTTTTTTATCTGCCTGAGGAACTTATAGCACAAACACCTCTTTTTAAAAAAGAGACACTAGTAAGTTACTTTTGTGTAGATAGAAAAATAATTTATATGAACATAAAATTTTTTCAGATATTATAGATTACTTTTAATTCTGGAGATACGTTAGTATTAAACAATACTCGAGTAATGCCGGCACGATTATATGGGGCTAAAAAAAGGATACAGGTGCCGCAATAGAGGTGCTTTTATTAAAAAAATCTTAATCATAATAACTGGGAATGTCTTGTCAAACCCTGCTAAAAAGAATAAAAAGAAGGAAGTATAGTATCTTTTGGTGATGGCATAATGGAAGCAGTCTGTACAAAAAGTATTAGATGATGGATTTAGACATTTTGAATTTATATATGAAGGAATCTTCCAAGAAAGAGTTAGATGAACTTGGAACTATGCCACTTCCACCATATATTAAAGAAAGATTAACTGATAAAGAAAGATATCAAACAGTTTATTCGAAAGAAGTAGGGTAGTTCGGCTGCCCCAACAGCAGGGTTTACACTTTACGCAAGAATTATTACAAAAGATAAAAAGAAAAAGGTATAAATATAGCTTATTTAACCCTTCATGTAGGACTTGGGACATTTAGACCTGTAGCTGTAGAAAATATAGAAGAACATGATATGCATTCAGAGTATTATACTTTAGACGAAGATACAGCAGAAATCATTAATAAAACAAAAAGAAAAATGGAGGAAGAATATTTTCTGTAGGAACTACTTCAACAAGAACATTAGAAACAATTGCACGTGATAATAATGGGAAAATTGTTGTGGCGTCTGGATGGACAAATATCTTTTATTTATCCAGGTTTTGAATTTAAATGTGTTGATGGTCTTATTACAAACTTCCACTTACCAAAATCATCATTAATAATGCTTGTAAGTGCATTTTATGATAGAGAAAAAATTATTGAATTATATAACATAGCAGTTGAGAATAAATACCGTTTCTTCAGTTTTGGAGATGCGATGATAATAATTTAGTTTAAGAAAGGAAATATTTATATGAGAGATGTAAAAAGAAAAATGCAGTATGGTATGAACATATAAAAACTTGTAAACAATCGGGTGCAAGATTAGGTATTGTTCACACACCTCATGGTAGCTTCGAAACACCTGTATTTATGCCAGTTGGAAACGCAAGCTACTGTAAAAAGCAATGTCACCAGAAGAAGTAAAAAGGAATGGGTGCAGATATTATTTTATCTAATACGTATCACCTTTGGTTACGTCCTGGTGAGGAGATTGTTGAAAAAGCTGGTGGACTTCACAAATTTATGAATTGGGATGGAAGTATTCTAACAGACTCAGGAGGATTCCAGGTATTTTCTCTAAGTGAGATGAGAAAAATAGAGGAAGAGGGAGTTCATTTTAAAAAATCATTTATCTGGAGAAAAAAATTATTCTTATCACCAGAAAAAAGCTATGCATATTCAAAATGCTCTGGGATCAGATATTATGATGGCTTTTGATGAATGTCCTGACTATAATCATGACTATAAATATATTCGTCAATCTGTAGAGAGAACAAGTCGTTGGGCTGAGAGATGTTTAAAAGCACATAAAAATCCTAAGACACAAAGTATCTTTGGTATAGTTCAAGGTGCTGGATTTAACGATCTTCGTGAACAAAGTGCTAAAGACCTAGTAAGTATGGACTTCCCTGGATATGCAATTGGTGGTTTATCTGTTGGAGAACCTAAACACGAGATGTATAGAGTTTTTAGAACATGTAACACCTTTATTACCAGCTAATAAAGCAAGATATCTTATGGGAGTAGGGATCTCCTGATGCGTTATTTGAAGGTGTTTTAAGAGGAGTTGATATGTTTGACTGTGTATTACCAACGCGTATTGCACGTAATGGAACATGTATGACATCTGAAGGACGTGTTGTAGTTAAAAATGCTAAATATGCAGAAGATTTTACACCGCTTGATCCTGAGTGTTCATGTTATTGTTGTAAAGAAATTATACAAGAGCCTATCTTCGTCATTTATTCAAAGCTGATGAAATCTTTGGAGCAAGATTAGCGACAACTCATAATATTCTATTTCTTGATTAATATGATGAAAGATATACGTCAAGCAATTAGAGAAGATAGATTATTAGATTTTAAAGAAGAATTCTTTGAAAAATATGGATTAAACCAAGAAAAATCCAAAGAATTTCTAATAATTTAGTAAAAAAGAATAATAAAGGTTTATTTTTACTGAGTATATAGTAGAATAAATATATATTAAAACAAAATGGAGGTAAATTATGCAATTTTCATATATTAATATTATTATGATTGTAGTTCTTTTTGCATTCATGTACTTCATGATTATCAGACCACAATCTAAAAAGAAATAAAGAATTAAAACTTCTTCAAGATTCATTAAAAAGAAGGGGATAGAATTGTAACTTTCGCAGGAATTTACGGAGATATCGTAGAAGTAGGGACAGTAACAGTAAAAAGTAAGAATTGCACCAAAAGTAGAAATCGAATTAGACAGAAATGCTATTCGTAGCTTAGTTGCAAAAATAAAAAGATTTAAAGCAGATTATAAAGATAATCTGCTATGAAATTTTTAATAGTAATTGAGAGTTAAATTACTATATAGTATAATAAAAAAATTTTGAGATATTATAAGTATTTTAATTTAAAATTTCCATATGAAATAAGAGTTATTAAATGTATTAGTGATTATTTATGTAAAGTATTGTAATAAATTAATTAGATACATTAGAAATATATCTATTTTGATAGAATGATTTGTTATAAAAATACTATTAAATTTAAGTTTGTTATATTATGTTTTTCTTGTATACTTAGTAAATATAGAAGTATTAGTTAACTAAAAACAATATTAATTAAATTCTATATACATATATTTAAGTTAAATACTTGGAGGGAATATGTTTAAAAAATAGTATCAATAAAAAAATTGTAAAAATATGGAATAAAAATTTAGTTTTGGTATAGCATCAGTTGCTATTGGTTCATTGATATTTTTAGGTGGAGCAGCTAGTGCGCATGAAGAAAATAGTGAAAGTGATAATACTGTAATAGCAACTGATAATACTAGTAAGAAAGAATCAAATATAACTAGACATGTTAATAATGTTGAACTCACAAATAATATAACAAGTGATAAAACACTAGAATCTTCTAATGCTAATAGTAGTGTAAATAAAGATTCTGTTGCAGTTTCAACTTCAACTAATTCATCAGCTATTAAATCTGAAAAATCAATCTACTGTAAGAAGTTCAGATTCTTCAAATAAAAATTTAAATGTTATTGATAAGAGAGTAGATGATAGTACTGATATTTCGACTCTACTAACGAAGGTAATTAATAAAAAAATTCAGGAGAGAGTAAAGTAATAACTGAAGCAGTAGAAAATAGGGAAGAAGCTGTAGAAAAAGGGACAAAAAAATTATTTCTAGACTAACTAGTAAATATGCTGAAGATATAGCAAGGGGATATATTGGCTTAGAAGGTGGAAAATATGATAGTCTGATTTATAAAAAAAGCAGTACTTAATCCAGACGGAGATGATGATGGAGATGGTATAGCAAATAAAGATGAATTATATATTTATAGAAAAAGATGGACGTACTTATCTTGGATACGATATACATCCAAGATTAGCGGACACTGATGGAGATGGATTAAATGATAAAGTAGATAAGGATAAATTAATCTGGAATATATCAGCAAGGGATATGGCTATGTTTATCAATTTAGTTTATGAAAAATGACAAAAAAATAGATGATATTCTTAAAAATATGCTCCAGCAGGAACTCTTTCAAATAATATTCAAAAGATGACTAACAATGAGCTTGGATCATATTGAGAGTAAAAGAAACATATCATCAAGATAATGGACTTGATGCGGTACTATTTGAAACAACTAATAATTTTCCCTTTTTTAAAAGGAGATAAGATTCAAGTTCTCGCATTTGCTGGTACAAATGTTGCTCAAGCAGGAGATTTGAAGGCCGATTTGGCATTGTTTTTTTGGTAATGAATCGAATCAGAGTGAAGCCGCTATTCAATTAATGAAAAAATTAAAAGTGATAGTACAATTACGAATTTATATATTACTGGGCACTCATTAGGGTGGTTATCTATCTTTAAGAGCTACAGCAACAGCCGAAAAAGATAAATTCGGTAAGTTTAAACAAACTTATACTTTCAATGCTCCAAAAGTTAAGAGTGGTTGGTTCTGGGGAGTTCCGAAGGATGATGTCAGAATTTCTGAAGAATTAGCAAAAATCTGGAAAAGATAAAAAAATTATTACACTGATAATGATAACATAATCCCAGGAACCTTCAGCCTAGTAATAAAATAAGCATAGGTAGAAGTGCAGGAGCCCATTCATCAACATCATACTTTGAAAGTAGAGTTAATTCAAATCCAGATTTTAATTTTGGAAAACGCCAAGGAATGGATGGAGTTGGATATCGTGATAAGAATATAAATAAATTAAGTATAATTGATCCAGAAAAGGGTACATTGAGTAAGACATTCTTACCGACTTTAGTTGATGATAAAACCAGTTTCAATAATGATTGGTGAAAAAGCTTAAAGATAGAGATGTCCTTAATAAGATTAATCGTGACTTATTACCAGTAAATACGAAATTAGCTGTAGTTTCAACAGATGAATTAACAACTTTAGGGTTTAAAACATGCTAGGGTTCAAGTTTCTTATTTAGATGATAATACTAGCAATAATATTGATGTTCCAATTTCTGTAACGGAGGCTGATAAAAAAAGAACTAATTTCTGTAGTAAATGCTGCTAAAAAATTAGTAGAGTCAGTCGTAGATTTATCTGATAAAAACAGTAAAATCAGTGGAAAATTATAATCGTGCGAAATATAATTTAACAGTAAAAATTAGAAGAAGCTGCTATTACTGTTTCGAATTCACTTGCTCCACAGTTGGTCGTTAATAACATAACTAAAGAAGTTGCTAATTTAGGTATGAGTGTTATTAATTCACGTGCTGCTTTTAGAACTCACAGAAGCGGGGAAATATGATCCCTAGAGTAATAGATGATGAAAAGATTTTATTACATCATGGTTCTAGTATAAATATAGACACTGTAATAAATAAAATTGTTAAGGATAATATACCTAAAAATACGAACTATGAAATACTAAATTCTACAGAGCTTGGAGAATTAGGGTGATGTTGCAGCAAAGGTGAAAAGTAACGTATTCTGATAATTCGTTTGATATCGTGAATATACCAATTAGAATCTACACTGATTCAAAAGGGGATTCTTTAATACAAGAAGAAAACACAGAGCTAGTATTGAGTGAAAAAGGTGAATCACTAGTGCAAGAAGAGAACCCTGAGCTAGTAATAAGCGAAAAAGGAGAACCACTGGTGCAAGAAGAGAACTCTGAGCTAGTAATAAGCGAAAAAGGTGAATCATTGGTGCAAGAGGAAAATCCGGAACTAGTGATAAGTGAAAAAGGTGAACCACTGGTGCAAGAAGAGAACCCTGAGCTAGTGATAAGCGAAAAAGGTGAACCACTGGTGCAAGAAGAAAATCCGGAACTAGTGATAAGTGAAAAAGGTGAACCACTGGTGCAAGAAGAGAACCCTGAGTTAGTGATAAGCGAAAAAGGCGAATCACTGGTACAAGAGGAGAATCCCGAACTAGTCATAAGCAAAAAAAGGCGAAGCATTGGTGCAAGAAGAGAACCCTGAGTTAGTGATAAGCGAAAAAGGTGAATCACTGGTGCAAGAGGAGAATCCCGAACTAGTCATAAGCGAAAAAGGTGAACCACTGGTACAAGAAGAGAACCTAGAACTAGTGATAAGCGAAAAAAGGTGAATCACTGGTGCAAGAGGAGAACCCCGAACTAGTGATAAGCGAAAAAGGTGAAAGCATTGGTACAAGAAGAGTCCCTGCGTTAGTGATAAGCGAAAAAGGCGAAGCATTGGTGCAAGAGGAGAACCCAGAACTAGTGATAAGTGAAAAAGGTGAAGCATTGGTAAAAGAAGAGAATCCTGAACTAGTGATAAGCAAAAAGGAGAACCGCTGATGCACGAAGAGAAATCCGAACTAGTAATAAGCGAAAAAGGTGAAGCTTTTAATCCAAGAGGAGAAACCTAGAGCTGATCTTGAATCATTAAAAAAATTTAAATCTAGATGTAGAAGTAGAATTATTAAGTAATATTAAAAATATTTCCTTAAATGTTAAGGTTGTAAAAATAGTAAGCAATTAACGAGTATAAGTAAAGGCGTTGTCTGTAGAGAAAAATAAAAATAAGAGTCTTAGACTTGAAGTTAACAAAAAATGCTAGTGTGTTAAATCTTAATAATAAAAAGAATAGTTCGAATTGCTTTTATTAGAAAATGAAAGTGACAAGATTAATATATATCATGTAGAAAAGAATGGAAAGTTAACATTAATACCATCGGAAGTAAAGAATAAAGGTAGTTCAGTTTAACATAGATCATTTTCAGTTTATTTGCAATTGTAGATTTTAGTAAAACTATTAAAAAAATAATGAAAAAGAATGAACAAAAACAAATTATTTTGGACACTAAAAATCAACAAAAATTATCAAATAATATAAAAAGATGGAATAAATATAACTAATGAAATTTTAAAATCTAAAACAGTTGTGATAAGTAATTCAAATGAGAAAAATGAAGAATTTGATAATAACTTATTAAATAATACTAGAAATATTAATAAAAAAATATTGTTGAATCAAATAACAATTTAAAAACAAAAACTCTCTTCTGCCAAAAACTGGAGATAGTAAGCTTCAAGAGAACTCCCTATAGGAGTTGGAGTAGGATTTCTTATAGTAGCTTTAGGTATTAGAAAATATAATAGATGAAAAATAAAAATCAAACTGGTAAGAAAAATTTATCAGTTTGATTTTTTTAAATTATTTACTAAAAACGTTTTTTTCCATTCAGAACGTTTTTTTCTAAGAATTTTTTTAGCTTCCATTTGAGCGCCTTCTAATGAGTGAGATGCTGCCCAACCACATTGTACTTCATTACATGCAGGTACTTCAGTAGCTACAAGGACATCTTCTAGAGTTTTTTTGCAAGTGCTTCTTCAACTTCTTCGTAACTATCATTGTTAATTACTGATAAGTAGAAACCTGTTTGGCATCCCATTGGACCAAAAATCTAGTACATTATCAAGGTGATTTCTAATCAGTTCAGCGATTAAATGCTCTAAAGAGTGAAGGTTAGGCATTTCTAAGTGTTCTTTATTTGGTTGACAAAATCTAATATCATATTTATATATTTTATCGCCATTATCCCCAGAATATACACCAACTAATCTAATATATGGTGCAACAACTTTAGTGTGATCTAGGTTGAAAACTTTCAACATTCATTTTCTTTTCTGTCATCGATATATCTCCATTTCTGTAATTTAATTAGCAGTTATAATTATACTATATTTTTTTGGAAAAATATAAAATTAATAAGAATAAAAGGGAGTGACTCAAAAATCGTGATTTCAAAGAAATCGATTTTGTCGAGTCCCTCCCCGCACTAGGGTTATTGGATATCTAAAAAGCTTTTAAAAAGCGAATTTAGATATCAATAAACTCACTGCGTTTATGAGTTCTCATAAACACTTTGTTAAATTAAGTCAACGCCTTTTTAGAATTATTTTTCTAACGGAATAAGTTTATTCATTATTATTGCTACAATTGCACCAACAGCAATAGGAGAGCCTATTAAGTATTGAAGTAATTGTGGAGCACTAGCTTTTAATTCTGCTGGAATGAATAATAATCCAATTGTAAACATTAATGGTACTCTGATAATGTATAATTCTCTTTCTGAGAAGTCAAGATTTTTAACAACTCTAAATCCGTTTAGTAGGATGATGATACATACTACTGAGAATACCCCACCGATTACTGCAGAAGGAATTGAATTAATAATGGCAGAAAGTTTCCTAAGAAAGATAATCCGATAAACCAGAATGAAGCCATAACGAATACTTTTCTACTGGCTACCCCAGTAATAGAAATAATCCCAGCATTTGTAGAGTAACCTGTAACAGGAGTTGCTCCGACTAGAGCAGCAGTTAAACATCCGATACCTTCTCCGATAACACCTTTGTTAACTTGAGTGTCGCTTAAAGGTTGGTCAATAACTGAACTTACTGCATACCAAGTTCCTGTAGTTTCAGCTAAAAAGTACCATGTAAATAATAATCATGTGATAATAGCAGAGATTTCAAAATGTATACTATAATCTAAGAATAATAGTTTTGGCATTGAGAAAAAAAGCTAGCATCTTTAATTCCTTGAGTATTAAAACCACCCATTAAGTATGCAGAAAAATGTTCCGATAGCTAAGGCGATTATTACTGAAGAAATTTGGAAAAATTCTTTTTGAATTTATTAACGTAATTCCCTAAAGTAGAAAAATAGAATTAAAGAAGCGGCTGTAATAAATGCTAATAATACATTTTTGCTTCATTGTTAGACCGTTTCCTTCGATGTAGATATTACTTACAAAATGCAGAAGGAAGTAAAGTTAATCCTACGATCATAATTATAGTCCCACTAACAATAGAAGGTATGTAATTTTTACTATATATTTATAAATACCAGAATATCCAAGTAAGATAACTAAAATAGCACCAACAATACTAGCGTCTAGAACAGTACCAAGATTTTTAGTTCCCATATAAATACCAATAATAGCTCCAAGAGGTATAAATGAAGGTCCTTGACAGACCGGTAATCTCAGGTAGAATAATACCTGAATTAATGAAGCAATCCCAGCTCCTAGAAAAGTAGATTGAATTAAACCAGTAGCATCACCAGGTGATAATGCAATAGCTGTTGCTAAGATAAAAGGTGGTACGTAGACATCCATTGCAAGGACGTGTTGTAAACCTAGGATTAGGGATTGTGAAAATGGAATATTTTTCTTCAACACCTATAGTTAAATGTTTATTTTGTTTCGTCATAAAAAAACGTAATCTCCTTTTTATTTTTTTATGTTATTAATCTTTTTAGAATTTGTTTATCTTTGAACCCAAACTTCACGAATATTTTCTGAAGTAGAAAGGTATAATATTTTTTTGAAGAAGGTGTTTTTCTTCTTCATTATCTAAATAATTTAGAAGTTTATTTGTTGGTATATTAATATCGATGACTTGGAAATCGCAAATATATCCTCTTTTTAAAAAGCCCTAGTGGTAATTTTTAAAAGCTTCACCACCACCAGTAGTTGCAAGATAAAAATGCTTCAAATACACTCACTTTTGAATCATGATTACCACGACAACTAGCTTCCAGTCTATTGTCAACTCCGTCATTTAACATCCTACTAGCCATGACCGTATGTTTTATATTGTCATATAGGCTAGGGGAAAAACCCTCCGAGATATCAGTACCTAAACAAATATTTAAACCTTGTTTTTCAGTCTGTTAACAGGTAAAACTGCATTAGCAAAATATGAGTTAGAAATAGGACAGTGACAAACTGAAGATTTATTATTTTTTTGAAAAATATTAGCATCTTTTGAGTTAATAAAAATTACCATGAGCCATTATTGACTTTATCAGTTAGTAGACCAAATTGATTCAAAACTTCGGTATCTCTTTTTCCAAATCGTTCAAGAACAAAATTATGCTCCCAATCACTTTCGCTACAATGACTTTGTATATAGCAGTTATATTTCTTTTGCTAATTTCCCTAGCTCTAAAAGAGTGTTGTCTGTACAACTTGGAACGAAACGTGGAGTAATAACTGGATATACACCTTTGAGGTACATCTTTTTGAAAGCTTCTGCACATCATTGATAAACTTCTCAGTATTTTCAATAGCTTCTGTGTACTATTATCTCGGTAAAAATCAGGATTCATAGTTTCATCATCCATAACTACTTTTCCGACGAACCCTCTTTTGTCCCAAATTAGCACAAATTTTTGCTAATTCGAGAGTAGCATCATTATGAATAGTTCCAAAGTACATTGCAGAAGTAGTACCATTAGCTAATAATGTTTTTACTAGATCGGTATAAACTTCTCGTGCGTAGTTGACATCTTTATATTTTGATTCTAAAGGGAAGGTAAAATTATTTAACCAGTGGCTTAATTCGTTATCCAAAAGCAAGTCCTGCTTGTGGCCATTGTGAGCATGGATGTGCAAATCGATAAAAACCAGGTAAAAAGAACTTTATCTTTTAAAATCAATAAAGTTACTATCATGTAAGTATTGATTTAATATTTGTTGATAATTTTTATCTTCTTTTCTAATAATTTCAGAAATAATTCCATTATCAGAAACTAAAAAGTATAGCCTGTTCTAAAAATTCAATTTCACCATATTTTTGGGACTATGAAAAAAAGATGCTTTAATAATTTTTCGGTTTTCATATTTTCATTTCTCCTAAAGAATTTTTATAAATATAACACGAAAAACGAACGTTGTCAACATTAAAATATAAAAACTTAAAAATAAATTTTTAAAGACGAACATTTAGAGTGTTAATTAAATTTTAAAAGTTCGTAAAAATAGGAGTGACTCAAAAAATCGTGATTTCAGAGAAATCGATTTTGTTGAGTCAGTCCCGTTTGAATTATTATTTTTATCTAAATTCTTTTCTTTCTTTTTGCTACTAAAGTGGCTACTCTTTCTTGAGCTTTTTCTAGATAGTTTTCACCTTGTTTTAATAAATCACAAAATGATATTTGTAATTTCTACAAAAGTCTTCTTCCACATAACCTTTAGAAGTCATAGCAGCAGCTCCTAGACGTAATCCACTAGTTTTTCATTGGTGGTAATGTATCGAATGGAATACCATTCTTATTACATGTGATTTTAGCTTTACTTAATAGGTCACTAGCTTCATGTCCAGTAACATTGTAAGTAGAATACGTGTCGATAAGACATAGGTGGTTATCACTACCATTTGATACCACCGGAATATTGCTGACTTTAAATGCTTCTACCATTGCTTGCATATTTTTTACTACTTGTTGTTGATATACTTTGAATTCAGGTTTAAGAGCTTCAGCAAAACAAATTGCTTTAGCGGCAACAACATGTTCTAATGGCCCACCTTGTGCACCAGGGAAAAATCATTTTATTAATTTTAACTGCGATTTCCTCATTGTTAGTAAGGATAATACCACCACGTGGCCCTCTTAAAGTTTTATGTGTAGTAGATGTAACTACATCAGCATAAGGCACTGGGTTTGGATGTAAGCCGGCAGCTACTAAACCAGCGATATGAGCCATATCAACCATTAGGTAAGCACCCACTTCATCGGCAATTTCTCTAAATTTAGCAAAATCAATTACACGAGAGTATGCACTTGATCCGGCAATAATCATTTTTGGTTTATGCTCTTTAGCAATACGAAGGACTTCATCGTAATCGATAAGATGCGTATCTTTTGTCACTCCATAAGAAACAGCATTAAATAGTTTTCCTGAGAAGTTAACTTTGCTACCGTGAGTTAGGTGTCCACCAGCATCCATACTCATCCCTAAAACAGTATCACCAGGTGTTAATAAAGATAAGTAAACTGCGATGTTTGCACTTGATCCTGAGTGTGCTTGCACGTTTGCAAAATTTTGCGTCATAAAGTTCTTTTTAATCTATCTATTGCAAGAGATTCTATTTCGTCAATTACTTCACAACCATCATAGTATCTTTTTTTCCAGGATATCCTTCAGCATATTTATTTGTTAAAATACTTCCTGTGGCTTTTTAGAATATCTTTAGAAACAAAAGTTTTCACTTGCAATAAGTTCAATGTTTGTGTCTTGTCTATGTTGTTCTTTTTCAATAAGTTCAAAAATTTTATCCATAATGGTACTCCTTTAATTGTATTTATTTAGAATAAAGAAAAGTAAAGTTCCATAAAAAGTAAGAACTAATAGTTAAATTTAAAACTATGTTAACTATCAAGAAAAATATGCATTTTTAATAGTTAAATCTTTCCAAAATTTCTTTTATTCTATGTCTTATAATAATAGCATAGTATGAATAATAAATAAACTAAAAAAATGATAGAAATATTCAAAATTATTAAAAAAATATAGGAAGCTAGATATGAAAACCGAATATTAAAAATTCAAATTATTAAATATCAATTGTAATAAGTTAACGAGATAGAATTTGTAATGTTAATGTAAAAAAATATTAATATAATGCTAAGTAATAAGTTTTAATTAAAAATATAAATACAAATAGTAAAAATTAATGGATTTTTAATTGGTCTATACTTGAATTAGTAGAAATTGTTTAATATTTATGCTATAATAATCAATGGAATACATCTGTATTACTATCGAACCAAATTTTAAGGAGAAAAAATTTAATATGCTTGTAGATAAACCATTAAAGCTGTTTTCATTAAATGCTAATATTCCATTAGCACAACAAGTAGCGAAGTCACTAGGAGTAGAGTTAAGTAAATGTGGTAAAAAAATTCAGTGACGGAGAGGTTTCAATTAATATAGAGGAAAGTGTACGTGGTAGCGAAGTATTCGTATTACAATCAACTAGTGGACCTGTAAATGACAACTTAATGACTTTATTAATTATGATAGATGCACTAAAACGTGCTTCAGTGGACACTATTAACGTTGTAATTCCATATTATGGATATGCACGTCAAGATAGAAAAGCAAGAAGTCGTGAACCAATTACTGCTAAATTAGTAGCTAACTTATTAGAAGTAGCAGGAGCGGACCGTATAATCGCATTAGATCTTCATGCACTTCAAATTCAAGGTTTCTTTGATATTCCAGTTGATCACCTTATGTGTGTACCAATTATTGCGAAATATTTCAAAGAAAAACTTCCAGATATGGAAGAAGTGGTTGTTGTATCACCAGACCACGGTGGTGTAACGCGTGCTAGAAAACTAGCAGATGCATTAAATACACCAATCGCAATTATCGATAAGAGAAGACCAAAACCAAATGTTGCTGAAGTTATGAATATTGTAGGTAACATTGAAGGAAAAACATGTATCCTTATAGATGATATTATCGATACAGCAGGAACTATTACTTTAGGAGCGCAAGCACTTAAAGATAGAGGAGCAAAAGAAGTTTATGCAAGTTGCTCGCATGCTGTGTTAAGTGGACAAGCATTAGATAGAATTGAAAATTCTCCAATTAAAGAATTAGTATATGCTAACACAATAGATATACCAGAAGAGAAAAATTAGATAAAATGGTACCGTTATGTGTAGGGTGATTTAATAGCTAAAAGCTATTTACAAAATCCACAATAACGAGCCTGTAAGTGTTCTTTTGAATAATTAATTACTAATTAAACTTAAAGAAGGCAGCGGAGTCCGTTGCCTCTTTTGAAGTCATATTTTCGATAGTAAATAAAATAAAGAGAGGATAATCTATGAAATTAATAGTTGGATTAGGAAATCCAGGAAAACAATATGAAAATACAAGGCATAATATTGGTTTTTATGGTTCTAGATGAACTAGCGAAATCTTGGAATGTAAGTTTTTGATAAAACAAAGTTCAATGCAGAATATACTATGACGTATCACAATGGAATTAAATATTTATTAATTAAACCTACAACATATATGAATTTATCTGGAGAAGCAGTAGGGAAGTTTTATGATTATTTTTGAAATTGATATAGAAGATATTTTGATAATCTATGATGACTTAGATACAAAAACTGCGAACTTTTAAACTTAAAGCTAAAGGGAGTAGCGGTGGACATAATGGTATTAAGAGTATAATAAGTCACCTTGGAACAGAAAAATTTAATCGATTAAAAATTGGTATTGATAGACCGACTCCACCTATGAAGGTAGTTGATTATGTACTAGGAAGATTTTCAAAAGATGAAATGGTTGAAATTGAAAAAGATTTATTCGAAAAAGTATAAACTGTATTGAAGATTTTTTTCTAAAATGAATTTTGTAGACTTAATGAATAAATATAATTAGAAGAATAAATGCAGCATTAGAGAAAGATAGTTTCTTTTGCTGCTATTTATCGTGGAAAGGAGCGCATATGATAAAAAGATAGTCTGTTAGAAATAGTTGATTTACAATATGAAAACATAAAAAATATAGGAATTTATGGACAAAAATCTAACAACACGTGCTTTTAGAGATATATAATGAGTATAAACAAAGTGATAAGACTATTGTTGTGTTATCGCAAAGTAAAGCTGAGGCTGAAGAGTTATTTGCAATTTTAAGTGATTTCGAGGGAGAAACTTATATTTATCCAGAAATCGATATACTAAAACGACATACATCTAAAAGTAATGATTTAGTCCAAAAATTCAATAAAAGTACTTGAAAACTTAGTTCATAATATACGAAGCATAATTATTATTCCAATAGAAGCTATCTATAGAACAGTAAAAATCCTAGTGATTTCAAAAATAATAGTTTTGAAATTGATGAGGACACTGTTATAAATTTTGATGAATTACAAAAGAAAACTTGTAAATATGGGGTATCGAAGAGTAGAAAGTGTTGATGTGGTTGGAGAGTTTTCAAAAAGAGGTAGTATAGTTGATATTTTTTTAGTCCACTGAGTGAAAAAGCCGATACGATTAGATTTCTTTGATGATGAACTTGATAGTATGAGGATTTTTTTGATGAAATCACTCAAAGATCTCTAGATAGAATTGATAGTGCGGTTATTTACCCAACAAGTGATTTTTCCTTACTTCTGAGGAAAAAGATATAGTTGTAGAAAGAGTACTTGCTAAGTTGGATGATGAAAAGATACAAGAAGACGAGAATTATCAAGAGATTAGCACTTATCTTAAAGAAAAAAATAGAAATCTATAGAGCAACAGGAGATTTCAGTGATTTAGAGAGTTTCTCAAATTTAATTTATGAAAATACATATAGTATTGCTGATTATTTAAACGATGATACTATAATCTTCTATGATAACTATCATAAAAATCTTAGAAAAGATAGAAGGATTAAGAGAGTATTTTTAACAAGTTTACAGGAAATGAATAGAAGTTATATTTATCAAAATGTAATAGATAATATAGCATTCGAAAAGATTCAAGATTTAGATATTAGAAAATACTACTTATCTACTTTAAAGCTAAATGATAAGATTATAGAGAAAAACTATAACTTAGACATAATCGACTTAGCTTATTATTCAAGTGAAGAGTATTTAGCTAAAGAAATTAGAGAGAAGATTACAGACAATTACAAAGTAATTATCTCATTAAACACACAGAAACAAAAAGATTATGTTGAGAAAGTGTTATTTGATAATTATTTTTTTATGATGATATTTATTACGGTGTTAAAGAAGGGAAAAATTTTTATTGATGTAAATAAATATCACCTTAAGGGATTAGAGGATAGAAAAAAATAAAATATTCTTATTAACGCCACGTGAACTATTTACAGAAGAAGAAAGAAAAACGACGTGTAAAATTCAAGTATACAAATTCAGAAAAAAATAAGAAACTATCAAGAACTGAATATTGGGGGATTATATTGTCCATGTTAGTCACGGAATTGGCTTATATGAAGGTATTGAGAATATAGAAGTAGGGGGAGTATTTAAAGACTTCTTAAAAATTGTTTATGATGGTGGAGATATTATTTATGTAGATATAAATAATATGAACTATATTCAAAAATATACCGCTTCTACTGATAATAGAAAACCCGGATTAAATAAACTTGGTACTAAAAAAATTGGCAAAAGACTAAGAGCAGAGTTCGTAAAGAAATCGAGGATATATCTGAAGATCTTATTAAGTTATATATTAAAACGTGAATTGAGTTCAGGTTATGCGTACAGTATTGATGGAAGCATGCAAGCTGAATTTGAAGCAGATTTTTCATTTACTCCTACTGAAGATCAGGTAAAAAGCTACTGAAGAGATTAAGAGAGATATGGAAAAAGAACGCCCGATGGATAGACTGCTATGCGGGGATGTTGGATTTGGTAAGACAGAAGTAGCGATGAGGGTTGCATTTAAGGCTGTTACTGATAATAAAACAAGTAGCTGTTTTAGTACCAACAACACTACTTGCTGAACAACACTATGATAACTTTTATAAGTAGATTTGCGAATTTCCCTATTAATATAGAGGTAGTAAGTAGATTTAAATCTGAAAAAGATATTACTGAGATTTGTAAAAAGCTAGAAGAAGGTAAAATAGATATCATAGTTGGAACACATAAATTATTAAACGATAAATTTAAATATAAAGATTTAGGCTTATTGATAATAGATGAAGAGCAACGTTTTGGAGTTAAACACAAAGAAAAAATTAAACATCTAAAAAAATACGGTTGATGTATTAACTCTTAGTGCCACACCAATTCCAAGAACACTTCATATGAGTTTAATTGGAATTAGGGATTTATCTGTAATAGAGACACCACCAAGAGAACGTCAACCTATCCAGACCTTCGTAACAGCTCAGAATAAAATGGTTATTAAAGAAGCGGTTATGAATGAGGTAAATCGTGGAGGGCAAGTTTTCTATGTTTATAATAGAGTAGAGACAATCGATGAGAAGTATTTAGAGCTAAAAAAAGATTATTACCTGATATTAATATAGCGTATGCACATGGTCGTATGAGTCAAAGAGAGCTTGAGAATATTATGACTGATGTTATAGATAGAAAATATGATATGTTAATTTCTACTACTATTATTGAAACTGGTATTGATATTTCAAAATGTAAATACACTAATAGTAGAGGATGCTGATCGTTTTGGACTAAGTCAGTTGTATCAACTTCGTGGACGAGTTGGTCGAAGTAGCAGAGAAGCATATGCTTACTTGATGTATGAACCGTTTAAGTCGCTAACTGAAAACTCAGAGAAAAGATTATCAGCAATTAAGAACTTTACATCTCTTGGGAGTGGGTTTAAGATTGCGATGCAGGATTTATCGATTCGAGGAGCAGGGGATGTCTTAGGGTGGAAGACAACATGGATTTATCGACTCAGTAGGTTATACGTTATATTCCCAAATGTTAGAACAAGAAATTCAAGCTAAAAAAAGGGATTTTAGAACCTTTATTAGAGCAGGATAGAACTCAAGATGTAAGTTACTATGAAAATATTATAAAAGAAGCCACTCCTTCAATTAAAAAAGGATATTTTTTTGAAGTTGAGACTGATAATCTTGAAAATCAAACTTAATGTAGATGCCTTTATTCCAAAAAGAGTATATCTCTAGTGATGCAGATAAAATAGATTTCTATAAGAGATTGAACAATGTTGTTAGTGATGAAGAAATAGAAAGTATCGTGGAAGATTTAATTGATAGATTCTCTGATTTTTGGGGAAGAAGTAAATAATCTAATAGATATTTGTTATTTAAAAAGTTATGGCGAAAAATACTATGGTTACTAGTATAAAAGGAATTAGCCAATAAAGTTGTTATAACATTCGATAAAGAAATTATGAATAATTTAAAAGGAAAAAGAATTATTTACTGCATTAACTCCTCATAAAGATACACGCATTATTGCAAAGGATGGATTTTTCTTAGAAATTGATAAAAAAAGAAAGATATAGCATTAGACGAATTAGAGAAATGCTTACTTTTAGTAAATAGTAATTTGGAGGCTACGTATGAATAAACATAGATGTCCATGGGCAAAAGCTCCATTAGATATTGAATATCATGATAATGAATGGGGCAGAGAAACCCATGACGAACAGACGTTATTCGAATATTTAGTATTAGAAGGTATGCAAGCAGGATTAAGTTGGTCACTAGTATTAAAAACGTGAGAACTTTTAAACGAGTTTTTTTAATAATTTTGATTATAATATTTGTGCAAATTATACAGATGAATATTTAGAATCATTAAGGGAAGATGAGGGCATTATAAGAAATAAGTTGAAAAATCTATTCAGTTAGAAAAAAATGCTCTTGCATTTATCAAAGTACAAAAAGAGTTTGGAAGTTTTGATAAATATATCTGGAGTTTTACAAACTATAAAAAAATTAATAATAAATTAACAAGTTATAAAGATGCACCAAGTGAGTCTGAGCTTTCTATAAAAAAATTAGTAAAGATTTGAAAAAAAGAGGATTTAATTTTGTAGGTGGTACTATTATCTATAGCTATTTACAAGCGATTGGAATGATAAATGATCATGAAAAAGGATGTTTTTTTGTTATGAAGAATGCTGTTAGTAAATAAATAATGTAATTAATATCATAAGTTTATTTACTTAGCTCATAGATGAAATCCAGATATAGCTTTTACTTTTAAATAAAAATAACGTCTATAATAGATTAGGATATTTAATTACAAGATTGGATTTTATAAATGGATAAGAGAATTGTTAAAATTGAAGAAATAAAAAGACAATGAGGTCTTTGTAAGCATATTTTTTTAGAAGAAATAAAAATACAAGAAATCCCAAAAATGCCGAAATGTGAGTTTTTACATATTGGAGCGACTAGTACTACACAGGTGTTGGGAGAAAAAATTGTAGATATTCTTGTTGTTGTTGAGAATTTACATGAGATAACAACATTTGATGAAAAAAAGATTAAACAATATAGGATATCACAGAATTGCTCATAATGGAATAAAAGGGGTAATTAAGTACGCAAGAATAACTGATTATTTAACAATGAGTTACGATGTAGTCCTAAATGTTGTTCAACGTGATACAGAAGTACACAAAGATTTTATAAAAAGCTAGAGAAGTTTTTAGTAATGATAAGCTAAAAGATGACTATAATTCATTTAAAAAATATGAACAAAGAACTTTCATTTAAAGATTATTTAGCACAAAAAAATTAATATTTATAAATGAAATTTTAAAAAGGATTGAAACTAATGATTAAAAATAAAAAAATATTGAAAAACATTCTTCAAAAGCAGTGAAGTATTATATAACGAACCTTTAAGAAATTATAGTTTTACAAAAACAGGTGGCAATGCTGAGATTTTTAGTGAAAAATTAATAACGAAAAAGACTTACAAAATGTAATAGAATACAGTAATGAAAATAATATTTCATTGACTATACTAGGTAATGGTTCGAATGTATTAATTTCTGATAATGGAATTCAAGGAATAGTAGCTTTTAACTGGTGATATGAATGATATAGAGTTACTAGAAGGTGATGTTATTTCTTGTTATGCTGGATTAACACTAAAAGAACTTACTGATTTTTTTGTATTGAAAAATAGCCTAACTAATCTTGAATTCTCATGTGGGATTCCAGGTAGTGTAGGTGGAGCAATTTTTCATGAATGCTGGTGCATACGGTGGTGAGATGAAAGAAGTAGTTCAAAAGTTGAAGTTTTTCACTAAAAACGGTGAAAAAGAAAAATATATACTAATGAACAAATGGAATTTTCATATAGACATTCAGTAATTCAGGAAACTAAGGAAATTATTTCTAAAGTTTATTTCCAAATGGAAAAAGGAAACAAAGAAGAAATTGTCTCTAAAGTAGAAGAATTGAATAAAAATGCGCTCTGATAAACAACCTTTAGAGTACCCTTCGTGTGGTTCTGTATTTAAACGACCAGAAGGATATTTTGCAGGGAAAATTAATCCAAGATGCTGGATTACAAGGATTAACTGTTGGTGGAGCACAAGTTTCAAAAAACATGCAGGATTTATGGTTAATATAGATTCAGCAACTTGTGAAGATTATAAAAACTTAATTAAAGAAGTTCAGAAAAAGTTTTAGAAGATTCAGGTGTTGAACTTGAGTGTGAAGTTAAAATATTAGGTGGATAAAAAGGAGTGACTCAAAAATCGTGATTTCGGAGAAATCGATTTTGTCGAGTCACTCGCATTAGTTTATTAGATATCTAAAAAGCTTTTTATAAAGCGAATTTAGATATCTAATAAAACCACTGCGTCTATGAGTTCACATATGAACTTTGTTAAATTTCAGGGCTAGATTAGCCCTTTTTTTATTTCACATTATCTATAAATTTTTATATTGCGCTAGATTTTGTTCATTTTTATTATTTGTTTTTTTGTGTAGAATGTTCTTCCTACTAAGTTATCAGGAAGATATTGTTGCTTAATATATCCTGTAGGGTGGCTGTGTGGATATTGATATCCAACTCCACGATTTAGTTTATCAGCGCCGTAATAATGTGCATCTCTCAAGTGATCAGGAATTATGAATTTTGGATTTGTTTTAGTTTCGTGCAGTGCATTATCAATTGCCATATAAGCGCTATTAGATTTTAAAGAAAGTGCTAGTTGAATAACAGCGTTGGCCAATGGTATTCTTGCTTCAGGTAATCCAAGCATCTTCGCACTTTCAATAGCAGCATGGACAAAAGGTCCGATATTCGGATTAGCAAGACCGATATCTTCATAAGCAATAACACTCATTCTTCTATATATAGTGTCTAAATCACCACTATCTATCAGCAGCGCTAAAGTAGTACAGTGAAGCATCAACATCACTGCCACGAATAGATTTTTGAAAGCACTAATAATATCATAAAAAAAGCATCTCCATCTTTGTCATAAGCTTTTAAATTTTCCTAGCGATAAGTTTAATAGTTTATCTTTTGTGATAATTTCACCTTCGTTTGATAAATTATATAAAAATTTCAAAAAGTATTTAATGAGAATCTTAAATCACCAGAAGAATTTAGAGAGATTGTTTTAAAAAAACATCATCTTCTATTTTCAACTCTTTAGGGAAGATTTCTTTATTATTTGTTATTTTTAGATATTCATAAATATCATCATTTGAAACTTGTTGTAATTCAAAAAAATTATTAAACGCATCTAATTGCAGGATTAACAGTATGATATGGGTTATTTGTTGTACATCCAATAACGTATATATTATCAAATTCAATTTCAGGAAGTAATATATCTTGCATAGGTTTAGTTAATCTGTGAAACTCATCGAGTAGTAGAATAACTTTTTAAATCTTTTTGATTCCTCTATTACAGCAGTTAAATCTTTTTCGTGCAATTTACAGCATTCAGTATTTTAAATTTATAATCTAGTTCATTAGCTAATGCATTAGCAATTGAAGTTTTTCCAGTTCCAGGGGGACCATATAGAATAAACGAGAACATTTTTACTTTCTACTATTTTAGTAAGAACTTTTCCATCACCAATTAAATGATGTTGACCGATAATATCGCTCGATTTTACTTGGACGTAATTTATTAATAAGTGTTTCCATGGTTCCTCCTTTAATTTTATTATATACAATTTATTATATCATAAGAATGATTAATGATGGTAAGAGTTTAATTAAAATTATAGAATACGGTAGAGTTAATAAAATTTTACATAATTTAAAAATTTTATGGTAGAATATAATAATCACAATTAGGGGGATGTTTAGGATCTCGACAGGGATGCTAGTCTTCTTGGTGGCATGTAGGAGGGTTGTCTCCTTTAACAACACATCAGTTAAATATAACTGGCGAAAAACAAATTACGCTTTAGCAGCTTAATAAGCTAAAGGCTGATTACTTTGTTTGACTGTGACAAAGCTAATCGGTTCTATTCTTAGTAGTCTACGATTTTTTCTTCTGTTTGTAGAAAAAATAAGAGATTAATCAAACTCGTTTTTCATTGCCTGTTTATCGGCTTAAGTGGAGAATTAAATTTAATAGGTAAACTAAACATGTAGAAGCTAAGGGAGGTATTTTTTTGGACGCGGGTTCAAATCCCGCCATCTCCATTTAAAAATTTAAAGAAAGTAAACCTCTTTGGTATTGCTTTCTTTCTTTTTATATTAAAGGTAATTAAACATGTAAATGTTCAAATATATTAATATACTTTTACATTTTCTCGTGGTATAATGTAACTATAATCAAAAAGGAAGTAAAAAGAATGCTAATTAAATTTTTCAGATAGATTTTATTATACAAAACAACGATATATGTATTTAGAACCAACACTTGGTTATGTAAGGGAGAATACTTTTCGGTAATGCTAGATTCAGGAAATGGATCAGTGCAAGTGGAAAAATTTTCTAAAAAGAATTAAAAAGAAAATGACTTACCAATGCCAAGTTATGTGATATTAACACACCATCACTGGGATCATAGTTTTGAGCGGCGTATTTAGACATTCCAGTAATCGCTACTGATAGAGCTAGAGATTCTTTTAATAGAATTATCTCAACTAGAATGGGATGATGAGAGTCTGTATCAAAGAGTCAAGGATGGAACGGAGATAAAAATACAGTGCCGATGTTATAAAGAGAGTATATGAAAAATCATGAGATAAAAATTAGAATTCCAGATTTGCCTAAAATGGCTGATTTCAATTTAAATCTTGGAGGAGTTAAAATTAATTGTATATATAATAGTAACTCGCATTCTAATGATGCATTTTTAATTTATATTCCAGAGGAGAAAGTATTGTTTTTAGGTGATAGTCACGCTAAAAAAATTACTATACAAAAACCGATGGCATATAATAAAACAAAAAGCTTCGTGATTATATAGATAGAATATCGATTCTTGACTTTGAACATGCTGTTCCTGGGCATGGGAATATATTTCACAAGAGAGGAATTGTTAGATTATCTAGAAAAAGAATATGCAAAAATGAGGTGATTATAAATGGATTTAATGATGTCACTCGATTGGATTCTTTTTAGTTACAATGTCGTTAGCTTTTTGCCAACAATTGTTCTCAAAAAGTTTAACTTATTTGGAATATTATCTATACTTAGTTTAGCGACATATATAGCCCTTTCATTCTTATTCTACAGGATTAAGCATTTTTTGTATTATTGCTGTTCATTGGAGGATTAGCCTTAATTGGACTGGAAATGTTTATACCTGGAGGAATAGTAGGGACTGTAGGAATCATTACTGTAGTGTATGCGATAATTTATGTGAATAAATCAACATATTATATTGCTTTTATACTTTGTAGTATCTCTAATTCTTGCAGTGATACTATATTATGTAAATCGAAATGTTTTTCCATAAAAAAACTGATGTTTTTAGATAGACTTGTCTTGAATGATTCTATTTCTACAGAAGATGGCTATGTAGCTAGTAAGAGTAGAGTAGAATTAGTAGGGAAGAAATTAAAAGCATATACGGATTTACGTCCAGCGGGTGTTGCTGTATTTGGAGACGAAAAATTGGATGTGGTTACTGATGGAGATTTTCATAGAAAAGGGTAATGAAATTGTAATTGTACGTGTTGAAGGAATGCGTATAGTTGTTAAGAAAATATAAATAAAATAAGGAGGTAGTATTATGCCAGAATTAGTTTTTACAGGTATAATTGTAGTAGTAGTGCTGATTGTTCTATCAATCTTCTTTACTTTCTTTCCACTTGGTCTTTGGATTAGTGCCATTGCCGCAGGAGTTAAGGTAAGTATCTTTACACTTGTTGGTATGAGATTGAGACGTGTTATTCCAAGTAGAGTAATTAACCCGATGATTAAAGCACACAAAGCAGGATTGGCGGTTACTATTAATCAACTAGAAAGTCACTATTTAGCAGGTGGGAATGTGGATAGAGTAATTAATGCTCTTATCGCAGCTCACAGAGCTAATATAGTAAGTTTAACATTTGAGCGTTGTGCAGCTATTGATTTAGCAGGACGTGATGTTCTTCAAGCGTTCAAATGAGTGTTAACCCGAAAGTTATTGAAACACCATATATAGCAGGAGTCGCGATTAATGGTATTGAGGTTAAAGCTAAAGCTAGAATTACAGTTCGTGCAAATATTGAGCGTCTTGTAGGGGGAGCTGGAGAGGAGACTGTTATTGCCCGTGTAGGAGAAGGTATCGTTTCTACAATTGGTTCTTCTGAATCACACACAGTAGTTTTGGAAAATCCTGATAGAATTTCTAAAAACAATTTTAGATAAAGGATTAGATGCTGGTACTGCATTTGAAATCTTATCGATTGATATTCTGGATGTTGACATCGGTCAAAAATATCGGTGCTAATTTACAAACTGAACAAGCTATTGCTGATAAGAATATAGCACAAGCAAAAGCTGAACAACGCTCGTGCAATGGCAGTTGCAGCTGAGCAAGAAATGAAAGCAAGAATCCAAGAGATGCGAGCAAAAGTAGTAGAAGCAGAAGCAGAACTACCACTTGCTATGGCTAAAGCTTTCCAACAAGGTAATCTAGGTATTATGGATTATATGAATTATAAAAATTTTAGAAGCTGATACAGGTATGAGAGATTCAATCAAACGTATGTCACAACCTGATACAGGAGCAGGTAAATAATTAGATAAAAAAGGAGGATGTGAAATGTCATTTTTAATTTTCGCAGCGCAATAACATTTATCATAATTTTTGCTATTTTCGTAATGGTTTTTGCTTCTGATAGTAAAAAGATACAGAAAAAAATTTAGATAATTCAAAACAAATGGAATTAGACAATGCTCGAGCACAGGCTTTTAAAAAGCTGTTGAAGAGATGAAAAGAATTAAAGAAGCTAACGATAAAGACTCTAATGCTCTTAGAAAGTAGACAAAGTTCATTAAGTGAGCAGCAAGTGTATGAAGAAGATATTTATGAACAACAAGTTGATAGTTCATCTATAAATAAATATCAACAATATTATAGTCAAAATTACAATAAAGGTCGAAATAAGTTTTTCGATGCAAAGAAACTTTGACCAGCCTAGTGATGTTAAAAATAATACAAAAAAATTAGAATTTTCTCAAGAAAATCTTGTTCGTGGATTGATTGCAAATGAGTATCTAAACAGAAACTCTAGGAGGGAAGATGAGTAGCTTAGTGATTCCTGTAATTTTTTTCTAATAGTTTCACTTATTATTGATAAAGCGAAGAATAATAAAAATAATAAAGAAACTGTTAAAAAAGTTAAGCAGAAGAAGACTGAAGTTCCTAAACGAGTTTATACAGAGTATAATCAAAGGAATAATCATATTACAAAACAAGAATTTTCGCGGCAACAAATGTTTGAAAAAACCCCTCGAGTTATAGTAGATAAAGAAAAAGAAATATTTTTCAAATTCTTTAACTTTTGATCAAGGAAAAATTGTTAATGATATAATTTTTTTCAGAAATTTTGTCTAAACCAAAAAGTAAAAGATAATAAATAGGAGGTATGAGATGAAAAAAATCATTTAACTATATTAGTTATTGTATTTATTCATTTATGCCTCTTTATTTTGTTTTACTTATTTATACTTTTGTAAAAACAAGATTTAGATGCACTCATATTAACTACAATACTAACGATAATATCTACTTTTTTTCTTAATAATTCAAAATGCGAGTAAACCTACAAATATATTTGTTTGTGAAAAAGAAATATTCAAACAAAAAGGTATAGATTACTATTATTTAGTTTTTAGTGATAATTATTACATTTCTAATAATAAATCAAAAAGTACAATTAATTTTTAAAAATTGCTATATTAGTATTCATTTTTATCTATTATTCTGTACTATGCTTAAGTATAAAAAAATTATGCGTTAACATTATTAGGCTACAAAATATATATAATTCGTGATAAAATAGTATATAGTAAAAAGTCAAGAAGAACTCTATAAAAATTTTAAAAAGATAAAAAAATAGTTTACAGATATTTGAAGTATCTAATAATATTTATATAGAGAATGAAAAATATAGTATGACAAATTTTTATTGTAAAGATTTTTTTAAGAAGATATATTTCAATGAAAAAATATTTAAGGAGAATAACCTATGAGAGTTGTTGATATCATAGATAAAAAGAAAAAAAGAATAAAGAACTTACAAAAACTGAAATTGAATTTTTGCTAGGGGGCTACCTTAAAGGAACGGTACCTGATTATCAAATGAGTTCATTTTTAATGTCTGTATATTTTAATAATATGACAAAAGATGAGCTTACAAATTTCACTTTGACTATGAGAGATTCAGGGGATACAATCTACTTTGATAATCTAGATCATTATCTTGTTGATAAACATTCAACAGGCGGAGTAGGTGACAAGGTTACTGTAGTTTTAGGGCCAATTTTATCAGCGGTAGGAATGGCTACAACAAAGTTATCTGGTAAAGGTTTAGGGCATACTGGAGGAACGATTGATAAGTTTGAAGCAATTAGAAACTTTAAATTTAGTACTACAAAAGAAGAACTAGTAGAAGTAGCCAGTAAAACTGGAGTGGGACTGATGGGTTACAGTGACAATATTGTACCATTAGATAAGAAAATATATGCATTACGTGATGTGACTGCAACAGTAGATAGTATTCCATTAATAGCAAGTAGTATTATGAGTAAGAAATTGGCGATTCAATCTGATTTAATTATTTTAGACGTTAAAGTCGGTGATGGTGCTTTTATGAAAACTATTGAAGATGCAAGAGAATTATCTCGCAGAATGGTTGAGATTGGAAATAGTGTAGGCAGAAAAACTATAGCGGTCCTAACTAATATGGAAGAGCCATTAGGATATAATATTGGTAATGCTAATGAAATTATCGAAGGAATAGAGGCTTTAAAAGGAAACTGGTCTGACGATCTTAAGGAAGTTGTTTACGAAATTGTCTATCTAGCTTTAAAAACATAAAAGGTGAAGTTAAGACGTACGAAGAAGCTACTAAAAATAGATGAAGTTATTGCTAATGGGCGTGCACTAGAACTATTAAAACAATTTATTGAACTTAGTGGAGGAGACGGCGAAGTAGTAACAATTATGAACTGTTACCAACGCCAAAATCAGTTCTAGAGGTATTCTCAGAAGAAGAAGGTTTTGTAACAAAAATCAAAAGCGGAAGAAATAGGAAAAGCAGCTATGGTTATTGGAGCTGGGCGTGCTACTAAAAGAAGATGAGGTCGATCATGCTGTAGAATCGAGCTTAAGAAAAAAAGTCGGAGATAAGATAGAAAAAGGTGATGTTATAGCTGAAATTTATTATAACGATGAAAGAAATGTTCAATCTAGTAAAGCTATGGTCTTAGATGCCTATGTAATTGGAAAAGAAAAATAGAAAATATTAAAAAAATATATTAGAAGTAATAGAATAGAGGTAAGAAAATGGGATTAAATAAATATATCGATCACACAATTTTAAAGGCGACAGTAAGTAGTGCTGATGTTCAAAAACTTTGCTCGAAGCAATTAAACATGAATTTTTATAGTGTTTGTGTTATGGTTGCTATGTTACTGATGCGAAACAACTTTTTACAAGGAACTGATGTCAAAGTTGCAGCTGTTGTAGGATTTCCGTTGGGTGCAATGACTACTGCTGCAAAAGTCTTCGAGGCTAAAGAAGCGATAGAAATGGTGCGAGTGAAATAGATATGGTTATCAATGTTGCTAAATTAAAAGATGGTGAGTTTGATTATGTAGAAAATGAAATTCGCCTTATTAAAGAAGCGATTGGTGATAATGTTTTAAAAGTTATTATCGAAGCATGCTATCTAACTGACGAAGAAAAAGTAAAAGTTTGTGAGTTATCACTTGCAGCTAAAGCAGATTTTGTAAAAACATCAACAGGCTTTTGGAACTGGTGGAGCAACTTATGAAGACGTAAAATTAATGAAATCTATAGTAGGTGACAACGCAAAAGTTAAAAGCAAGTGGTGGAGTTAGAGATAAGGAAACTGCACAAAAATATGTTAATCTTGGAGCAGAAAGATTAGGAACAAGTTCAGGAATAGAGATTGTAAAAATAATATAATTTAGTAAAAGGGCTAAATGTTAAAATGTTATTTTACTTATTGTAATTAAGAAATTTCTAGAGATAAGATAAAAAGAATTAATTTAAACTGTTAAGAAGATAAAAATCTCAGATTAACATAAAAATAATTTTAATAAGTTTTAGAGTATAATTCTAAGAGGTTATTGCATATCTAATAAATATTATAGGAGCGATTTTCCAATGATGATTTTTGTTAATCATCATATTGGTGAGCGTTCCTTTTTATTTTTGATATTAATTATTTCTTTAGAAAAAGTATATCTTTATTTTTAAAGTAAGAAAGCATTGTTTTTATGTATTAAAAAGAACTTAATCTAGTGATATTTTTAATTATCTGTAAATAAAAATTATTTTTGTTGTTTTGTCTTGAGGAAAGGCTAAATTGTAATAGATATATTTTTTTGATAGAATAAAAATTGCAATAATATATATTTAGGAGCAGATTTTCATGAACACAAAGTAAAAATAATAAAATTTTTAAAGTTTTCAATTAGAAAATTATCATTTGGGGCAGCCCCTGTTGTTATTGGTGCATTAATCTTTGGAAGCTATATGCCAACTAAAAGCTTATGCAAGTGACAATGGTATAAATGTTAATTATACTTATCTAACTGAAAATGAACTTACAGAATCGGAAAAAAAGTTTAATTAAAAATAGTATACCAAATGATTTAAAAAACAATGAAACGTACTACATGGTTTATAAGAAAGAAAGGCATGATGCTAGTGCTGATACATTGAAGACGAAATTATTACCTAATACAGGAGAAAGATCATTGCCACTCGCTGGTTTAGGTCTAGGAACAGCTGTTCTAGTAGTTTTTCTAATATCAAAAAAACATAGAAATAAAGTACTTAGTGTAGTTTTGATTGGGACTTTAGGCAAAAGTGTTGTAGTACCATATCATTCTTTTGCTTTAGAGAATAATGATTTAGTTCAATACAACACAAACACAACAATTACTAATTCTTCTGAACTTGCTAAAGGTGTAATTCAAATATCAGGATACAGATATATAGGATTTTTTTACGCAAAATGATTTAGAAGAACACTCTCGAGTTACAGAAAAGATTCTCCCAAGTGAAACGAAAGAATCGTCAATTAAGAAGGGTAAATCATTAACTAAAACAGAAAAAGTTGAGGAGATTGAGATACCTAAAATTGAAAATTCACAGACAAGATACAGAAATCTCAAAACCAAAGATTGAATATAAAACAACGCCAGAGGAAGGTGTACGTAACTTATCTATAAATAAACCAGAACTTAGAACAACTACGGAAGTTATCCCTTTTGAAACTATTAGAAAACTTGACGATACATTACCAAAAAGGGAAGACTAAAGTTCTTAATGATGGTGTTAACGGTGAAAAAGTGGTATTTAGCGAAGTAACTATGGTTGATGGCAAAGCTACTAGTAGAATCATTAAAAACCTCTATTACAAAGAATGTTGTTAATGAAAGTTATTGCTGTCGGTACTTTAGAAGTAGCAAAAGGTAAAATCATTAGTACAGCCAGAGAATCCAGAAGGAGTGGTAAGCGAGAAAGGTGAAGCATTAGTACAGCCGGAGAAACCGATAGGGAGTAGTAAGTGAGAAAGGCGAAGCATTAGTACAACCGGAGAAACCGATAGGAGTGGTAAGCGAGAAAGGTGAAGCATTAGTACAGCCGGAGAAACCGATAGGGAGTAGTAAGTGAGAAAGGCGAAGCATTAGTACAACCGGAGAAACTGATAGGGAGTGGTAAGTGAGAAAGGCGAACCGTTAGTACAACCAGAGAATCCAGAAGGGAGTAGTAAGTGAGAAAGGCGAGCCGTTAGTACAGCCAGAGAACCCAGAAGGAGTGATAAGTGAGAAAGGCGAACCGTTAGTACAGCCGGAGAATCCAGAAGGAGTGGTAAGTGAGAAGAGGTGAATCGTTAGTTCAACCAGAGAAACCGAAAGGGGTAGTAGTGAGAAAGGCGAACCGTTGGTACAGCCAGAGAACCCAGAAGGAGTGGTGAGTGAGAAAGGCGAACCGTTGGTACAGCCAGAGAATCCAGAAGGAGTGGTAAGTGAGAAAGGTGAACCGTTAGTACAGCCAGAGAATCCAGAGGGAGTGGTAAGTGAGAAAAGGCGAACCATTAGTACAGTCAGAGAATCCAGAAGGAGTGGTAAGTGAGAAAGGTGAACCGTTAGTACAGCCAGAGAATCCAGTAAAAGAAATTCCAAAAGAGAAAAACCACCTGTATTAACATTAGCTAAGATCGAAGAACATACTTTGATCGTTCTGCTAACTTGGCATATACTTTTAGAAAATGAGGATTCAGTCGAGATTAAATCTATTGTAGCAGAAGTTCGTGATGGTGAAAAATGTAGTTAAAACGATTAGATTTAACTACATCTAAATTAAAAAGATATTGCAGATAATCTTAAATTGTATAAAGACTATATCGTCAGAACAACTATGATTTATAATAGAGGAAAAGTAGATGAGACTTCAGTATTAGAAGAAAGACCGCTAAGGCTTGATTTTAAAAAGTTGAAGTTAAAAATATCAAAGAAACAAGTTTGATACATGTTAACGAACAAGGTGAGGAAAGTGATAGTAGCTTATTAAACGCTATTCCTGAAAATATAAAAGAATACTATTTGAAAGTGACTTCTGTGATAATAAAACAACCAAACTTGCTATTGATAAAAATAGAAGAAGTAAAAGTTGGGAAGATTGGTTTTATAAAGTTAGTGCAAAAAGCTCAAGACTTAGTACGAAGAACGAGTGAAAATAAAATAGAGGATACTTATTCTTATTATATTAGTGAAAACCAAAACCACATATTGGAGATGTGTACTATGATTTTAAAGATTTAATAGATGCTATGCAAAAACTCCTTCGGGAACATTTAAACTTGGGGGCTGATTTGAGCGAGTTAGTATAAAACCACTTGGAAAATCTTATGTTACTCAGAAATTTACAGGAACCTTAACAAGTGTTGATGATAAGCATTATTCAATTCATAATATTCAACACCTCTATTTAGTAAATTAGAGAATGCAACTATTAGAAATATAAACTTAGAGAATGTAAATATTAATTTTACCAGGAACAAATGATGTCGCTTCACTTGCACAGATAGCAAAAAGGTGGAATTATTGAAAATGTTAAAGTAACGGGTAGTGTCATCAGGGGCAAACGAAGTGGCTGGTATTGTTAATAAGTTAGATGAAGGGAAAAATGACTAATATTGCATACATTGGTAAAGTTCACGCTACTGGTAATAGTGATCTCAATCTGCTGGAATAGCAGGTGATGTTTGGCATGGTAATATTGAAAAAGCCTATGTTGATGCTGAAAATTACGGGTGATGATCACGAACAGGAGGAATAGCAGGGAACATAAGCCATGGTTTAAATTCTGATGGTATAGGTAGATGGGGATATATAAGAAATTCTGTAGCAAAAAGGAATTATTGATGTTCCTAATAGTGGAGAAAAATGGAGGTCTTATAGGTAAGAACTGGCCTTGGGGTGTTATTGAAAATACAGTTACAATGATGGATGTTAAAAGAGGAGATGTATTTTTGGTTCAAATGACATGGACAATGAATATGTTACTGATTGGGTTGTTAATAAGAATTTCACAGTAACAGGTATTAGTAAAGGTGAAAAACTCATAGAAACTCTATAGAATCAAAGATATCACTAAAGATGAAGCAGATATGAAAAATTCAAGCGATGATGATTACTGCTGATAAATTAGTTAGTACACAAATCAACTGTAGATAAGCTTAACAACAAAGTTTCTTACGAAGATGAATATAAAAATATTCAAGATTACCAAGAAAAACGTAATCAGGGCATATCGAAATATAGAAAAACTACAACCATTCTATAATAAAGATTGGATTGTAAATCAAGGTAATAAATTAGCTGAAAATTCTAACCTTGTAACTAAGAAAATTTTATCGGTGACAGCTATGAAGGATACAGAATTTGTAACTGATTCAGAAAATGCTAATAAAATTATGGTTCATTATGCTGATGGAACAAAAAGAATTGTTTAATATTTCGGAAAAAGATTCTCAAGTAGCTCAAGTGAAAGAATATAGTATAGAAAAACTTAGCGGATATAGATATACACCGAATATAGTTATTAAAAATAGAGATGCTTTAGAAGCCAAAGTAAAAGAATTATTGCTATCTGTCGAGTTACAGTCTCAGGCTGTTCGTAATATTCTTGAGAAAAAGAGACACTAAAAATGATTCTACAGCCAACAGTGAAGTTCGTCAAAATGGATATATTCGTGATTTATTCTTAGAAGAAAGTTTCAAAGAGGTTAGCGATAATATTGATAAGTTTGTTAAGAAACTTGTAGAAAAATGAAGAACATCAATTAAAATGATGATGAGCTCGCTAAACTTTCATTAATTAAAAATCGAAAAATAAAACTAATATTATGCTTGCTTTAACATACTTAAATAGATATTACGGAATTAAATATAATGGTGCAAATATAAAAAGATATGATGACTTTTCAAACCCTGATTTCTATGGAAAAATGTAGATGTACTTGATAGACTTATCAAAAATTGGTTCTAAGGAAAGTTACATAAAAGCGCATCGTACGTATGATGCATATAGAGAGGTTATTGCTAGCGGTACTGGTAAAGCTAATTTACATGAATTTTTAAAATTATAATATGAAATTATTCACAGCGGATACGGATTTAAAATGATTGGTTTAAACACGCAACAGAAAAATGTTTATATATCTGAACCGACTACCACAACTCAAGATTTTGTAAATAAAAACATAGAGCCCTATGATGGACTAAATAATTTTATACATAGTCGTATGATTTTACCGTTATTAACTTTGAAAAATGCTCATATATTCTTAATTTCAACATATAATACTTTAGCGTATAGTTCGTTTGAAAAATATGGAAAAATATACAGAAGAAGAACGAACAAATTTAAAGCAAAAATTGATGAAGTAGCAAATGCGCAACAGCGATACTTAGACTTTTGGTCTCGTTTAGCATTGTCATCAGTCTCGAAATAAATTATTGAAGAGTGATAATATGGTACCAACTGCAGTTTGGGATAATCAAAATTATAGTGGTGGTTCTAACCGTTATGGATTTGCTGAATAATGGAAAAAGTAGTAGCTCCTGCACGTGAGTTATATGGACCAACATGGCGTTATCACAATACAAATGGAAGCATGGGGGGCTATGGCTAGAATCTATGGAAGACCATATGAAGATGATGCAGTGTTCTTTATGGTGACAGATATGATTAGTCCATTTGGTATTTCGGCATTTACTCATGAAACAAACCCATGTAAATGACCGCATGTTGTACTATGGAGGTAATTGGCACCGTGAAGGTATTTGATCTTGAGGCGTATGCACAAGGTATGTTACAAACACCTGACAGTTCTACGACAAATGGAGAATATGGAGCTCTAGGATTAAATATGGTCATATGTTCGACTCGAATAATGTGGATCAGTGGTATCACTACGATCCTAATAAATTGAGAAATAGACAAGAAATAGATGCCTACATGAAACGCTACAATGAAGCGATGATGATGCTAGATCACTTAGAAGCTGATGCAGTCATTAGTAAAGGGCTAACTGATAATAGTAAATGGTTTAGAAAAATAGATAAAGAATATCGTTATAAAGATGAATATAATAAACTGACTGAACCAAATCAATGGGATAAAGTACGAGATTTGAGAGATGAAGAAAAAACTAAACAATTAACTTCTATTAATGATTTGCAGACAATAACTTTACGACTAAGCATGGTGTAGGAAATGGGCGTTATCGACCTGAAGACTTGATGCCAAATTCTGCATACGTAAATGTAAATATGATGGCAGGTATCTATGGAGGTAATTCAAGCGATGGTGCACCAGGGTTCATTGTCATTCAAACATAATGCATTCCGTATGTGGGGAGTACCATGGTTATGAAGATGGATTTATCAGTTATGTTTCAAATAAATACAAAGACGCAGCCAATAAAGAAAAATTACCAACCCTTTAAGTGATAAGTATATTATCAAAAAGTATCTAAAGGGCATTTGAAACGCTTGAAGCTTGGAAAAACACTGGTATGGAGAAGTTTTTAGAGAAAGCTAAACATGGATTTTGCTGAGATAGATATTGATAATGTTCATATAACATCTTATGAACAACTGCAACAAATGTTTAAAAGAAGCAGTTCAAAAAGATTTAGACCAAATGACTAAGACTGGTAAAGAATATTATGGAAATACAGTCTCACTTAAAACTAAGGTGTTTAAACAACTTCAAAAAGTTACAGATGGATTTTCAGAAAAATCTATTCAAATAATTAAGGTTATATCTTAAATACTTTGTAACTTTATAAAATTTTTAGGATAATTATAGAAGAAGCGATAAAAATAGGATTCTAAGAAATCTAGATTTTTGGCGCTTCTTTTTATGATATTTATAAAAATATAGCTATAGAAAAACGAATAATAGCTAATAATACAGTGTTTTTTTATAGCTAATTCCACCTATTTATAGTATAATAAAAGATGGTTTATTATGGCGTGAAGCACGTATTATTATTTAAATAGCTTTATGCAGAAGATTGTGGACTATATAAGAAAAAGACCATAGAATAAAAATATAAAAAATTATAGAGGAGATTTTTAATGTTACCAAAGTCGTTTGAACAGTATAAATTTAATGAATTTGTAAATAAGGGCAGTAATAGATTTAGGATTTGATAATCCAACAAAAATTCAAGAGAGAGTATTCTCACCAGTATTAAAAAGGGGGAAAAATATTGTAGCAAAATCACAAACGGAAGTGGGAAAAGTCATTCTTTCTTACTACCAATTTTTAGTAAATTAGATGTAACTAAGAAAAACACAAAGTATAATTTTAGCACCAACAAGAGAGCTTTTCTAGACAATTATATGATATGACATATATCGCTAATTTTTCTGAAGAGGACATTAAAAATTACACTATGTATCGGTGGACAAGATTTAAAATAGAGATATAGAAAGAGTATCTAATGCACCACATATCATTATAGGTACACCAACACGTGTATTAGAATTAGATAGAGCAAGTGCTTTAGCTATTAAAGAAGTTGAGAGTCTTGTAATCGATGAATGTGACATGATGATTGATTTAGGGTTCATGGAAGATGTTGATAAAATTTCTAAAAAGAGCAGCTGAAAATTGTCAATTTTTAGTATTCTCAGCAACTATTCCAACACAAATGAATCACTTCTTAAAAATATCTGAAAAATGCACAATATATCGAAGTTGATAATGCAAAAATTTGGAAAAAAATTGAATATATTTTAATTCCAGAGAAAAGTTCATCTCGTTTAGAAAAATTACACGAAATTACTACAGTTATTAATCCATATTTAGCACTTATCTTTGCTAATAAGAAAACTGAAGTTGAAGAAGTAAGTAGCTATCTTATTTCTAAAGGATTAAATGTGGGTGTTCTACACGGAGATTTAACACCGCGTGAACGTAAACAAATGCAAAGAAGAATTAATAACTTAGATTTCACTTATGTTGTTGCAAGTGATCTAATGAGTCGTGGAATTGACATTGAAGGAGTGAGTCATGTAATTAACTTCAATATTCCTAATGATTTAGACTTCTTTTATTCATAGAGCAGGACGAACTGGACGCAGGATTAAGTGGAGACTGTATTACAATTTACAACAATAAAGATGAAGAAAAATTACAAGATTTAGAAAAACGTGGAATTGAATTTAATCACCAAGATATTAGAAATGGTGAATTTGTTGAGGCTAAAAGATAGAAATAAACGTCAAAGTAGAAAAGAAAGTTGTAGCTGATCATAACTTAACTGAGAAAATTAAAAATCAAAAAGTAAAAAGTTTCTAAAAAAGTTAAACCAGGGTTATAAGAAAAAAATATAAATATAAAATGGATAAACTTAAACAAAAAGAAAGAAGAAAAATTTGCTAAACGTAGCAATAAGGCGAATAGAGGTAAATAATGAAGAACTTGAAAATTGGATCACATGTATCAATGTCTGGAAAAGAAATGATGCTTGGTTCTGTAAAAGAAGCGGCTAGTTATAATAGTGATACATTCATGATTTATACTGGAGCTCCTCAAAATACTAGAAGAAAAGCGATAGATGAACTGCGTATTGAAGAAGCTCATAAGCTAAATGAAAGAAAAATATTAGTGATATTGTAGTACATGCACCTTTATATTATTAATTTAGCAAACACTATTAAACCAGATATTTACCAACTTGCAGTTGATTTCCTAAGGTTAGAAATTGAAAGAACTGAGAAAAATTGGTGCTAAAAATATCGTTCTCACACCCAGGGTCACACGTTAAGGCGGGAGCTGATGTAGGTATAGCAAGTATTGTTAAAGGATTAAAATGAAGTTTTTAACAAAAAAGATATGAAACCCAATATTGCTCTAGAAGTAATGGCAGGAAAAAGGTAGTGAATGTGGAAGAACATTTGACGAAATTGCTCAAATTATTGATGGAGTTACACTAAATGAGAAACTAACAGTAACTTTTGATACTTGTCACGTTTTTGAAGGTGGTTATGATATCGTTAATGATTTAGATGGAGTACTAACTGAGTTTGATAAGATAGTAGGATTAGATAGAATTCAAGTACTACATATTAATGACAGTAAAAATACATTAGGTGCACATAAAGATCGTCATGAAAAATATCGGATACGGTGGTATTGGATTTGATGCAATTAATAGAATTGTTCACCTAGAGGAATTCGCTAATATTCCTAAAAATTTTTAGAAACACCTTGGTATGGAGAAAAGAAAGATATTGCCCCTTACAAAGATGAAATTGCAATGTTAAGAAATAAGACGTTTGTGGACTTTAAAAAAATAATTAGTACAGGAGATTACTTATGAAAAATATCAGAAGAAAAAGTTGATAAGATAATGAAACTTTTAAAAGAAAAAAAGGGATATAAATATACTGAGAAGAGAAAAAGCTATGGTTGAGCTTTTTAGTAAATGAGGATAGATATATAAATGCAAAATATGTCTCTGAGACTCTTGGAAAGATGTATCCTGGACTTAGTTTTTGATACAATCTATAGAAATCTAAGTACTTATGAAGAATTGGGAATTTTAGAAACAACTGAAATAAAAAGGTGAAAAATATTTTAAGATAGGATGTTTAGAAACTGATCACCATCATCACCACCATATATGTTTAAATTGTGGTAAAGCCAAAATAATTCATGTCCATGTATGTGATAATTTAGAAATAGAAGAATTGAAAGGTTATCAAATTGATGGTCATAAATTTGAGGTTTATGGTTTGTGTCCAGATTGTTTGAAAAAAAGAGGATAAGAAATAATGTTTGAAGGCATTTTACCAATTTACAAAGAACGTGGAATTACAAGTCACGATGTTGTTTTTAAGGCAAGAAAAAAATTTCTTCAAATGAAAAAGATTGGGCATTCAGGGCACATTGGATCCCGAAGTTGATGGAGTATTATTACTGTTGCTTGGTGGAGCTACAAAAGTAAGTGATTATGCCATGGATTTAGGGAAAAGCTATAGAGCAGAAGTTTGCCTAGGTCTTAAGACTACTACTGAAGATTTTACTGGTGAAGTAATAGAAGAATGTAAAGTAAGTGATATTAACATTAATGAGATAAAAGGAGATTTTATCTTCAATGATTGGTGAGATAGAACAAACTCCACCGATATATTCTGCAATTAAAGTTAATGGTAGAAAACTTTATGAGTATGCTAGAAGAGGTCAATTTGATGTAGAAATTCCAACGAGAAAAAGTTAACATTTATGATATTTCATTTATAGAAAACAGTGAGTATTATAAAGATGATAAGTTTTATTTTTCAATTGATATAAGCTGTGGTAAAGGAACGTATGTTCGAACTATAGCTACAAGTATTGGGGAAAAAATTAAATTTACCTAGTACGATGAGTAAGTTAACAAGAACTAGAAGCGGTGAGATAACTTTGGAAAAGTGTTTGAAGTTATCAGAAGTTGAACAAAAAGTCCAAGAAGGAACTTGGAGCAAAGCCTTTTAAGAAAAGAATACGCTCTTGAGGAGTTTCAATTTGTTGAAATACCGAAATTTAGAGCAAAGCAAGTAATGAATGGATTAAGATTTAGAAAAAAATCAATTTCCAGATTACGATTTTACAGATGGAATAGTTTTTACATATGAGAATGAGGCAATTGCAATTTATCATTTAAAAAGATAAAGATGACGAATTGTTATCAGTAAAAACGACATTTCCAAAAATAATAGAGTAGGTAGATGAAGATGGAAATATTTAATATTTCAGATATTAGTGATATTAAGGAAGAAAAATAAAAAAATAGAGTTGCAGCATTAGGATTTTTGATGGTATTCATAAAGCCCATCAAAAGTATAATAGGGCGAGCTGTAGAGGCTGCAGAAAAAGGTTATATATCTGCAGTAATTACTTTAGATAAAAGTCCAAAGGAATATTTTTGGAAAAACTAGTGAGGAATCTCTTACACCAACTAATAAGAAAAACGAACTGTTAGAAAAATCTTGGTGTAAATGAGGTGTACTATCTAGAATTTAATGAAAAATTACAAAATTTATCGGCTGAAGAATTTATAAATAATATTCTGAAAAATTAAATGTAGATAAAGTTTTTGTGGATTTGATTATAGATTTGGTTTTAAAGGATTAGGAACACCAGATTTGATAAAAAGATAGTGGTATAGAAGTAACTGTTCAAGAAAAAGAAAAATAGATGGGGAGAAAAATATCTACGACGGTATTAAAAAGAATTCGTTAGAAAAGGTGAATTCTCAAAATATAAAAAATATACAGGAAGATTTTATTCTATTTCTGGTTTAGTAGTGAAAGGTAGGCAACTAGGAAGAACAATTAATTTTCCGACCGCTAATCTTGAATTGGATGGTAAATATCTATTACCTGATACGAATGGGTGTCTATACAACTAAGATTAAAGTTAATAATAAGATTTATAAATCAGTTACAAAATATTGGTTATAACCCAACAGTATCAGATGAAAAAAATAAAAAAATTTATAGAAACACATATTTTAGAATTTTGATGAAGATATTTATGGAGAAAAGAATAGAAATTTACTTCTATGAATTTTTACGAAAAGAACAAAAATTTGAGAGTTTTTGACCACTTAAAAGAGCAATTGAAGCTGGATAAAAACTTGTGAAGAAAAAGATTACTAAAAATCTTGAGTATTGTACTGATTTTAAAGTGTTATCTCTTGAATTATATTGAAAAAAATGTTGTACAATAACTTATGTTCCTTATTCGTGGTATAGAAACCCTCCAGGTTCTACACTAGGATTAAGGTCGCAAAATAAAATTATATGGAGGAAATTGCAATGGCAGCAATTAGTCAAGAAAGAAAAACAAGAAATTATCGCTCAAATTCCGTACTCACGAATCAGATACTGGTTCTCCAGAAGTACAAATCGCAGTATTAACTGCTGAAATCGATGCTTTAACTGAGCACTTAAACACTCACAAAAAAAGATCACGCAGGTCGCCGTGGATTACTTAAAAAGTTTTCCGTCGTCGTCACTTACTAGACTACTTAATTAAAAAGATATCCAAAGATACCGTGAATTAATTAAAGCTCTAGGATTAAGAAGATAATTTTTAAGATACTTATAGGAAAAGCCGTTTGAGAGACTTCGGCTTTTCCTTTTTGCTTTTTACCAAGTTTTGGGTATGAAAATTACTTTAGACATCTAGAATCCAGTTGTGATAAGTATATTTAATGAAATAATTGCTTTTGTTGAAAAATATAAATTCCCAAGCAAGTACCAGTAAGAAATTAAAGTAGAAGTTAACTTTGAAAAAGAAAAATAACAATAAAAATATTACTTTAGATAATTTTTAAAAAGTATTGACATAATATAAAAATAATTGATATACTATTAAAAGTACTTCAGAGAGGTATTATTAAATATGTCTCAGTAGCTCAGCAGGATAGAGCAACGGCCTTCTAAGCCGCCGGTCAGGGGTTCGAATCCTTCTGGGACGTCATCAAGAGTAGACTTTGTTCTACTCTTTTTACTAAATTATAAATAAAAAAAGCGCCTAAATGACGCTCATTTTTCACTTGTATTACTTTTTATTTCAGGTATTTTTTTCTATTAATGTTTTTCTATTGCATATTTTAAAGTGATATGGGATAGTTCACAGTGAGCACATTCACCAAGGAAGCGCACCTTTAATACTCCATTCTTGTAATTGATGAAATTCAATATTACCGCCATCCATAATTAGTTTGGGGGCGTATTTTTATCTAGTTCAAATTTAATTTTATCAATAGTGTCATAATAATCTTTATTCAAAATACAACCACCTCTCTATAGATATTATACTGTTGAAGACAAAAAAGTCAACATTCTTAGTAAGCGCTCTAATTTATTTAAATATAGATAATATTTGAGATAAAATTTAAGTAGACTCTTAATTATTATAACTATGATAATAAAGGTAGGTGATATTTTTTTAATTTTCTAAAATGATAAAAAACAATATTAAAGAAATATATCTGAATAATTGTCTACAGATGTAACTTTTTTAAATATTATTAGATACAGCTAAATAATAATAGATTAAGTAGTTAAATTAGTTTCTTTATAGCATAGTAATACTAATGATATTTTTTCAAAAAATTCTATATATTTAAATAATTCATAAAAATTTTTCACAAATAATTTTATAAAAAGTAAGCAAGATACTATTATTTTATAAAAAACGGTTATAATAATAAATAGAAAAATAAAAAAATAAAGAGGGAAACATTTTATGGCTAATACAGAGAATCATTTAATCTTGATAACAGATGTAGCAGTTGGAAAAATTCCAAGAGATGTTATTTGATGCTGATAAAAAGAGATAGTTATTTAAAAATTTCTATAGAGTTACAAGGTACTCAGATGCAATATGCAATTGATATCAAGGATGAATTAGAAGCAGGAGACAAAGTACTTAACTTTCGGTGATTTAAAAGTTATTGTAAATGAAGAAGACGAACTTCTGTTAAAAAGGTCTTGAAATTGATTATGTTCAAGATGAATTTGGAAGTGAATTTACATTACACAATCCAAATATGATTGAAATCTATGATGATGAAGACGGTGGATGCTGTGGAATACGTGCTGCTGCGGATAAAAATACAAAAATAACAGTTAAAAAGGAGAAATCAATACTATGAAAAACGTAGTAATTTTTAGGTGCTGGATATGCAGGACTAACGACTTTAAAAGGATTAAAAAAAGCTGCTAAAGCTGGAGAGGTAAAAGTTACTTTAGTAAACAAAAAACTCTTATCACTATGATACAGTAAACTTACACGAAGTATCAGCAGGGAACATTGCATCAAGAGATATTTGTATCGATATTAAAGATTTAGTATCTCCAGGTGTTGAATTTGTTCAAGATGAAGTAATTAAAAATTGATACAGAGAAAAAAATTAGTATTAACTAAAAAAACACGAACTTGATTACGATGTATTAGTAGTTGGATTAGGTTTTTCAACCTGAAACATTCGGAATTGAAGGTATGGCTGAAAAATGCAATGCCAATCGCTGATATTAATGCTGCAGAAAAAAATCTCTGCTACATTAGAAGATAACTTCAGAAAAATATGCTACAAGTGAAGAAAAGATGTTAAAGACATCTCTGTAATCGTTGGTGGTACAGGTCTTGCTGGTATGGAATTCTTAGGTGAATTAGTTCACCGTAAAAAGAATTATGTTCTAAATACGGAATTGATGAAAAATTAGTTAAAAATTTACGGATTAGATGCAGCTCCAACATTATTACCAATGTTCACTAAAGAGTATAGTGACTATGCAAGAAAAATACTTAGAAGATAATGGTATTGAAATTATCTTAGAGCTGGAATTAAAGGCGCAACTAAAGATAGCTTTACTATTGAAGTTGATGGAGAAAGAAAAGAACTATTTGCATCTACATTAGTATGGACTGCAGGTGTTCGTGGTAACAAACTTATGGATGAAGCATTCCCAGAACTTTCTAAACGTGGACGTCTTGTTACAACTCAACAATTAACAGTACCAGGACTTGATGATGTTTATATTGTAGGTGACTGTGCTGCATTTATCGAGACTGGTCAAGAAAGACCTGTACCCAACAACAGCTCAAATTGCAAACCAAATGGGAGCATATGTTGGAGCTAGAATTAGTGGTAAACAAGTTGGTGACTTTAAATATATCAACCGTGGTGTTGTATGTTCACTAGGTCACAAAGATGGTATTGCTGATGTTATGGGTGGTAAAGCTAAAAGGTCTTTGCAGCTGCAAAACTTAAAAAATCATTGAAGCTAAAGCTATTTATGAATTAACTGACTTCATCACAGCACTTAAAACCAACGTATTCTTTAAGAATAGTACTAAGTAAATTTTGTAAAGAGGACTCAATATATATGAGTCTTCTTTATTTTTTTGAAATGTGATTTGTATTGATGTTAAATATAAATCAATATATTTGTTATTTGTTGAGTTTTCAACTATGTAGAATTGAAAAAAGTTGTAATTATGGTAAGATATAGTGTAGAGAAAAATTTAACCAAATAAAATTATGGGGAAAAAATTATGATTTATAAAATAGCAAATACAGCGGAAGAATATGAACAAATTTTTCAAAGTTAAATTATGAAACATTTGTTGAAGAAATTCTCAACATGAAAAAGAATGAAACAAAGAAATTGAAAAGATAAGTTTCATGATAAAAATATTTATATTATAGCGAAAAAAAGAAAAATGATGTAGTTGGAATGATTTCATTATCTGATCAAAGGCCTTTTTCTTTAGATTTAAAATTGAAATGATATCGATAAATTCTATAAAGGTGATTATAAAAACCTGTAGAAATTAGATTACTTTCAATTAAAGAACAGTATAGGAAAAACTAAAAGTTTTTACAGAATTATTACAAAGAACATTTAATTATATAATTCAAAAATGCCTATGATATTGTATTTTATTTCAGGCACAACTAGACAAGAAAAAAATTATATAATCACATAGGATTTATAAAATTCCATGAAAATGTAGGAACAAAAAGAAGCAGAGTATATGCCTATGTATCTTAAACTGGATAATGGAAATAAAGTTATAGAGAGATTAGCAAACGCTCAAAGAATAAACTTCTTACCAGGTCCAGTTGATTTATCGAAGATGTAATCGCAAAAGTTATCTAAACAGCTTTATCTCACATGAAGTAGTGAGTTTGTTGCTTTTGACTAAAAGATACACTAGCGAAAATCGAAAATATTCTAGATGTCAGACAAGCGACGATATTACACGGTTCAGCAACACTAGCAAATGAAGCTATTATGGCTCAATTGAAAGGGGAAGAAATCTACTGAATGGTCTAGTTTTAGCTAATGGAGAATTTGGGTAACAGACTGATTCGTGAAACAAAGAGACACGGTTTAAATATTGAGACTTATTCTGTAGGATTTGGTAGAAAGCTTTTGATCTTGATGTATTTTATCAGATAAACTAAAATTTGGAAACTATGATTTTGTTTATGTGGTCCATAATGAGACTAGTGTTGGAATTCTAAATGATTTAGATGAAATTACTAGAATTGTTAAAGATAATAACTTAGTTTTAGCAGTTGATGCAGTTTCAGCAGTAGGAGCTATTAAATATAGCTATAAGAGATGTTGATTATGTAGCTTGTTCATCTGGGAAGCATTTTTGTTCTGTAGCAGGTTTAGCAATAGTTGGTTCTAACTGTGAGTTAGTTCCTTTAGAAAAACACACCATTATATCTAGATTTACACTATGCAAACAAACTTACATCTATACCTTTCACTCAACCATCGATTTTAATGGAAGCTTTAAACACAGCATTAGATGCATTTTAAAAACTGATGAAAGATATGAAAAAGGTACAAGAAAAATATACCTATATGAAGGAAGGATTAAAGCAATTAAATCTTCCAATTATGAAATTTAAAGATAAAGAAGTTTCTCCAGTAATAATTACTGTAGAACTTCCTGAAAAGTATATGTTCACTTAACGTGGGTTCTTCACTTGCAATAAATAATATTTTTTTATTCATTACAAGAGTTCGTACTTACAAGAAAGAAACATTATACAGTTTTCATTTATAAATATTAACACAACAAAAATGAAATAGATTACACATTAAATATATTAAAACAAATGATAGGAGATTATTAATGGCAGTATTTAAAGTATTTTACCAAGAAAAATTCAAAAGAGATTCCAGTAAGGGAGAACACTCAAGTATTATATGTCGAAGCTGATGGAGTACCAGCAGTAAGAAAGTATTTAGATGATAGAAACTATAATGTCGAACTTGTTCAAGAATTAAGTGAAGCATACTTAGAGTTTGAAAAACAATCTGAAGACTTCAAAGTGGAGAAAGTTAATGGATAAGATCATTATGAAGTAGGTGTAGCTGCCATCGGTGGTCTAGGGGAGATTGGGAAAAACACCTATGCAATCCAATATCGAGATGAAATAGTTATTATCGATGCTGGAGTTAAGTTTCCTGGAGATAATATTCTAGGAATTGACTATGTAATTCCCAGATTACTCATATATCGAGAAAAATGTTGATAAAAATTAAAGCATTAATAATTACTCATGGTCACGAAGATCACATCGGTGGATTACCATTTTTTTACTAAGAAAGGTGAATTTGCCAATTTATGGTGGTCCATTAGCTATAGGTCTAATAAGATCGAAATTAGAAGAACATAACTTTATTAGCTAAAGCTGAGTTGAATGTAATTGATGAGGATACAGTATTAAGTTATAAATATCTTAAAGTTTCATTCCACAATACAACTCACTCAATTCCTGACTCATTTGGAGTAATAGTAAATACTCCCCAAGGAAATATTGTTCATACTGGGGACTTCAAATTTGACTTTACACCAGTCGGTCAAGGAACTAACCTACATAAAAATGGCAGCGATTGGTGAACAAGGTGTATTATGTTTACTATCTGACTCAACGAACTCAGAAAGAACTGAGTTTACTCAAAGTGAAAAAGAAGTAGGGAAAACAATTTCTAATATACTTCGTAAAGAAAAACACAGAGTAATTTTCGCTACTTTCGCTTCTAACGTATATCGTGTAAAACAAGTAGTAGAAGCATGTATTGAACACGGAAGAAAGATAGTAGTATTTGGGCGTTCTATGGAAAAAGCTATTAAAATAGGAACAGAATTAGGCTATATTAAAGCACCTAAAGAAACGTTTGTTAATAGTAAATATCTAAACCAAGTAGATCCTAATAAATTACTTATTTTATGCACAGGTACTCAAGGTGAGGAGCTTGCAGCACTAAGTAGAATAGCTAATGGAACGCACAAAAGATTACAATTATGCCGACTGATACTGTAATTTTTGCAAGTTCAGCTATTCCAGGAAATACATTATCTATAAACAAAAACATTGATTTATTATCAAAAACTAGGTGCTAATGTTATTACATCAAGTGTAAATAATGTTCATACATCAGGACACGGTTCAAAAGAAGAACAAAAAATTAATGTTTAGACTTATTAAACCTAAGTATTTTATGCCTATTCATGGTGAGTATAGAATGCAAGTAATTCATGCTCAAACAGCTGCTGAGTGTGATATTCCATTAGAAAAATTCATTTATTATGGAAAAATGGTGAAGTGCTAGCCTTAACTAGTGATAGTAGCTAGAATAGCCGGTAAAGTTTGATGCATCTGATGTGTATGTTGATGGGCTTGGAATCGGAGATATTGGTAGTGTTGTAATTAAAGATAGAAAAGAGCTTTCAGAAGAAGGGGTTATTGTGGTTTCTATTGCAATTGATTTTAAAAATAAAAATTAATGAATAATCCAGATGTAATTAGCCGTGGATTTGTTAATGTTAATGAATCAACAGAATTATTTGTAAAATCTAAGGAAGTTATTAAAGAAACAGTAGAAACAGTATTAACTACTGAAGAATGTGGTGTTTATCAAATAAGACAGCAAATATTAGAAGCTTTAGGACAATTTTTAGAAAGTGAAATAGGAAGAAAACCTGTTATATTACCTACAATATTGAGGTGTAAATATGAAATACAGAAGTGTATTTGATATTATAGGCCTGTAATGGTAGGTCCATCAAGTTCACATACAGCTGGTGCGGTGCGTATTGGTTCATTTTACAAGATATATCTTTGGTGAACAACCAGAAAAATGTAAAAATAACATTATATGGTTCATTTAAAGAAACGTATAAAGGGCATGGAACTGACATAGCATTAATAGGCGGATTATTAGGGTATAACACGTCTGATAAACGTATAAGAACTAGTATGGAAGACGCAAAATTAGCAGGAATGGAGTTTGAATTTATAGAAAGTGGAATTGAACACATTCATCCTAATACATGCGAAAATAGAAGTTGAAGCAGGTAAACATAGTCTAGATCTTATTGGAAAAATCAATAGGTGGAGGAAAAAAATGGTAATATTTGAACTTCTAGGTTTTCGATGTGAATTTATCAGAGATTTTCCTAGCTATTTCATATTTTATAAATTTAAAGAGGATACTAAGAAAAATCTTTCAGTACAAATTGAAGAAATATTCGGTGATTTAAAAAGTAAGTGAGATGTATTCTAGTTCTATTCTAGAGGGAATAAACTTATTGGTAGTAGAATCACAAAAGAATTAACTGAAGATAAGATTAAGAAATTAACTGAACTAGATTATATTAATGAAGTAAAATTTGCAGATAGATTGTAGAGGGAATCAGGATGTTTACTAGTTTGGCAGAAATAGTTGAAAAATCAAAATTAGAAAAATAAACCAGTTTCTGAATTAATGATAGAACAAGAAATTGAAGTGAATGGAGTTACACGTTCTGCAGTTGAAAAACTAATGAAAAGAAACCTAAATGTAATGATGCAAGCTGTTGAAGAAGGTTTGGCAGGCGTGAGTTCCAAAAACAGGACTTACTGGAGGAGATGCCAAGAAGCTTCAAGAATATATAGATAGTGGTAAGTCAATTACAGGTAGTGATTTTCTTAATGGAGTTGCAGCAGCGATTGCTACTAATGAGGTGAATGCCTCGTTAGGGTTTAATTTGTGCAACTCCGACTGCCGGTTCGGCTGGAGTTCTTCCAGGCTGTATTCACGCACTTAAACAGAAATTCGATATTGATGAAGAAACCCAATTAAAAAAATGTTATTTACAGCCGGTGCATTCGGTTTTGTAGTAGCGAATAATGCTTCTTGTTCTGGTGCAGAAGGTGGTTGTCAGGCGGAAATAGGTTCTGCAAGTGCTATGGCTGCGGCAGCTATTGTTGAAGCAATGGGCGGAGATGCTGAGATGAGTGCTCATGCATTTGCCATAGCATTAAAAAATATGCTTGGTCTTGTATGTGATCCTGTAGCAGGATTAGTAGAAGTACCCTGTGTAAAAAGAAATGCAGCTGGAGCTTCAACAGCACTTATGGCTGCTGACTTAGCATTAGCAGGTATAAAGAGTAGAATCCCTGCTGATGAAGTACTAGAAGCGATGTATAAAATAGGATTAGAAATGTCCACAACATTAAAAGAGACTGCCAGAGGTGGTCTTGCAATCACAAAAACTGGAGAAAAAATATAGGAGTTTATTATTCGGTAATGATTAATATTTTAGAAAAAAATCAGTAGGAACTATAAAAGGTGTTGGAAAGAAATATTTACAAACTTTTGAACGAACTAGAAATTTATACTATTCGTGATATTTTTGTATAATATTCCTTATAGAGTATCTAGTTCTACTGATTTTTTTCTTCTTCTGTAAAAGATAATGAAAAAGTCATAACGACTGGAAAAAGTGGAAACTAGGGTAAGTACCCAGTTTTATGGAAATAGAAGAAGTAGGTCTTTTTTACATTATCAACTTCTTCTGGTAGTATAAAAATAGTATTTTTTTAATCAACATTACTTGAAAAAACCTAATTGAAGGTAAAGATGTAGTTGTTAAAAGGTACGTATAATGCTGCGAATAATACAATAACAGCTTCGAGCGTAAGTTTCAATGTTGTTGATGAAAAAGCCTAAAAGGTGATACTATTGAAGTCTTTTATCATCTTAAACAAGGTATAACGCAGAAAAATTTACAAAGCTTGTTGAAGAATCGTTTAATATGATAGATGGTGAAAAATATTATACTAGATTTAGTTCCTGAAAATTTTAAAGGAATTTGGAAATTAGATAAGATTTTATATACGCTACATTATCCAAAAAAATTCAGAGGAATTTGATAAAGCAAAGAAGATGTTTGCATTTTCATGAGTTGTTTAATTACCAGTTAAAAATTACAGCTTCAGAATATAAATAGTAGGATAGAGGATAATAGATATTGTGTTGGAGTAAACAATAAAGATATCGATAACTTTAAAAATAGTTTACCTTTTTACGCTAACAGGAGCTCAAAGTCGTGTTATTGATGAAATAGTAGATGATTTAAATAATCCTTATAAAGATGGACAGATTGTTACAAGGTGATGTTGGTAGTGGTAAAAACTGCAGTAGCAGCAGCGACTTTATATGCAACAATAAAAAGCAGGTTATCAAACAGCAATTATGGCGCCAACTGGAGATATTAGCAAATCAGCATTTTGAAACATTTTTGAATTCTTTAAAAGATTTGAATATCTCTGTAGCTCTTTTGACTAGTAGCACTCCTAAGAAAGATAAAGAAATACTATTTTAAGTCTACTTGAGGTTGGTGAGATAGAATTATTAATTGAACTCACTCTTTAATTCAAGAAGATGTGAAATTCAATAATTTAAAAATATGTAATTACCGATGAACAACATCGTTTCGGTGTGAAACAACGTCAATTATTAAGCAACAAAGGAGAAGCTGTTAATTCATTAATGATGACAGCAACCTCAATACCACGAAGTTTGGCAATTACTTTAATTACAGATATTAAAGTATCTACAATTGATGAGCTACTGGCTGGTAGAAAAAAAGTTCAGACTTATAAAGCTACTAATAAGAGTTTTTATAAAGTTCTAGATAATATTCGTATGGAACTTGATAATGGAAGACAAGGATATGTAGTTTGTCCATTAATTGAAGAATCTGAGAAAATGGATCTTCAAAATGTAGAGGAAACATATGAAAAATATTAAAAATTATCTACCAGATGGTTATAAAATTGCAATTCTACATGGTAAAATGAATAATAAAGAAAAAGATGCAATTGTAGAGAAGTTTCTAAATAAAAGAAATACATATACTTATTTCCACTACTGTAATTGAGGTTGGAGTAAATGTCCCGAAATGCTACATTTATGATTATAGTAGATGCTCATCGTTTTGGTCTTGCTACATTACATCAGCTAAGAGGACGTGTAGGAAGAAGTAAGTTTCAATCATATTGTATATTAGTAACTGATTCAAAAAGTGAACGGATAGATATAATGTGTTTAGAAAAATGATGGTTTTCAAAATTGCAGAATTTGATTTAAAAACAACGTGGACCAGGTGATTTTTGGAACAAAAACAAAGTGGTGTACCAAGTTTTAAAGTTGCTGATCTAATTAATGATGTCGATTTAATGTACCTAGCGAAAAAAATTAGCGGTAAAAATTATAGAAGTAACTGATAATAAAGAAAAGATTATTACAGTATGTTGGGATTAAAAGAAACGATAATATAGGAGGATGCAATGAATAAGAAAATTTAAAAATGCTTTTTGAATGTTCTTATTGTGGTACTGTTATGTACATCAGTAGTATTGATATTCAAAAAATCAAATTAGAGAATATTTAACAGGTAATGCCAATGATAAGATTATTACAGCTATAAAAAATAATAAAGGTGAAGTAGATATACCGTGGTGGCAAAAATGTTTACAGATAATGAGTCAAAAATAAAATTAACTGACTCAATGTTAGGAATTTTAAAAATTGATAGTGTAGATATAGAAGAACCAATCTTCCAAGATGTTACTGAAATCAATTTAATTAATGGAGTAGCAACATCACAAGAACCATCAACTTTAGATGCTCAAAACGTTGTTATCGCAGGACACAGTGTGCAAGGTGTAGGTATAAGATTTAATAACTTAACAAAAAAATTAAAAATGGTGCTAAAATTCAAATTATTTCAAAAGATAAATTGCGTACATATGAAGTAAATAAACTTATGATGTAGTACCAACACAAGTTGAAATTTTAGAACAACATGAAAATGAACTGAAAAATATTAAAATTATTTACATGTGATAATTTTCAATCCACAAACAGGTGAATGGGAAAAGTCGATTTGTAGTAGAAGCAAAATTAATAGGAGAAGAAAGTGCATAATATTATGAAAATAGGTATTGATATACTAGGAGTAGATGAACCTAGTAGAATTATTAACTTTGTAAATAGTTATAAAGATGATGAAGTAGAGCTTTATGTATATGGACTTGAAGAAAAACTTAAATCAAATAACTAAAACGGAAAAATATTATTAAGAATGTTTGTACTGAAGAGGTACTAATGTCTGATGATGCAGCACGTGTTCATAGAAAGAAAAAAGATGCTTCAATGATAAGAATGTTAGCAGATTTAAATAATGACGTCATCGATATAGCAATTTCGGTGGAAGTACTGGTGCTTTTATGGCTAGTTCGTTATTTATGTTAGGACGTATTGAAGGTATCTCTAAAACCAGGGTTGGCTTCATTATTACCGACAAGATCAGAACATAAGTTCTTATTTACAGATTTAGGTGCAAATGTAGAAGCAAAACCAGATGATTTAGTAAACTATGCTAAACTTGGTCAATTATATATGAAATATATCTATAATATAGAAACACCTTCGGTTGTATTACTTAATGTTGGTGTTGAAGAATCAAAAAGGTAATAAAGTATATAAAGAGGCACATAAGTTACTTAAAGAAGATATTGCTAACTTTTAAAGGAAATATAGAAGCAAGAGAAATTCTTGAACATAAATATGATATAGTTATTGCTGATGGATTTGCTGGGAAATATTTTATTGAAAATCTATAGAAGGTGTAGCAAGTTCTTTTAGGAAAAATGATTAAAGGTATTTTTTTAGAAAACCTTATAACAAAAAAATTTCTGCTTTGTTGGTGAAAAAGGGAATCACAGCTTTTAAGAAAAAAATTTGACTATAGTGAATATGGTGGAGCATTCTTATTAGGAATTAAAAAAACCAAGTATAAAAAAATTCACGGTTCAGCTGATGAAAAATGCATTATATTATGCAGTTCAACAAGCAAAACAAATACACAAAAACTAAAACTTTTATGGTATAATGATAGAAATAATGGAAAAAAAGGAGAAACAAATTAATGGCAATTTTCGAAGAAGTAAAAAGAAATTATTACTAAGTATATTAAAATAGATGCAGATAAAATTACTTTAGAATCAAGATTAAATGAAGATCTTGATGCTGATTCAATTGACGTTGCTGATGTAGTAATGGATATTGAAGAAAAATATGGATTTGAATTTTCTGATGAAGATGCAGAAAAACATCGTTCAAATCAAAGACTTAGTAAAAGTTATCGAAGAAAGAAAAATAAAAATTATTAAGTTGCTAGAGTTTTTACAGATTGTAAAGCTCTAGTTTTATTTTTTTATAAATAGGAATTTTTTTAACTAGCTATAAGTTAGATATGATAAGATAATTTTTAATATTATTTATATCATATAGAATTTACCTTTTTAGCTTTTTAAGTGAAAGTAAAAATATGATATAATTTATTAGAAAAATAAAAAAAGGAGAATAGTTTATATATGGAAATGTTATTTTAAACTATTAGCTGAACATGTATATTTAATATTATTTGTGTCGCTTATCTTGGAGTTTGCGGCTCTTCCTCTACCAGGCGAGACGATGATGGTAGTAGCTGGAATAATGGCATATAATAATCATGGAAGTTATATAGGGATGATTGTTGCAAGTGCATTAGGAACTGTTTTAGGGATGCAATTTTTCTTATGAAGTTGGTAGAAGGTTAGGAACTAAGGCAGTTGATAAGTATGGTTCATATATTGGACTTACACCACATAGAATGACGAAAGCAGCTGAGTTTTTTAATAGATTTGGAAATATTGTAATAGTTATAGCATATTTCTTACCTGGTGTAAGACATATACTTGGATATTTTTTTCTGGGATTTCACGTATAGATGCCAAAAAAATTCCATATATATTCAACAATTGGTGGGGTATTCTGGGTAGTTGTGTTTATAACACTAGGTTATGTCTTGGGGACCAAGTGCTCCTCACGCGTTCAAATTAATGCACAAATATGGTATGATGCTATTTATTTTAGGTGTAGCAGGATTATTTGTATACTTAATTTATAAAAATTAGGTGCAAAAAGATTTTGTTGTATATTTTAAAAAAGAATGAAATATATAATAGTGCTTCTATTGCTAGAAGCAGCTGTATTATTGAAAGTTTGTGGTATTAGATGAAAGAGCGCACCCAAAATTAAAATCTGACATAACATTTTATTGTTTAGATTCTTAGCGTTTGTAGCATTCTTGTTATATCTAAGAGTATTGTTAAAACATGATACGACTGAAAAATTACTTGTAGTAGTCGATTATCAAAAAGACTTTGTAGATGGCGCTTTAGGATTTGAAACAGCAGATCAACTCGATCAAGTAATAGCTAACAAAAATTGATGAGTACTTAAAAGCTGGTCAGGATGTAATCTTCACAAAAGATACGCATTATACTAACTATCTAACAACAAGAGAAGGTAAACATTTACCTATTGAACACTGTATAATAGATAGTGAAGGTCATAATTTATACGGAAAAAGTAGCTGGATATGAAAAACAAGCTAAGAAAAGTCTTTAATAAAACATCTTTCGGAAGTATAGACTTAGCTAAGTTTATTTCACGAAGTGATTATAAAGAAGTAGAATTTTTGTGGATTAGTCTCTAATATTTGTGTATTAAGTAATATAATTATGACACAAACTTATAATGAAAAAGTAGAAATTACAGTAGATTTAAATGCTACTAAAGGATTAAGTGAAGAAGTAACTCAACATTTAAAACATATTTACAAAATTTAACAGTAAATGTAAAAGAATAGAAATGAAATATGAATCATTTTCCGAACATTAAGAAGATGATTCATATTTTTATGTTTTCATTGGAAAAATTAGTGAAGTTTATGGTAAAACTAATGAATAAAATGAGGAAAGAAGAGATTATTATGAATTATTTATTAGTATCACCAAATTCTTCCAATTTCACAGGAAAATTTCGCTAAAAATTGGTAGAAAAAGGAGTTAAAGTAATAGGAATAGGAAGTGAGAGTTACGATAATCTTTCTAGTGGTTTAAAAAATACTTTAACTGAATATTACAGAGTAAAATGATTTAGAAAAATTATGATGAAGTATTAAGAGGTGTGGCGTTCTTAATCTATAAACATGGTGTTATAGATAGGGTTGAGTCTAACAACGAGCATTGGTTAACGTTGGATTCAATAATACGTGAACAATTTAATATCCCCGGAGTAAAAACCTAAAAAATTTAGATTTTACAAAGTATAAATCTAAAATGAAAGAAAGATTTATAAAAGCTAAAGTACCAGTTGCTAAGGGAGCAAGCTGTAAAAACTATTAAAGAACTGGAAAAAGCGATAAAAGATATTAAATTACCGGTAATAGCTAAAACCAGATAATGGAGGAGCTAATAATACATTTAAAACTATTAACAAAAAGAAGATGTAGAAATTTTTAAAAAATCAGTGGAACCAAGATGTTGTGTACTTCATTGAAAGTTATGTAGATAATGGCGTCCTTTGCACGTATGATGGGCTAATTGATTCTAAAGGTGAAGTTGTATTTTGAGACAAGCTTTTTACTATACTAAACCTACTTTAGATTTATTAAACGATAGCCTAGATTATGGAAATATAATTACAAAAGAAATTGATCCTAAAACTAAAAGAATATGGAAGAAAAATTGTTAAAGAATTTGGAATGAAGGAAAGGTTCTTCCACATTGAATTTTTCAAATTACCTAATAACGATTATATTGCGTTAGAATATAATAATCGTACGGGCAGGAGGATATACAATAGATTTATATAATCATACCTATGAATGTGATTTGTTTGAGATGTATGCTGATATAGTAGTTGGTAATTCACCGAAAAAAAGTACAGAATAACTATAATGGTATTGCTTTTATCAAGACGTGATAAATATACTTATAAATATTCTAATGAAGATATTTATAATAGATATTCTGAAGAACTTCGTCTAATTGATAGAGTGCCGGGAGTATTTTGCAACAGCTATGGGTGAATGGATGTATATCTTAGTAGACGAAAAATATTAAAAATATTAACGAAATGATGAATTATATCCATGAAAAAGAAGAATAGGAGAATTATTTATGAAAAATAAGATTATTCAAGGTGTTTTGCAATTAATTGGAATTATGTTCGTTGGTCAATAATAGGATATGCAGTTGGTAAGGTTGCAGGAGATTCACTTTCGAAAGTGGATACTCCAAATATCATATTGTTACTAATTGCAGGAGTAGTAGTATTCATCTTACAAGTCATAATTCATGAAGCGGGGCATTTAGTTTTTGGATTACTATCAGGATACAAATTTATAAGTTTTAGAGTGTTTGATTTTCAAATTTATAAAGGATGAAAATGGAAAACTTAAAAATTAGATTTGAAAGACTAGCAGGGACTGGTGGTCAGTGTCTGATGAGAGCTCCTGAATATGTTGAAGGAAGTTTAGCATAAATTATATCTTTTAGGTGGAGTAACGTTTAATCTAGTATTTTCTATTGTATTTTGGTTGGTTTTACCAAGTTATTATACATTACTATTCGCCTTAATAGGATTTGCATTAGCTTTTCTAAACTTGATTCCAATGGGATTTAACGATGGTATGACTTTTATCACGCTAGTAAAGATGAAACCACTAGATTTGTTCTATACTTACAATTAGAATACGTATATTATCAAAGTATCGGTAAGAATTTATTAATAGAAAAACCAGAAGTAGTGGAGAAAATAAATTCATTAGAAATAATTAATAACAATTATTTAACTGATTCATTAGAATTTATTAAACTAGATGGTCTAGAATATTTCTTCGAGTTTGATAAATTATACAACGAATCAAGGAAACTATATATTGAAAGAGACGATTTGTTACCAGTTTATAAAGTTGAACTTATGGCATTGTTAGTAAAAATTAATAAGCTTAGTAAATTCAGAAGATGAACTATTAGAAGAGCTTATGAATGATAAGAATTTAAAAAGTTCGACTGAAACAAAAATAATCCGCAAACGAAGAATATCCTGGCAACATATGAATATGGAGTGAAGTTAGATGATGAAAAGCTTTTAGGCTTAATAGCCGAAGCTAGAAAAATAAAAATAAAGCACCGAATTTATATGTTCAAAATTTAGAGATGAAATATTGCGATTATTTGAGAATAATATCATAATAGAATAGATACCAATAGCTAAAAACTATTGGTATCTATTCTATTTTATAAGAAAAATCTTGGTCATAGCTTAGTAATTAGATTTATTTTTAGAATACAGTTATTTCGGCTTTTTAGAAATTAATGCAGAAAAATCTAAGTCATCGTATTTGCTTTTTATTAAGACCAGTTAATGAATCAAAGTCAGTATCAGGAAATAATGGATCAAAATCATCTATTTCAGTATTTTGATAATAATTTGAAGAGTTTATATTTGAATCAGTTTCATTAGTATTAAATAATTTACTAGTTTTGTTGTGCTCTATTAAGCTCTTGTGATTGAGTGTTCCTTCATAATTATATTCTATTGAAACTTCTCCAAAATTTTCGTTAGCTGATTCTTGCGGATTATAAAATAACACACCGTATTCTTCTAAGAGTTCCTCTTTTGAATAATTTTTAAAAGGATCTTCTATAGGTGATATTGTACTTTCATATATTTTTGACAAGATGTTCATCTGTTTGAATTTTTATTATCTTCAATCTTCCAAGTTGAAATAAGTCTATGTATTATATCTAATTGTTCATCTGAAAGTAAGTGAAGTTTTGATTTAATTTCATTTAGTTTATCCATAACTTTATACTGCTTCTTTATTTTCTTTTAAATATTCAATATAGTCATTTCCCCAAATTTCTAATTCATTAAGTACTGATTGAAATTTTTCCAATATCCGTTAAGCTGTACTCAACTTTTGGTGGAATTTGAGCATAAACTTTACGATTTATTAATCCATCTTGTTCTAATTGTTTTAATTGTTTTGTCAATGTGGCTTGGGTAATTGTCCCTAGTGTATCTTTTGTAACTCGTTAAATCTAACACTTTTTCTTCTAGTAGATGAAGAATTAATATTGTCCATTTTCCAGACAATATTTTTTTGAGTTGTAAAAAAAGGGGCATTTTCCAAAAGGTTCTTGTTGTTCCATAAAAATCTCCTTAAAATTTCATTGGTATTATACAATTCTATCTTTAAAGATACTTACTATTGTAAAAAAACGTACTTGATAAAATTTCGATAAATATTATAATTATATATATAACAATTATAAAACAAATAATAAAGTTTGGCAATAGCTAAAAAAACGGAGGACATAATAATGACAGAAGCAAAAAATTTATATCAAAAATAGAAGAAGTGTTTATGCACTAGGTAAAATTTACCAATTTCAGAACAAGAAGCATTAGAAATTATCGATAATGCAGTTAAATATTCACCAAGTGCTTTTTAACTCACAAACTGCACACGCAGTAGTTTTACTAGGTGAAAAATCACCAAAAAAACTTTGGGATATTACTTTTCGGAGAATTAGAAAAATTCTTACCAAATGAAGAAGCTAAAGCAGCTACAAAAGGTAAAATCGATAGTTTTGCTGCAGCATATGGAACAATTTTATTCTTCGAAAGATCACGATGTAGTAAAAGGTCTTCAAGAACAATTCCCATCATATGCTGATAACTTCCCAATTTGGTCAGAACAATCAACAGGGAATTGCATCATTTGCAGTTTGGAATGCATTAGCAGAAGCTGGAGTTGGAGCTAACATTCAACACTATAACCCAGTTATCGATGAAAAAAGTTGCTGCTGAATGGGATGTTCCGGCAAACTTAGTACTACGTGCTCAAATGCCATTCGGTGAAAAAAACTACAAGAAGCTGCACCAATTGAAAGAACTTCAAGAGTAAGAGTAGTAAAATAAGATTTGATTTAAGGACGGATTAATATAATAATAACGCTGAGATAGTAATATCTTGGCGTTATTTTTATGATTTTATTAGAAATGATTACTAAGCGAATGATTTAGTTAATGAAAGATTCTTAATTTTTTTAAAAAATGGTTATTTCTATAAAACATTATTTATACCTTTTAGTTGTTGGAATATGCTGATAAATATGATATTATAATAGTTGGTATATAAATAAAGATTTAGAAGGTTTAATAATGTTAAAAATAGTAATAAAAAGATTTAGAAGATACTAAACGTTTAGCAAAAATAGTTAGTGAAGGTATAGAAGATAGATTAGTACTTTTGTTAAATGGAGATTTAGCAGCAGGAAAAACAACTTTTACTAAGTATTTAGCAGAATATTTAGGGGTTAAGAGTGTGGTTAACTCACCAACTTTTTAATATTATGAAAGAATATAAGTATCCTAATGGAAAGTTATATCACATTGATGCTTATCGTTTAGAAGATAGTGATGAAGATTTAGGATTCGAAGATATTTTCTTTGAAGATAATGTTAGTGTTATTGAGTGGGGAGAGTTTATTGAAGACTTTTATACCGAAAAGAAAGATTAATTTTTAATATTCGATTAGTAGATGACCATAGAGAACTTGAAATTATTTCTAATGGTGAATATGAAAAATAGAAGAAAGGATACGAGAAAATTGGTAAGTTTAATTGTAGAAGCTTCGAATGGTGTATGTTCAATTGCATGTTTTGAAGAAAAAAATATTCTAGCCGAAAAAAACTTTGTATGTAGCAATAACTTGTCCGCGGTTATTTTAGAAGAAATAGAAAATTGCTTAAAAGAAGCAAATAAGAAAAATGATTTAACAGAAATAATATCTAGTGAGGGACCAGGTTCATATACAGCAATCCGTGTAGTTGCAGCAGTATGTAAAACACTAGCTTATACACTTAAGATTAAATTGAAAAAAAGTTTCTTCTTTAAAATTACAGGCGTTATTGGAGTTTGATAGTAATAAGCTACTTGTTCCTTTTATTGATGCACGACGTGGTAATGTTTTTGGTGCAGTATATGAAAAATATTGAGCAAACTTAATAGAAACATTAGAAGAAGGGTATTACTCATTTGAAGAAATCAATAATTTCCTTTGTTTCTCAGAACAAAGAATTTGTATACATCAGTAAAGATATAGAAAAATTAAATGAACTTCTTCTTGATGGATTAAAAAAATGATGAAATGGTTCGAGCAGCTAATGTTGTAAAAATATACGATTCATTAGAAGAAGTAGATTGTTATAATATGAAACCACAATATTTAAGAAAAAAACTGAAGCAGAAAGAGAGCTTGAAAATGATAAAAAGTAGATAAAGTTGATATAAGTAATCTGGATGTATTATCAAAGATAGATATTGATAATTTTGATGATGCATGGACAAAAAGATATGTTTAAGTCTGAACTTGAACATGCTAATGCAGAATACTATGGATTATTTAACGATGATGAAATTATTGGTTTTTTTGTGGTGGTTGGTTAGTTGCTGATGAATATCAAGTTAATAAAATAGTCATTGATAAAACCTCACCAAAATAAAAAAACTAGGTCAAATTTTCTTCACTTATGTTATGCAACTTTTAAAAATTAAAAAGGTGTAAAAAAAGCTATTGTAGAAGTGCGTAAGTAATATGCCTGCAATAACTGTATACGAAAAAGCAGGATTTAGTACTATTGATATAAGAAAGAATTATTACAAAAAATAATGGCGAAAAATGCTTATGTAATGATAAGGGATTTTAGCAATGAAAGAATTTAAGAATTTAGATAATGTAACTATATTAGCTATAGAAACAAGTTGTGATGAAACTAGTGTAGCTGTAGTTAAAAAAATGGAAAAGAAGTACTATCGAATATAGTAAGTAGTCAAATTGAAACTCATAAGCAATTTGAGGGGTAGTACCTGAGATAGCGAGTAGACAACATATAGAAGTAGTGATGCAGATTGTTGAAGAAGCGCTAGAAGAAGCAAAAACAGCATTAGATGAAGTAGATGCAATTTGTGTAACACAAGGACCGGGGTTAATAGGTTCATTACTAGTTGGTGTTAATGTGACGAAAAACGTTAAGTTATGCTTTTAGATAAACCTCTAATTGCAGCACATCATATTGCAGGTCATATCTATGCTAGTAATATTGATAATGATATAGTATATCCATCACTAGCACTTGTAGTTAGTGGAGGACACACTGAACTTGTATATTTAAAAGATGAACTTGATTTTGAAATAATCGGTTCTACTCATGATGATGCTGTAGGTGAAGCTCATGACAAAGTTGCTAGACAGTTAAATCTTGAATATCCTGGTGGACCTAAAGTAGACAAACTAGCTAAGTTAGGTGAAGATAAGTACAAATTCCCTCGTGCGATGATTGATAGTGATGATTATAATTTTAGTTTTTCAGGTATGAAGTCAGCAGTGATTAACTTTGTACATAATGCAAAACAACGAGGAGAAGAAATTGTACCTGAAGATTTAGCATGCAGCTTTCAAACAGCGGTGGTTGAAGTTTTAATTGCAAAAAAACTAAGAAAGCTATTGTGAATTTAGGGGTTAAGCAGTTGATTTTAGCAGGTGGTGTTGCAGGTAATAGTGAACTTCGTAAGCAAGTCCTAGAACTAGAACAACAATTGGGAGTAGAAGTACTTATTCCAAAAATGAGTTATTGTAGTGATAATGCTGCGATGATGGGAGCAGCAGGATACTATTATTATAAAAATAATATATTTGCTAATCCATTAACGCTAAATGCTAAGTCAACATTAGATTTAGAAGAAGTTAAAGGATAAGAATTGAAGGAGTTAACTCAAAAAAATAGATTTTTTTCTGAAATCATGTTTTTGAGTAACTCCCTTTTTAAGAATATTTTGGTGTGATTATGAAAAAGACAACTTGATGAATTATTAGGTGCAAACTTACAAAAAATAAATCATATTTCTGAAAAATAAGCATTTTATAGGATTTTCTAAAAAATTAGGAGAAAAAGTATTCGTTAAAATTTTTTAAAAGATCCATTAAAAATATAAAACTAGAGTATGAAGTATTAAGAAGTAAAAGGTAATTTATTATTAGATTTTGCTAAATGTTCTACTAGTATTGAAATATGAAAAATTATATTCCATTAAATAAAGAAAGCGTAAATGATGAAGATACAATAAAAATAGCCAAGCTAATATCTGATTTTCATAGAGGGAATTGGTTTGAAATAGAAAATGAAAAAGAAACTTCATTGGAGAAAAGTTTTAGGAAAAAATGTATATAGATTAGCAGATAGAAAAGAATATACTAAAAATATGTGAGATTTATTCAAAGTTTCTAAGAAATATTAGTAAATTAGATGAAGAATATGGAAAAAAACATTAGTTTTTATTCATGGTGATTTTGGTCTTAGAAATATTATGGGAAAAGATGGTAATTTAGTATTAATAGATTTTGAAAGAATCAAATATACTAGTTATTATTTAGATTTTATTAAATATTTTTTTATCAAGATTTAGATAATGATAAAAAGAAAAATAGAATTGTTTTTAGAACATTATTATAAATATTCGAATGAGAAAGTTCTTTCTAAGGAACTAGAGTACTGTCTGATTTTTATCTCAGCACTAGGGATTTTTAAACTATACCAAACGTGTTGAAGATAAAGAATTTGAGGAGTTAGGATTAAAAGATGTTAAGTGATGTTGAAAATTATTTTTAAATAATTATTAAGGAATAGGAGGGATGAAAAGTGAATAATATTAGTGAAAAACTAGAAGAAAGTCGTAGGCAAGCTTTTATCTTTAGTAAACAAGTTGAAAGAAAAATGTTAATGATTTAAAAAGTATAAGAGAACTGTCAAAAATTGTTTCTAAGGATTCAGAAATGAATGATGATTTTTTTGGACAGAAATATGTAATATAGATTTTGAAAAATTAAATTTTTCCCTGTAAGGTCGCTGTTAGCAGGTATATTAAAAAAATAAACAAGATAACTCAACTATTTCAAATATATATAATTATTTGGTAGTAGTAAAATACAGAATATCTTGAAAAATATGAACAGAGTGTCTTCAAAAAATACACCAGCATGGTTAGTAATATATTTTGCAGGTTTCTTTGGGAGCTGGATTATTTGTAATCATTAATTTTATAATGTTAATGTTGGCACGAGAAAATTATGAAGAAGTTCTTTTTAATTTAATAGCAGGAACATTTTTTTAAATGCCCTTATTCTTGAAATAATTGATAGACAGTACATATGGGAAATGGGAAATACCTTATTTTGAAAAATAGTAAAGTTCCTAGCGTATGTTTGGACATATATTCCGATTATAATAATGTATCTGTATATGAATATTACTACACTCATTACACAAGGATTTAACTATAGTATTAGTAATGAAATTAAGCTTACTATAGCAATCTATACTGGTATTTTAATAAAGGTTAATGGTTTATTCAAATTGAAAAATTCTGTGGAATTTATGTATAAAAGTATACACAATAATCTTTTAAAAATAATAGCTTTCATGAGTTTTATATGTATCATTCCTGCTTACTATTTTTGGAAAACTACCAATTGATTGGGATCTATATTATGGTAACTGTTCTGATTGTAAGTAGTGTTAGAGTATTAAAGAAAGTTAGTGCTACAAGATCTGTAAAACTTCTTTTTATCCAATGACATTTTGTTATTTAGTATATACACAACCAAGGGGTGATTAATACTCCTATTTTTAGAGGAACAAAAATATATTTTTATATGCTTTCAGGAGTATTGGCAATATTGATAATAGCTATAATCAAACTAGGAGAAAAAAATAAATAATATTAATATTAGTCCTTTCTGTAAAGAATAAGAAAGGGATTAATAATTTTATATCCAATATATTTATATATCATAAAAGTGGTATTGATTTTATTTGACCATTATTTGTGTTAAAAATATAATATGATTAATATTAGGAGGCGATGATATGGCGAATATTTATTTAGATTACGCAGCAACATCAAGAAAAACACTTTTGATATCATAGAAAAGAATATGAATATACTAAAAGAAGTTTATGCTAATCCAAGTATAGCCATACTCTAGGAAAGAAAAATAATAGGCTAGTTCGAGAAGGACGTGAGAAAAATAGCTAAAACTTTAAATGCTAATAGTAATGAAATAATTTTTAATTCAGGTGGTACTGAAAGTAATAATACAGTTTTTAATCATGTATTAACTAGATTTGAAACTGAGAAATAATAATTTCATCTATAGAACATCCATCTGTAAAAAGCTAGTGCTAAGAGACTTGAAAGGTTTGGATTTAAGGTTCATGAATTATCAGTAGATGAAAAATGGAGCTATATCGCTAGATGAATTAAAAAGAGAAAATTAATCCTAAGACAGTATTGATTTCAATTATGTTAGCAAAATAATGAAACAGGGGTTCTAAATCCTATAAAAGAGGTTTCAGAACTTATCGCGGATAAAAATATACTATTGCATAGTGATATTGTTCAAGCATTAGGTAAAGTTGAAATTGATGTGAAAGAATTAGGTTTGGATTTTTGCTTCAGCTTCAGCACATAAAAATTGGTTCACTTAATAATTTTGGATTTTTTTATACGCTAAAAATGGAGATGCTGAGCCACTATTATTAGGTGGAGGTCAGGAAAAATGGTCTTCGTTCTGGGGACGACTGACTTATTAGGGATACTAGTTCTTAATGACTGTTTATCAGAGACATTAGATTCAATTCCAGCTCTTAGGGAATTGAAACATTACTTTATTTCTGAACTTGAGAAAAATGAAGTTGAGTTTGAAGTAAATGGATCTATAGAGAATTCATTGCCAAATATATTGAATATTTATTTTAAAAATATTGAAGCACAGCGACTGATTACATATTTAGATGCGCGTGACATTTATATTTCTGGCGATCTGCTTGTAGTTCAGGAAATATTAAAGGAAGTCGTATAATAACAGAGATGTATAATATTGAACGTGCATGCGCATTCTGTAAGAATGAGTGTTGGCTTTGACACAAGCAAAGAATTAATTGATGAAGTTGTAGAAAAGATTATAACTTTAGAGAAAAGAATTAAAGAAAGGAATTAATAATGAATAGCAACAAAAAGTAGTAGTTGGAATGAGTGGTGGAGTTGATTCATCAGTAACAGCATATCTTCTAAAAACAACAAGGATATGATGTTATCGGGGTTTTCATGAAAAACTGGGAAGAAAAAAGATGACAGAGGCGTTTGTCTTGCAGAAAAAGATTACGAAGATGTAATTAAAGTATGCGAACAATTAGATATCCTTATTACTCAATAAACTTTGAAAAAGAATACTGGGATAGTATTCACTTACTTTTTAGATGAATACAAAAAAGGTCGTACACCTAATCCAGATATTATGTGTAATAAAGAAATTAAATTTAAAGTTTTCTTAGAATATGCAGAAGATTTAGGTGCGGATTATGTAGCAACAGGGCACTATGCACGAGTTAAAGATGTTGATGGAGAACGTTTAATGTTACGTGGTGTTGATAATAATAAAGATCAAACGTACTTTATCTCAATTAAAACAACATCAAATCAAAAAAATATCCTATTCTGTAGGAGAACTTGAGAAAAAGATGTTCGTAAGATTGCAGAAGAAGTGGGTCTTGTGACAGCGAAGAAAAAAGACTCAACTGGTATTTGTTTCATCGGTGAGAAAAACTTTAGAGAATTTTTATCTCAATACCTACCAGCTCAAAGTGGTAAAAATGGTGGACTTAGATGGTAATGTCCGTGGAGAACACATTGGTTTAATGCATTATACAATCGGTCAACGTCACGGACTAGGTATTGGTGGAACTAAAGATACAGAAGGTGAAGCATGGTTTGCATGTGGTAAAGACCTTGAAAAAATATATTGTATGTTTGTCAAGGATTCCATAATGAAAAACTTTATTCAGATAGTTTACTAGCTAGTTCATTATCATTCACAACGAAAAATCCACAACCTAATAAATTCACATGTACTGCAAAAATTCAGATATCGTCAACCAGATACTGAAGTAGAAGTAGAAGTATTAGAAGATAACAAAGTAAAAGTTGTCTATAAAGAACCAGTACGTGCGGTTACTCCAGGACAAGCGGTTGTTTTCTATGATGGAGATGTTTGTCTAGGTGGAGCAATTATCGACGAAGTATATAAAGATGGAAAAAACTTCAACTTTATTATTTAATAAAATCCTAAAAGTTAGAGGAAAACTCTAATTTTTAGGATTTTTAGTTTTTTTATTTCTAAGGTATAAGACTATAGTATATATTGAGCTAGTAATGTATCAAATCTACGAATATCGATATCTTTTTAAGGTTAATTTTGATTTTTCCAACTTTAGTCCAAAGTTCTATTTCAGCATTCAAATCAAAGATTTTACCTGCATTTTCAGTTGACCACATTAGTATTGAAGAGTACGGTAGTGAATAGATTTCTACTTTTTCCCTGTAATTCCTTGTGCATCTTTTTACAATAAGTCTTTTGTCTGTAAATACAGCAACATCTCTTATCGTTGCGAAAGCTGCGACAGGTTGTTCACCGTTTATTAATAAGTTTACTATATCTTGAGGAATAGCAACTTCTCTAAAATGTCCAGTTTAATAAATTCATTTCATTAGCCATAATAGTTTCTCCTTGTTTTTATTAATTATTCGATTGAATTTTGTGATTTTTATCAGTATAACATAAAAATACATGAATTATAAATAATGTACTATAATTATGTTTTCAGTATTAATATAATAAATTTAATGATATAATATTAGTACTAGGGGAGAGGCATATGAATATTAAAAAGGAAGATGTCGTATTATTTTTTTAGACAAAAATGTTAAATCTATTATTTTGGCATTTGTGTGTAGTCTTGTTTTTAATAATCGGGGGTTTATTTTATTTTAATCAAAATAAGACAGAAGATTATGGTGTTAGTTTTTCTAATACTAGTAGTAGGATATCATTCCATAAACTGATGAGCATTGAAAGTTTTATTTAATCATGAAGGTGAAATCCAAGTATCCTGGGGTATTTAAGAGCATGTGGGGCTCAAGGGTGAGTTATTTGGAAGAAGCCAGGTGGACTTTTAGGTTGATCCTTCTTTGGTTGATCAAAAGTAGAATCGGATGGTTATTAATAATATGTTGGTTGTTGGTTAACTGAAATGAGGTTTAAAGAATCTTCTGGCTGGTTCAGTCAATTATGGATCATTATGAATTATGATTGAATAAAATAGTTATTGGATGAAGGATTTAGTTATACAAAGTATTCAGAATGATATATTCAGTTGTTTCTAATCTATAATTAATAGGATAAAAATTATAATTATAAATATAAGTTAAATCAAGTTCTCAGATTATTAAACCAATATAATCGGACATATTATTTCTTTATGAGACGATATTAATGTAATATCCTTTCTAAAATCAATAATGATCTTCGAACATAGACAAAAGCCTCATCTAAGTGTGGTGTGTCAGACTATATATATATCTTCAGAAGATTCTAGTGAAGAAAAAATTACTGAAAAATTTCGGAAAATATTAAATACTATAAAGAATAATTTTCTCATTTAATTATAAAATATAAATCTTTAAAGTTATATAATTTAGTTAAATATAAGTTATCCTTTAAATTCTATTTTAAAATAAATAATTAATAGAATATAATTTGATCAAGGATATTATAAAGATAATTCTTTAAATTGGAACAAGTCAATTATCTCATCTTATATTAATCTCTTAATTATTATATATTCAGGTTTATCTTAGAAAATGATGTTCTTTATATAATATTATAATCTTATTTTATATAGTTAATTGTGTTTAATTATTTAATCCTCAGTTATTAAATCTAGTCAGTTCAGTCATGGTTTCTATTCAGTCATTTTATATATTTCTGTATTTAGTAATAGTTATATTTGATTTTAATTGTAATTTTCTTTGATTGTTTTTGGCTATCTTGTTCTATTAGTATAACAACAATATTTTGAATAATACCTTATTTTCATTATGTTTGTTATGATTAGATTGTTGTTTAACCAGCCTGTTCATAGATGGGTTGACCTGCTTTTATGATTATTATATTTATTGTGTTCTACTATATTTGATGAAACTTGGATAGGTTTGGAGTATATGGATGTTGTTGTGGGTTCTTGTGATAGTTTTTTAGTTTGTTTGAGACAGCATATGCGCTAGAGCAGATTAGGGAGTTGTCACAGAACTCATCGTGTTCGTATGTGGGGTATTCAGTTGTCAGCCTCAGTTGGAGACAATGGGTATGTGGTGTAAAGGGAGGCTAACACCTGTCTGGGCTGGAATGAGGCAATTAGAGCTCTGGTGTGGGCAGTGAAGCAGTATTGTTGAGGTCTGCAGATATTAAAACTGTGGACATTTATTGGGAGCCACAAGATGAGCAAGGGCTAAAATAGTGCCTGATGTACTAAATGCAGAAATATGGGCTGATATTATAAGAATTAATACGATGTCGGGAATGCTAACGACAAAATTCATGATCTAGGCATGAGACGTGGTTTTGATGACTCGGACGTCGACCAGACAGATGTGTTAAAATGATGATTGGTCGATGTTAAAATGATGACGGATATTGATGGAAGTGAATGACGGGCGCTGGCTGGGATGAGATCATGAGCCGCTGGGAGTGGAGGCTGTCGCGGGCGGCTGTACGGTGGACCTGATCGGATGATTTTCTGCCGTCGACGCGGTCTGGGTTGCAATGGATGGATGGAAGAATGGCGCGGGATAATGGTGACGTTCAGGGCCTGAAATTTATCGTCTTTGTCGTATCGCTGTCTCAGGTGAAGGCGATGTTGCGCATCGGGGTTAGTTCTGTTTCATGCTCGGTTGTTCACAAAGGTTAAGATTTAAGTGTCTCAGGTCCTGTTCAGTATCGCCATTTGTTGATAGTTGACGCTGAATTCTATTTCGTTATTTTTGTAGTCAAATGATAAAGTGGTCTTTCGGATATCTTCGTTGCTAATAAAAATTTTCAAGGGCCTAAGCGCTCGCTCTGTAATCATGGCACTGTCTGAGATGGCCAGTGAAGACCATGATCGTGTCCGGAGCAGTTCTGGTGTTTTCGCCGTGCCTGGATGGTGTTTGTTCATGTGTCCCGAATAAAGCTAAGAGACTGTGCACGTGGTTTTCTGTGGATTTTGTTTTTCAGCGTATCAGTGGAAAGATGACCCATGGCATGAATGTGCATTGCTGTTTGTGTCGCTGTGTGGGGGTTGTGAGGCGTGCATTGGTCGGCACTGCGTGCGGTGATCTGCGCGACGGCGTTTTCAACTCTCGGTATGTTCGTGTTCTATGATCATTGCATAACAAATTTCTTTATCCGGACCAGTTTGAAATGGCATCGTGGTTGCTGTCGGTCGGCACCGAACAGAACGATGGCGTTTATCAGCGTGGTGCAATACGCTGCGCCGCAATGTTCGTCGCGATCGAACATTTCACCTGACATCTTATCTTCAACATCGTCGCTCAATAATCTGCG
>BNJV01000543.1_pt1 | contig 77111 bp, 106 predicted proteins | sample 8540591 | NCBI WGS metagenome assembly BNJV01 (sample SAMD00202457, study PRJDB9452) | human saliva metagenome | host: Homo sapiens | reverse complement strand
GGGGCGAACAATACCGCCCATCATCTGCGCAAACAAACGTCAATTGTCATAATAAAATTTTGATTTAAAACATAGGCATCGTGTTTCACGTGAAACATGAGAATCAATAATAACATATACTAAAATTTACGCTCTTAACATATAGTTTTAATACATTTTATAACATCATTTTGGTATATAAACATATACCAACCATCCAAATTTACACAAAACTCATTCAAAATTTATCTAAAAACAGTGATTAGAAATCAAAAGTCGAGTAAATGAAAATATTTCAGTCATAAATCATTTAGAAAAACAATTTATTACAAAAACATCATTAAGATTACAATTTATTAAGATTACAATTTATTAAAATTTATCATTAAGATTACAATCAATAATCAAACATCACTACTAAAAATAAAATTTTAATATCTTGGTCAAATTTACAGATAAAATAATTAGATTGTTTTCACGTGAAACAATTTACTATATAACAATAAAGTTATTAGGTAACTGTAATAACCTAAAATAGTTAGAATACTACTAATGATAACTTTTAAGATTAAAATGTAATTTGATATAGCTTCAGTTATATCAACATACAACAAATTATATGAGAATATGGGTCCTATATGCTTTTGACAGGCATTATCGATATCTATATACTATTAATTAGATAGTAATGATATTTATAGACATAAAAATCAGAAAATTTTAAGTTTCAACTGATCTATATACAATATACTGAAGATTAAGTACACGCTCTACGGATACGCAGAGCTTTTTATTTTGAAAAGGAGGCGTTTCCATGCCCATTTATAACGGAATGCTTCCTGCCATCGATAAAGCAGAAGTAAAACGATACGCAGGACTTCGTCATGCAGAGGATTTTCCACAACAATATGGATGAAGCATGTAAAGAAATTCGGTTAGTGCTAGCACCTAAGAGGTGTATATCAAGAATACGATTATGATGCAGAAACAAAGACAATTTTGAGCAATCCACCGCTTAAGATTGAAGGTTCCATCATTGAAAAACACTTAGAAAAAGTCTGCAAAGTCTATGTATTAGGCGTGACAGTAGGCGAAGATGTAGAAATCCGCAGTGAACAGTTATTTAAACAAGGTAATTACACTGTAGGTTTATTGCTTGATGCAGCAGCTACAACAGCAGTAGAACAAGTAGCGGATCAAGTAAACGAAGTTATCAATACAATTGCTAAAAAACAAGGCTATAAACCAACATGGCGCTTTTAGCCCTGGCTATGGTAACTCGGCCATTAGAAATTCAGCCACAACTAGCTAAAATCATCAAACAGAGATGATTGGCTTACAAGTAACAGAGAACTATTTATTGTTCTCACGTAAGTCTGTAACAGCTATCATTGGTTTTGATGCCAGCTAACGAAGCATCAAAACAAAACGTGGTTGCACATCTTGTTCCCAAAAGGATTGTGCATCTCGTAAACTACCTGAAAAAGGCGACTGTAACGTCTAATAACGAAGGCGAAAAGGGATGTAACAAAACAACAGCCGAAGCCTCTGGTATCACTCATGAAAGGCCAACCAACAGAATAATGTTTCACGTGAAACATTGTAAATTTTAGGATGATAAAGGAAGATGTTTATGTATGTATTTGACGGTGCTATGGGCACAATGCTGCAAGCTGCAGGCTTAGAAGAGAGCTATTGTCCAGAATTATTTAACGTAGAAAAACCAGAAGTAGTAAAGAATATTCACGCTCAATACTTACAACACGGCAGTGATGTTATCACTACAAATACATTCGGTGCTTGTGGTCTTAAATTAGAAGTTACGACTTACAAGATCGCGTAGAAATTAATATTGCCGCTGTAAAGGTAGCAAAAGAGGCTATTGCAGAGGTTAAACCATCTGCTCGTGTAGCTGGTTCTATGGGTCCTACAGGTCGTTTCTTTGCAACCATTGGGCAACATGAGCTTTGACTCTATTTATGACACGTACCGTGAACAAGCAGATGCATTGATTGAAGGTGGTGTAGATTTCATTATCATTGAAACTATCATCGACGTACTAAGAAATGCGTGCCGCTTTATTAGCATCTCTTGATGCTCGTGAAGCAGCAGGGAAGACAAAGAAGATGTACAAATTATCTGTCAGTTTTCTTTCAGTGAAGACGGCCGTACTATTACAGGTACACCGCCAGCAGTTGCAACTACTATCGTAGAGGCAATGGGTGCAGATATCATCGGTATCAACTGTTCCTTGGACCTGAACAAATTACACCACTTATCGAGAAATCGCTAGCGTTACAAACTTACCAATTAGCTGCCAACCAAAGTGCAGGCATGCCTCAATTAATTAACAAACAAACTGTATTCCCACTTACAGCAGAAGAAATGGGTCCATTGATGCTTCCAATCGTAGATGCAGGCGCAAGCTATGTAGGTGGTTGCTGTGGTACAACACCAGCTCATATCCAATCTATTTCCGACGCTGTGAAAGCACATACACCTAAAGAACGTGCTCATATTGAACCTAAAACAATCATTACAAGCCGTACTAGATTGTTAGAATTAGGTCACAATACAAAACCACTTATCATCGGTGAACGTATCAATCCTACAGGCCGTAAAATTCTTGCTCAAGAGTTACGTGATGGCTCTTTCATCCGTGTAAAACGCGATGCGTTAGACCAAGTAGAAGCAGGTGCCGATATTCTCGACGTAAACATGGGCGTAGCAGGGCATGGACCAAAACGCCATTGATGGAACGTGCGATTTTCGAATTATCCATGCTCGTTGAAACTCCATTATCCATCGATACATTGGATCCAGCAGCTATGGAAGTAGCCCTTAAAAACTATCCAGGCCGCGCTCTTATCAACTCCGTAAACGGGGAAGAGGAGTCCATCACACACGTTATGCCATTGGCTAAACGTTATGGTGCTGCTTTGCTTTGCTTGCAATCTGCAGTGGCGACTTACCTGAAAAAGCAGAAGACCGCATTGCTTTTTAGCTGAAAGTATCGTAAATCGTGCCTATGGCTGCATGGTCTTCAACACACGACTTATTACTTGATCCATTGGTGTTAACACTTGCTAGCGGTGAAGATAGTGCACGCCAAACATTGCGTACATTACAGTTATAAAAGAGAAATTTGGCTTCCCAACAGTAATGGAAACGTCTCAACATCTCCTTCGGTATGCCACAACGCCCTTACTTGAACGGCCAATTCTTAACAATGGCTTTAGCATGTGACTTAACTACACCAATTATGAACCCATTAAATTATCCAGCTAAAAAGCGTTCGTATCTAGTACAACACTATTAGGCTGGGATCCCAGGTTCTGCTCAGTTCATTAAAGAATACGGTTATGAAGACGAAACAAGTGCTCCTGGTAACGCTGCTCCAAAAGGCCCTGAAAAGAAATCTTTCGACAGCAATGATCCACTCGCTAATATCCGTGCTTGCGTAGAGCAAGGAGAAAAAGAGGCGATTATAGATCTTGTTAAAAAGCATTAGCCGATGGTATTGATCCATTAGACCTTACTAAAAAGGTTTATCTGAAGCGATGAACGTAGTAGGGGATAAATTTGGTTCTGGTAAATTATTCTTGCCACAAGTAATGCTTGCTGCTGAAACAATGCAGGCTGCTTTTCAACACCATTAAAAGAAATCATTCCTGCTAGTGAAAGTTTAGATAAAGGGTACAGTCGTTGTGGCAACCGTTAAAGGCGACATCCACGATTTAGGTAAAAATATCGTAGCAGCTTTACTCGAAAACAATGGTTACAAAATCGTTGACCTTGGCAAAGACGTTGATCCAGAGGTCATCGTTCAGCTATTAAAGGACAACAAAGCGCTCTCGTTGGTATCTGTTCCTTGATGACTACAACAATGCCTCAAATCGACAATACTGTCGCTGCTATCCGTGCTGCAGGCCTTAAAACTAAGGTCATGGTTGGTGGTGCCGTAGTATCTCAAGACTACGCGGACCAAGCGGGCGCAGACATCTATGCTAAAGACGGTATCGCTGCCGTTAACCACGCAAATGATTATTTTGAGACATTAGAAAAATAATTTCTGATTTACATGACACAAAACAAGATGAAAGCTCATCTTAAAAACTTATTTTTGATGGTGAAAACCACTTAAAAACTAAACAGATAAGCTTTCACCTTTATGTATAGATCAAGAGGTGCGATGACATTAAGAGAGAAACATCAACAAGGGAAATTCACTATCACTGTTGAATTAGACCCACCAAAGAGCAGTTCTGCTCAAAAGGTATTTGACCAAGCAGCGCGTTTAAAAGGAAAAGTAGATGCTATTAACATTGCTGACAGCCCTATGTCCAAGATGCGTATGAGCCCAATTTCCTTGTCCTATTTGTTACAACATAACGAAGGCATTGAAACTATCTTCCACCTTACATGCCGCGACCGTAACATCATCGGTTTACAATCCGAATTACTTGGTGCTGCAGCACTTGGCGTAAATAATATCTTAACCCTCACTGGTGACAAACCAGATAATGGGGACCATCCATTTGCACAATCCGTATTCGAAGTAGACTGCATGGGCTTACTAAATATCGCTAAAACTTTGAATTTGGGCAAAGACTTAGCAGGTAATGACTTAGACGAGCCTACAAACTTCTACATCGGTGCTACTGGTAACCCTGGTGCTCCCAGATTTAGAAATTGAACGTCAAAAATTGGCTGCTAAAATTCAAAAATGGTGCGCATTTCGTACAAACACAACCAATTTACGATTTAGAACAAGCAAAACGCTACATCGATAAGATGTCTGAATTCGATGTACCTATCATGCTCGGTTTAATTCCACTTAAAAGCTTCAAAATGGCTACATATCTACAAAGAAAAAGTGCCTGGGATCAACCTTACTCAAGAAATCCTAGACCGCGTAGAAAAAGGGCGGTAAAGAAGCGGGTACAGAAATCGCTATCGAAACATTGGAACAAATCAAAAAAATTGCTGCAGGCGTACATATTATGCCTTTAAACGATATCGATACATTACATATCATTGATCACGTATAAGATATCGCTTAATAGGCAGGGGAAGAGAAAGAGGATGCAAATCTTAGGTTTGCATCCTCTTTTATATAGGTATCAATTATTTTCTATTATCCGCTATTACGAGATAGCACTAATAAGTTATACTAACGGTTTGTCTTTAATTTCTTTTGGTTTACGTGGGTATTGTTTTGGGTGTTTTACCTGTTTTCTTAATGTACAGGATTGCTCGTTTATCATCCAAGGTTGGAAGTATAACAGTACGTACTTCTTCAATCTTTGCTTTTAATGTGCTAAGGGCTTTATTGGATTCTCCCACTTCTCTTCATAGATAGCACCTTTTTAAAGCAATAACGTATCCACCTTCTTTTAACATATGGTACAGTCCATTCTAATAGAATAGGTAATCTCGCTACCGCACGGCTCGTAGCGATATCGAAGCTTTCACGGTAATCTTGATGACTAAGATCCTCTGCACGGCCATGTAAAGTAGTACAGTTCGTCAACTGCAGCTCATCTATAACGGATTCAAGGAAGGTAAGACGTTTTTCAAAGAATCAAACAACGTAACCTTAAGGCTACGGTCGTAGATTGCCAACGGAATACCAGGGAAAACCTGCGCCAGTGCCAACATCGATGATAGACATGCCTGATTTAATAATATTTGAGTCATAGCAGGAGAGGGAGTCGATCATGTGCTTCACTACAACCTCTTTCATATCTGTGATACCGGTGAGGTTGAGATATTTATTTGTTTCAATCATGTGCGCATAATACACGTAAAAGTCTTTTGCTTGCTCTTCCGTACAAGGGCAAACCAAAATTGGCTCATTTGCTCCATCATGTATGAAACAAATTCAGACTCAGGTGCGATAGGCACATCGTATTTCTCTTTTCATAAGTACTCCTAATAAATTATCAGATATTTATATGATAGTGAAAAGTAAACGACACATAGTTAGAAAAATCTCATGTCATATGATACATCATATAAACAAATCCAGGTAATCATCAATATATAAGATAGTAGAATAGTATTTCTATTTCAAAACCCTATAAAACTCAGAAATTTGCGTTCTACGGCGTTTTTAACCTATTTTATATAAGTTTATATACGAAAAACTAATAAAATGACTATATAAGCGAAATATTTAAGTCATTTTTTTCTTTATATTATAGCATATTCTCAATTTATTCTCATTTACAAACCAAAAATATAGGACCTGCGTAACACAAAAATAGGGTAGGGCGAGAAATGTTATACCTGCATTATCATTTAAAATAATTAATTGAGAAATCGGTCCATCTTTTTCAATTTCATCATTCATCTTTTCAGTAACCAAAACTCACGGTTTATTTCTAATTTATCATCATGAACTTTTTCTTCACATATGGATTATTTTGTCTATTCTGAATGTACACTTGATGTACTTCTCAGTGTACATATTTTAGTTATAGAATAATATATACTTTATAAATATACATATAAATATACAAATATTTACTGATATAGATCTCTATTACATATAAAAAATAAAAACTTGCTACTTGCTAATGAACTTATTTATAGATTACACTACCATTAATAGGAGGTGGTACCAATGAAACAAAAATGTATGTGGATATTATTTAAAATGGGCCTATCATTATTTACTCCAGACTATATGAGCGAAGGTCGAGAAATAGATAAACATCAGAGCAGTAAGTTTCTATAACAGAAAAAGCTAGTTAATCGTAACGATTAGCTAGCTTTTTCGATTATATGATTTCTTATCACAATTATTTACTTCTATTGTATTGTTCTAGTTGGATCAACAGTACAGATACATCCGCAGGGGATACGCCAGAAATACGGCTTGCTTGTCCGATGGAGTGAGGCGGATTTTTATTGAGCTTTTGTTGAGCTTCAAGGGAGATACCCTTAATTTGTGTGTAATCCCATTCTTTTGGAAGAATTTTTCTTCTAGTTTACGAACCTTGTCGACTTGGTCCATTTGCTTTTTGATATAACCCTTCATAAGTAATGGAGATATCAACAGCTTCTTCTACGTCAGGAGTATAGCGTTTTTAAACCAAAATGCATCGGCTACGACAGCATAGGAAAGTTCGTTACGTTTTACTAAATCATAAGCATGAATACCTGTTCTAATAGGTGCTGTACCTAAACTTTCAAGCAAAGCTTGAGTTTCCTTAGATGGATTTACAGGTGTATTTTGTAACATATCCATTGCTTCGTCGATAGCAGCTTTTTTGCTGTAAATTTAGCTCAACGATCGTCTTTTTACAAGACCAATAGAACGACCTTTTTCAGTAAGGCGCATGTCTGCATTGTCTTGGCGAAGCAATAGACGATATTCACTACGACTTGTCATCATACGGTACGGTTCATTTGTACCTTTTTGTTACAGAGATCATCGATGAGAACACCGATATATGCTTCGGAGCGAGCAAGGATGAAAAGGTTCTTTACCTTGAAGCCATAAAGCAGCGTTAATACCAGCCATTAAGCCTCTGAGCAGCGGCTTCTTCATAGCCAGATGTACCATTAGCTTGACCAGCAGAGTAGAGGCCTTCAATATGTTTTTACTTGAAGTGCTGGTGTTAATTGTGTTGGGTTCAAGCAGTCATATTCGATAGCATACGCAGGGCGCATGATTTCTACATTTTCAAGGCCTGGTATAGTGCGAAGGAATGCGTATTGTACGTCCATAGGAAGGGAAGTACTCATGCCTTGTACGTACATTTCGTTTGTGCTAGTACCTTCTGGTTCTACAAATAATTGATGTCTCTCTTTATCTGCAAAGCGCACTACCTTATCTTCGATAGAAGGGCAGTAACGAGGACCTACACCTTCGATTTTACCGCTATACATAGGGGCACGGTGAATATTGCTCGTAATGATTTCGTGCGTTTCTTTGTTAGTATAGGTCAACCAACATACATCTTCATTGCGGTTGATCCATTCATCCATAAAGGAGAAGGAGTGGTGATGTATATCGCCTTCTTGAACCTCCATATTTTTCAAGGTTAAGCGTGCGTTTATCTACGCGAGCTGGCGTACCAGTCTTAAAACGCATCAACTCAATGCCATTGTCGAGCAAAGATTGAGAGAAATGTTCTGCTACGCGTTGACCATTTGGGCCACCTACATAATCGATATCGCTGATGAGGATTTTACCTTTCAAGTAAGTACCTGTACAAAGAATAACAGCCTTAGCACCATAGAATTCGCCAAGTTCTGTAACAATACCTGTTACCTTTGCCGTCCTCAACCTTAAGCTCTGTTACCATGATTTGCTTAACATTGAGGTTCTCTGTATTTTCAATGGTTTGTTTCATCAAATGTTGGTATTTGATTTTATCGGATTGGCAACGCAACGAATGAACGGCAGGGCCTTTACCCATGTTGAGCATACGCATTTGAATAGCCGTAGCATCCGCGTTGATACCCATTTGACCACCTAAGGCATCAAGCTCATAAACAAGATGGCTTTTTACCAGGACCACCAACGGCAGGGTTACATGGCATAAGCGCAATATTATCTAAACTGATGGTCGCCATCAACGTACGATGACCCATGCGGGCTGCGGCAAGAGCCGCCTCACAACCAGCATGACCACCACCGATGACGATGACATCATAATTATCTACTGTGTACATATCAATTGAATTCCTTATATATTACTTATATTGAAAGTTTATTTTATTTAAATCACGAGGCCGTAGGCCGAGTTCTCCCTATTCTCCATAGAGTGGCAATGAGGGCTTTCAAAAAACGACTTTACCTTCACTGTGGATTTCGTTTCACGAAATCTTACGTTCAGGACTAAGTGATGTGTGGGCCTCATACGTCGCAAAGCTCCTCTGCTGCCTCACACCCTACTTATGGCCCTTCTTAGTTAGACCTGGCCAGTGGAGGCTTTTTGGAAGTACTCATTGTCATCATCACTTGCCTAAACAGAAGCGACTGAATAGTTCGTCGATCATGGATTCTCGGATTGTGTCGCCTGTGATGTCACCTAGTAGTTCCCAGGCACTGCGCAGGTCGGTAGCTACAAAGTCCACCGGCATGCCCATATCGATGGAGGAGAGGGCTTGTTCGACTTGTGCCTTTGCTTGTTCCATGAGGCTAATGTGGCGCACGTTACTAATCATGGCGCTGTTGTCTTGTTTTACGCGACCACCATAGACGAGTTCTTGCACCCATTTAGAAAGAACTGCAGAGCCTTCGCCTTCTTTGGCACTAATGCGTTCGATAGCTGTAAAAGTTCCATGTTCTTTAATATTTTCGTCTGTAACGACTTGTGCCACATCGGACTTATTGAGGAGTACAATGGTGTTCAAACCGCTGACAGAGGTCAAAATTTCGATTTCTTCAGGGGTTAATGGAGTAGACCCGTCGATAACACAGAGCACGATGTCCGCTTTGTTGATATAATCGCGAGCCCGTTCCACACCGAGAGCTTCCACCGTATCTTGTGTGTCCCGAATACCTGCCGTATCGATGAGGCGCAGAGAAATGCCTTCTACGGTCATATATTCTTCAATGCTGTCTCGCGTCGTACCAGGAATATCCGTTACAATAGCGCGATTTTCGCGCAAGAGAGCGTTCATAAGGCTCGATTTACCTGCATTTGGACGGCCTACAATAACCGTCGTAATGCCATCCCGAATAAGGCGCCCCGTATTCGCTGTGGATAAAAGTTCATCCATAGCTTTCAAAATAGGCTCTAGCTGATTTCGAACCTCTTGGCTCGTTACGTCCTCAATATCCTCCTCAGGATAGTCGATGGTTACCTCTAAATGAGCAATCATAGCGATGAGCTGTTCACGCACATCTTTTACAAAGGACGAAACTGTGCCGTCTAGCTGAGATACAGCGAGGGAAAGGGAATCTTCCGTTTTCGCTTCAATAATATCAATAATCGCCTCCGCTTGCGTGAGGTCGATACGTCCATTCATAAAGGCACGCTTTGTAAATTCACCAGCCTCTGCCATGCGCACATCGTGATTAACGAGCAATTTCAAGATTTGTCGAACCGGCACAATACCGCCGTGACACTGAATTTCCACCACGTCTTCTGCGGTGTAAGAATAAGGGCCTTTCATTAATAATACAAGAACCTCATCGATGGTCTTGTTCGTTGCTGGATCCACAATGGTCCCGTATTGTATCGTTCTATTTTGGCGGTCCATCAAAGGAACGGTGCCAGCGCTCTTGAACAGGCTATTTACAATAGGAAAACTATCCTTGCCGCTAACACGAATAATACCAACCCCGCCGATGCCGGGCGGCGTCGCAATGGCCGCTATTGTATCATCTATATACATAAAAATCTCCGTATTTCGATAATCTATTATGCATTTCATAAGAAATATGAAATCAAGATTCATCGTTTTGATTTACTGCTTACAATATATGTTTTGGATATATCCAATATTCATGTCTTCGCCTGTGAAAGTTAAACTAAACTAATCTTTGCATGCGAAGATTAACTTAGGTTAGCTTTCACCATAACCTAAAGAATAAAGGGGGCAGCCCTCAAGCAACCGAGAATATCAGTTACTTGAAAGCTGCACCACTATATTATTTTTTGTACGTAATCACAACGTGACGGAACGGTTCGTCCCCTTCACTGTTAGTAACAACGTTTTTATCCCCTTGAAGGGCAGTGTGAATGATTTTACGTTCAAAAGCATTCATCGGTTCTAAGGAAACCTTTTGACGGTTGCGTTTCACCTTAGAAGCCAAGCGTTTCGCGAGATTCACCAATGTTTCTTCTCGACGAGAACGGTAATTTTCCACATCTACAACGATGTGGCAGTGGCCAGATACATCCTTGTGTGCCACGAGATTTGTTAAGTATTGAATAGCATCCAATGTTTGACCATGTTTGCCAATCAAAATACCTAAATCTTCGCCGTGCACTTGGAATGTAATCTTATCTTTAGTCATCATTTTTTCGATAACTACAGTGAGGCCCATTTGTGTAAACATATCATCGAGGAATTGTTTACCTTTTTCAGCAATTTCTTGTTGATCTTCTTTTGAAAGTTCCTTTTTAGAAGGTTTTTCTACAACATCACCTTCAGAAGTTTCAACTGCTGTATCTTGTACTTCTGTTTCACTTGTTGCTACCGGCTTGGAAGCAACAGCTACAGATTGTTCTTCTACATGAGCTACTTCTTCTTGCGTAGCAGTTTTAGCTACAGATGTGAAGAATAAGCGAACAACTGCTGGTTTACGACCAATGCCCAAGAAGCCATTAGAAGGTTGTTCCAAGACTTTAGTTTCTACCAATTCTTGGCCATCTTCAGCCAATTGAGCTACGCCTTTGGCAATGGCATCTTCAATGGTTTTAGCAGATACATCGATAAATTCCATAGTGTCTCCTATTTCTTAGCTTCTAAGCTTTTGTAAATGAAATGTTGTTGCACAAATTGGAATACATTGGATACGATCCAGTAAATAACTAAGCCAGATGGGAAGTTAAGGGAGATGTAACCAATGAATAAAGGCATAAAGATTGTCATAATCTTTTGTTGTTGCGCAGCAGCACCAGTTGCACCGCTACTAGTTTGCTTGGACATAATCCATGTAGATAATGCACTCAATACTGGCAAAATGTACATTGGATCTGGTTCGCCAAGACTAGGAAGCCATAAGAATTGTACATAGTTTTGATCGTATGGATAGCCTTGTAAAGCATAGAAGATAGCGATCAAGAATGGCATTTGCACCAATAGAGGCAAACAACCAGCCAATGGGTTAACGCCCATTTCTTTGTACAATGCACCCATTTCCGCTTGAAGTTTTGCAGGATCGTTTTTGTATTTATCTTGCAATTCTTTCATGCGAGGCTGTAACTCTTGCATAGCCTTCATGGATTTGATTTGTTTTACAGTAAGTGGTGCCAAAACCGCTTTAATAACGATTGTTAAAAGGATAATAGCCACACCGTAGCTTGGATAGCCTACCATTTGAGTTAATTGGAACGCATAGGTTACCAATGTAGTCATCAATTCAACGATAGGGTGGAATATACTACTTAAGAATTCCATTGTTTCTCCTTTTTCTTACAGTCCGAAACCGTCCTTTGCGCATCTATATATCGTTATGGTATGGTCTAAATTTCATCCATACAGATGCTCAGGTATTTCCAAAACTGTGCTAGATGTTTTTTGTGAAAGTTGCTTTCACAGAACGCATCCAGCCTAATCCAAAATAGATTAAGGTACTGGATCGTAGCCACCCTTATGGAAAGGATGACAGCGAAGAATGCGTTTTAAACCCATCCAGCTACCTTTCAAAGGACCATATTTTTCGATGGCCTGCAGAGTATATGTGGAACATGTCGGATAATAACGGCAACATCCAGGTTTTAAGGGAGATATGGCAAGCTGATAGAACCTAATTAAAAGTCGTAAAAGCATTGTTATACAGCGTTTCATAGAAATCTCCATATACACAAAAAGGACCAAAGCCTCTAACTTGTGGTCCTACTTATCATTTTGTACCAATAATTTGCTTTTTCGCAAGAGATACAAAATCTCCTTTTCCGCTTTTTCGTAGGTAGCGTTTTTCAGAGGGCCACGTCCAACAATTACGATATGATATCCTTCGCGAATGGAATGTTGATTGAGGCGATATACCTCTTTCATAAGGCGTCTAGCTCGGTTGCGCTCCACTGCACAACCAACCTTTTTGCCTGTTACAAAACCAATGCGAGTCGATTGCTTCGCCACGGGCATACGATACAGTACACACATACGGCCTACTTCGTATTTACCGTGCTTATACACAAGGCGATATTCATTATTGTGCGTCAGTCGTCTTGCTTTATCGAGGCAATAATCCATATGCATTGTCCTTAAGTCCTAAGAATAGAAAAACTTGGCAGCAGCGCCAAGTTTTTTCTCCTGCCTAACAGCTATTATATTATGCAGATAAGCGTTTTTCTGCCTTTTTGCACGTCTTCTTTTTTTAAAAACGAGACGGCCACCGATAGTTTTCATGCGTTCACGGAAACCATGGGTACGTTTTCTCCAAAGAGTATTTGGTTGGTAAGTACGTTTCATTAGTAAAACACCTCCTCGTCATTTGTATTGTTTTACTTATACCATAACAGGGTAATTATAGAGTTAAAACGTAAATTTGTCAATATTTTAGGGCTATTCTGAAAGACTTTTATATAGATTTTTACTTAAAATCTGATAGAACTTAAAAACTGATACTACTTTTTAGGGGAGGAATAGATGTGGTTTTCTCCTCCATACGACACGTAAGTCGGTCAAAAATCCACATCTATTCCTGCTCCCAACACATTCTAATGACTACTATAACACCTACCACCAGTATAAAAAGTAGTATCAGTTTTTACATCAAATCTAAAAAGTCTTTCAGAATACGGATCTAAGATTTAACAAATTTTTACCTTTTAATCTCTGGGGAAGGAGATTGGAAATGATATTACGTTTCAGGGGAGGAATATAGGGCTCCTTCATCGCTCCATACGACGCGTAAAGTCGCTCAAAAGGACCCTATATTCCCTCCCTAAGTAAACCCTAATATCACCTTACACACCACTACACGATGTAAACGTAACATCAATTATCTGCAACACAAGAACTCACATTCTAATCTTTTTATATAAGACAAATTTACCTTTTTGATCTCTAGTTAGAGAGAGGGAGGAATAGATGTGTTTTTTTCTCCCTCCACACATTTCGGTCAAAAATCCACATCTAACACGCCTTCTTAGAAAAATCACTAGTTTGTCATTTTTTTATTAATCATTTAGTTTTGATTATCTGAAGGTTGATGCTGTTATGTTCATCAATTACTTTTTCGTCTATGTGTATTGTAATCATAAAAATTATCTTATAGGAGGAGGGGACTGAAAACTACTTTTTGAGTGACTTACGCGTCGTATGGAGCGATAAAAGTAGTTTTCAGTCCTCCCTCAAAAAGTAATTGATGAACAAAAGATGAGGTAGTTATTGAGTTATTAACATTTCTCCTTCAGATAATCAAAAGTTATCCACAGAATAAATGACAAACTAGTGATTTTTTTGGTACAATCATAACTGAAATTAGGAAAAAGTATATATTTTTATAAGTTTTTTTGTTGGATAACTTTTTAAGGTTATCCACATTTTTCTCTTTTGACCTGTGTAATCTATAAAGTCAGTTATTATCTGGTTGGAAGAGAATTTTATTTTCACTTATTCACAGGTTGTGCACAGGTTATTCACAGGAATAACAGGTTTTTCCACAGCTTTCACAAGAGTTATACACATTATTCCTAAAGTTATACACATTTATCGCAATAGTTATACACAAGAGGCACGTCATGCAGTCATTTGATTTGAATAATATATGGGAACATATATTGCAAGAGGCGAAAAAGAACATGCAACATTTGCCTGACGCGTTGTACTTGCGCGTCACGTCATCGTTGATTCCCATGTCTCTCGACAGTCATTCGATCCATATAGGGGTCATGCAAACATTTGTTAAAAACTTAATCGATCAACAGCCACAGATCAGCAAGGCTTTGCAGGATGCTATTACTACGGTTATCGGTTCCCATCGAGATATGGTGTTATTTGATTTCAATCAAGAGAGTGTAGATACTACCTTTGTTGATGAAAGTCTCATCGATGATGCACCTGTAGTGGCTCCACCGATGCCATTACCGCCTGTGGTAGAGGAAAAAGCTCAACAAGATGAGTTCTACACACCGGTGTATCAGGAGCCTGTCTATATCGACCGCACACCATCTCCTGTGAATATTCCAGATGAGCCAATGGTAGCGCCTAGTAAAACAGTTGAAACTACAACACCTACATTACAGTCTGATAATGTGCCTGTGGATTTATCTTTATCTAACCTTAATCCAGCGTACCGTTTTGATAACTACGTAACGGGTAACGCGAACCGCATTCCTTTTGGGGCGGCTCAAAATGTAGCTGAGTTCCCAGGCGGCGACTATAATCCGCTCTTTATCTACGGCCCGTCAGGCCTCGGTAAAACGCATTTGATGCACGCCATCGGCAATGCCATCAAGGAACATCATCCACATATGAAGGTTATGTCCATTACAAGCGAAAATTTTATGAACATTTTCGTCGAAACATTGCAGCGTAACCAAGGTAAATTGTTCCGCAACACATTCCGCAATATCGATGTACTCATGATTGACGATATTCAGTTTCTTGAAAGTCGTGAAAGTACGAAAACTGAGCTATTTAATACGTTCAATGAGTTATTAAATAACAACAAACAAATCGTCCTCACCTCTGATACGATGCCAAACGATATGGAGCAATTTGAAGATCGTCTTCGTTCTCGTTTCCAAGCTGGCTATATTGCTACCATGGAAAATCCAGATTTAGAAACACGCATTGCCATCTTTAGATCTTTGCTCGAACGAGAATATAAGAAAAATCGCGTTATCCGCATCGATAATGACTCCATCAACTACGTGGCGTTACAATTTAGCGAAAATGTCCGCGTGTTGCAAGGTGCTTTCACCAAATTAATCGGCACCGCATCCATCGATCAACGTCTTGAATCTATCGACCTAGAATATACAAAACAAGCCTTGGCTGGCCTCGTTCACACAGAAGAGGTGAACATGGTTAATATTGAAAGTATCCAGAATTTTGTAAGTTCTTATTTCAATATTAAAAAGCAAGACTTACTCGGTAAGAAGCGTAAGGCACAGTTTGCATTCCCACGGCAAATCGCCATGTATTTATGCCGCGACATGATCAACGAAAGTTATCCGCAAATCGCAGCTGCTTTCTCTCGTGACCATACAACAATTCTCCATGCGTACGATAAAATCACGAAGGAAATTGAAAAAAACGAAGAAACAAAACGCATAGTAGGAGAAATTAAACAGAAATTAACAACCTGTGGATAACTCTGTGGATAGATGGTGCATAACTTTGTGGATATCTAAAAACTCGCACTTACCTGTGAGTATGTGGATAAGTAGATACAAGCTATCAACATAGTTATACACAACCCAAAAATCACACAACTAGTGGCCCCAATTCACTTTTACACATATGAACAGGCCCCTACTATTACTACTACTAAAACTAACAAACAATCAAAAAACCAGTAGAAACAGATCTATCGTAGAATATCTATAGAGCATCTACGATAGCAAACATAGAATATTACAAACAAACATACAAATCATAAAGGAGTTATAAATGCATATTACATTCCCAAAAGCAAATCTCCAAAAAGCAATCAACGTATTGCAAAAGGTATCTCAAAATAAAACAAGTTCCAACTTACCAGGTGCTATCTATATGACAACAAAAAATGGTCAAGTAGAATTGCAAGGTAACGACTTTGAACTCGGTATTCGTTTAACCATCGACGGTGACATTAAAGAACCTGGTACATTAGTAGTTGGTTCCCGTTATTTCCAAGAATTAATCCGCAAATTGCCTGGCGATACTATCGAACTTTACAAACCAGAGGACGGCAATTCTTTAACGATTACATCTGGTTCATCCGAATTCAACCTCGTAACATTGCATCCAGATGATTTCTCCTTGGTTGAACAAATTCACGACCAAGATCATGTAAACATCGATAGCTTTGCTATGAAAGAACTCATCGATTTAACTAACTACGCAGCTGCAACAGACGAAGATCGTCCTGTATTTACTGGTGCTCTTCTTGAAATCAAAGAAAACGAAGTAACAATGGTTGCTACTGATACACATCGCATGGCTGTTAAGAAAATTACTATCGATGAACCAGCAACTACACCAATGCGAGCTATCATTCCTACAAAAACGTTGGCTGAAGTATCTCGTTTGTTACCAACAGATAATCCAGCGATAATCAACATTATTTGGAACCGCACACAAATCGTGTTTAACTTTGAATCTATTTACATTATTTCTCGTTTGATCGAAGGTACTTATCCTGAATATGAAAAGGTAATTCCTTCCCAATTCGATTCTAGCGCTGTTATCGACCGCCGCGAATTCGCTGGTGCTGTTGACCGTGTATCCTTATTAGCTAAAGATATCAGCTATAACGTAATTCGTTATGATTGGGCTGAAAGCAATGTAACATTGTCTACTCAAAATACTGAAATCGGCATGGCTAAAGAAGACGTAGCTGTTGAATTTAAAGGTACACCTTTCACAATCTCCTTCAACGGCCGCTACATCTCTGACATATTGCGCCACAGCACAGGAGATAATATCCACTTGTTCTTAAAACAAAACGGTCCAGTTGTCATTCGCCAAGACAATAATCCGAACTATACATACGTAGTAACACCAGTTCGTACGAATGCTTAACTTTTAATACATTAGTCTATCATTAGTTAATTGATAATAGAATTATTACGTTGTATATTCCATTGAATTAATATACATATTTTTATTAGGTAATGATGATTAAAAGTCATCGTTACCTAATTACCATATAGTTATAATTTGTCCACTATAGGAGGACGTTATGAAAGAGCAACAGCAGGTACCCATTCATACGGAGTACATTCAAATTGATCAGTTGTTGAAGTTAGAAGGCATCATTGAAACGGGTGGTCAAATTAAATCCTTTATCCATGAAGGCATCCTTACTTTGAATGGTCAAGTTGTGACAGAAAAGCGCAAGAAGTGCCGCGTTGGCGATGTGATTTCTTGTGAAGGTCTCGATGTAGATCTCGTAATTACTCAAGAGGAGGCTTAATCGGTGAGAATTGACTCACTGCAATTATTCCAGTTTCGTAATTACAAGGATGTAACGATTCAATTCAATCCGGAAATTATCGTTTTGCACGGTACCAATGGGGCTGGTAAGACGAATATCCTCGAATCTATCTATGTGGGTACCATTGGTAAAAGCCATCGGACCAACGATACATCGGATATGCTCATGTTCAATGCTGAGGAAGCAGGTATTGTCGTTAAGTTCGAGAAAAAGGATACGCCACAAAAGGTAAATATTAAGTTATTCCGCCAAGGCCCTAAGGATATCCGGTTAAACGATACTAAAATATCTCAAAAAGAACTGATTGGTACATTAAATACAGTTATCTTCTGTCCTGAAGATTTACAACTCATCAAGGGGACTCCGTCGGGACGTAGACGTTTCCTCGATATGGAGATTTCTCAGACTAGCGCTACGTACTATCATCAGTTGATGCAGTATAATCGGCTATTACAGCAACGAAATGCAGTCCTTAAGGAATATAGAGGAAAGCAAAACATTCCTCTTGAAGAATGGGATTTACAGCTAGCAGATATGGCGAGCTTTATCGTAAAGAAACGGTTAGAGAGCTTGAAGAAAATTAACCTTCTTATCGATTTAATGAATCGTAAATTGACGGGTGGCCTTGAGAATTTAACCATTGGTTATGAACAGCCTTATATGGAAAACGGATCCTTAGAATATACAAAGGAAGGCTTTTACGAGCGTATTAAAGCAGCGTTGCCGCAGGATCGTCATCGGATGACCACCAGCGTAGGTCCTCACCGCGATGATTTACGATTCTTTTCCGATGCGATGGATTTAAAGAAATTTGGATCCCAAGGACAGCAACGAACGGCTGTATTATCCTTAAAGTTGAGTGAGCTTGAGTTTATTAAGTCCGAGGTTGGGGAATATCCAGTTCTTTTACTAGATGATGTATTGAGCGAACTTGATGAGTCGAGACGAGCGAATTTATTGCAGTTTATTCATAAACGCATTCAAACATTTATTACTACTACAGATATTCACGATTTTAAAGATTTGAAATCGGTTCAATTTATTTCTTGTGAAGGGGGAAAGGTTCAGTATGGACAGCCTTGATCTTTGTTTACCAAAGGCCTTATCAAAACTGAATTTACTGGAACAATATAAATTAAATACCCTTGTTCACAAGTGGCGTCATGTAGTGGGCGATGTCATTGCAGACCATACGAAAATTGTGTCTATCAAGCCGCCAGATATGGTGATTAGCGCAGATAATTCCATGTGGATGCAGGAACTACAGATGCAAACGGCGTATCATTGAGGCGATTAACAAGTATTACCACCAAGAGGTCATCACCGATATTCGCTTTATTATGAAACGTCAGAGCTATGTGAAAGTAGACACCAATACGTCTATATCTCTTCCTGACAAAATAGGGGAATCTAAAAAGATTAATTTTGCTGACATCGTGCTTTCAAAAGAAGATGTAGACGCCATCGATAAATCTTTAGAACAAACGGATAACGAAGAATTACGAGCTGCTTTCAGAAAAGTACAAATTACGGCTCGAAAGCGTGAAATCTATTTGGAGCAGCATGGCTATCATCGTTGTGGTCGATGTGGCATGCACATGGAATCGAAAAAAGAAATCTGTCCCACTTGCGAATATGAATTGCATCGCGCTCATATTAAGGATATTAAGGCAGTTATTAGAAAGTATCCGTACTTTAAATACAGCGACTGTCAGCAGTTTATACAGTGTACCTTCCCAGACTTTGCAGAAGCTATGCGGGAATCTATATACTTTTACTTAGATAAAATTTATAAAGGGTCTATCAATCGCCGTCACATGTATATGGTGGCTATGCTCATCACTCATAAGAAGCCTGATGAGTTGACGGATCAGCATGTTATTAATTTGTGCAACAAATATCGATCAAAGTTTCTTGCTGAAGAGGAACAGCGCAAAATTGATTCATTAAATGGGACATTAGAAAAGTAGAGGAGGCATTCCTATGTACGTTCATATTGGGGATACCGTTTCCGTACCTATCGAATCCATCATTACTATGGTGCACGCCAAGGGCGGAAAATCCCATAAAAGTCCTATTCATCACTATGAAAGTTTAGAGTATATCGCCATGGTACCAGAGGAGCAAATTAAGACCTATGTAGTCACTGATGATTGCATTTACGGATCTGGTATTAGTATTAAGACTTTAATGAGGCGAATTGATGAATTTTATAGTATAATAAAGAGATAAGTTTAATCTGTACATGTGTTGTCATACAAATTCTAGTATGTACAGTGAGATAGATTGTTAGGAGGAGTTTGTTTCATGCCTGAACAAAATTATGGCGCTCAGAATATTCAGGTTCTTGAGGGTCTCGACGCGGTGCGTAAACGCCCGGGGATGTACATTGGTAGTACGTCTGCCCGCGGTTTGCATCACCTCGTATACGAAGTTGTAGATAACTCTGTAGACGAAGCGCTTGCTGGTTACGCTACACACATCGAAGTGTCCATCAATCCAGATAACAGTATTACTGTTGTGGATGATGGCCGTGGTATTCCAACAGGGATGCATGAATCTGGTATGTCTGCGGTAGAGTTAGTATTAACTAAATTACATGCCGGTGGTAAATTCGGCGGTGGCGGCTACAAGGTATCTGGTGGTCTTCACGGCGTAGGTATTTCCGTAGTAAATGCGTTGAGCGAATGGACTAAGGTTCAAGTAGCTCAAAATGGTATCGTTCAAGAAATTTCCTTTGCTCGTGGTCACAAGACTTCTGAGTTGCACGAAATTGGTAAAGCAGAAGGTACTGGTACTACAGTTATATTCAAGCCAGATGCTGAGATCTTTGAAACTACAGTATTCAGCTTTGATACATTGAAAATGCGTTTACAAGAATTGGCATTCCTTAATAAAGGACTTCGCATTACATTGAGTGATTTGCGCCAAGAGGAACCTCGTGTTGAAAGCTTCCACTACGAAGGTGGTTTGAGTTCTTTCATTACCTTCTTGAACGAAAATAAAGAAGTTGTTAATCCAACTGTTATCAACATCGAAAAATACAAAAGATGATGTAGTAGTAGATGTAGCTTTGCAATATAACGATAGTTACAGCGAAAAACTTGTTGTCCTTCGTAAATAACATCAACACTATTGACGGTGGTACACATCTTTCTGGCTTCCGTGCTGCTTTGACTCGTACCCTCAATGATTATGGCCGTAAAGCTGGCTTGATCAAGGAAAATGAGTCCAACCTTTCCGGTGAAGACGTACGTGAAGGTTTGACAGCTGTTGTTTCTGTAAAAGTATTGGAACCTCAATTTGAAGGCCAAACAAAAACTAAACTTGGCAATAGCGAAGTTAAAGGTATTACAGATGTTATCGTATCTGATGGTCTTAAAACATTCTTTGAAGAACATCCGCAAGATGCGAAGAAAATCATCGAAAAAGCGACTATGGCAAGCCGTGCTCGTGAGGCAGCTCGTAAAGCTCGCGACTTAACTCGTCGTAAAAATGCTTTGGAAATTTCCAGCCTTCCTGGTAAATTGGCAGATTGCTCCGAAAAAGATACATCTATGACTGAAATTTATCTAGTCGAAGGTGATTCTGCGGGCGGTTCTGCAAAACAAGGTCGCGACCGTCGTTACCAAGCGATTTTGCCGTTGCGCGGTAAAATCCTTAACGTAGAAAAAGCACGCCTTGATAAGATTTTGGCGAATAACGAAATTCGCTCCATGATTACCGCTTTTGGTACTGGCATTGGGGAAGAATTCGATATTACTAAATCCCGTTATAACAAGATCATCATCATGACAGATGCGGACGTTGACGGCGCTCATATCCGTACCTTGTTATTAACATTCTTCTACCGCTATATGAAACCATTGGTGGAAGAAGGCCATATTTACATTGCTCAACCACCTTTGTACCAAATCAAGAAGGGTAAATCCCAATGGTATGTATATTCTGATGCAGAATTAGCTGCTAAACTTGATGAAGTAGGCCGTGAAGGCATAGCAATTCAACGTTACAAAGGTTTAGGTGAAATGAACCCTGAACAATTATGGGAAACTACTATGAACCCTGAAAATCGTACGATTTTACAAGTTAGCTTAGAAGATTCCATTGAAGCTGACAAAATCTTTACCGTTCTCATGGGTGATAAGGTAGAACCTCGTCGTAAATTTATTGAAGATAACGCAAAATATGTGCGTAATCTAGATTTGTAAGAGGTGCACCATGGCTGATAATCAAAATAATAACGTAGAGTTTACGTCTAACACTGATCAACATCTAAAACGTACCTTAAAAGCGCGTCATATGAATATGATCGCTCTTGGCGGTGCTATCGGTACTGGCTTATTCGTTGCCGGTGGTGAAGTAGTAAGTACTGCAGGCCCTGGTGGTGCTCTTGTAGCTTACGGCCTCATTGGCCTCATGGTTTACTTCCTCATGACTTCTCTTGGGGAAATGGCTACGTACTTACCGATTCCTGGTTCCTTCGGGACTTATGCAAAACGCTATGTAGACCCTGCCTTTGGTTTTGCCTTAGGTTGGAACTACTGGTTTAACTGGGCTATTACCTTGGCTGCTGAAGTATTAGCAGGGGCGCTCATCATGAAATATTGGTTCCCTGATGTGCCTGCCATCGTATGGTCTGCTCTGTTCTTGCTCATTCTATTCGGCTTGAACTATTTATCGACTCGTTCCTTTGGTGAAAGTGAATATGTGTTCTCTAGTATCAAGGTTATTACTGTATTCGTATTCCTATTCTGTGGATCCATGCTCATTTTTGGCATTGGTGACACATCTCCAGGCTTTACGAACTGGACAATAGGGGAAGCGCCATTCGTAGGTGGTTTTGGTTCTATCCTTGCCATCTTCATGGTAGCTGGTTTCTCCTTCCAAGGTACTGAGCTTATTGGCGTAGCAGCTGGTGAAGCAGAAGACCCTGAAAAGAACGTGCCAAAAGCGATTAACTCTATCTTCTGGCGTATTCTATTGTTCTATATCGGTGCTTTCACAGTTATCGGTTTCTTGATTCCATACACTGATCCAAATCTTTTGAATGCTAGTGTGGAAAACGTTTCTATTTCTCCATTTACACTCGTATTTGATCGCTTTGGTTTTGCCTTTGCTGCTAACTTCATCAATGCTATCATCTTAACGGCAGTACTCAGTGCTGGTAACTCTGGTCTATATTCTTCTACGCGCATGCTGTACGCACTCGCTAAAGAAGGTCAAGCACCTCAAATATTTGCTAAGCTTAATAGCCGTGGCGTTCCAGTGCCAGCGTTAATCTTAACTACAGCAATTGGTTTATTTGCATTCCTTACAAGCTTCATCGGCGAAGGTACTGCATATACTTGGATTGTTAATATCTCCGGTCTTTGCGGCTTCATCGCATGGGTTGGTATCGCTGTTTCTCACTATCGCTTCCGTCGTGCCTTCATTGCACAAGGCAGAGATCTTAGCGAATTGCCTTACAAAGCATGGTTATTCCCAGTAGGTCCAATCTTGGCGTTCATTCTTTGCGTCATCATCATCGCTGGTCAAAACTACTCCGCTTTCACAGGCGAAACAATCGACTGGTACGGCGTATCCGTTGCGTATATTGGCTTGCCAATCTTCTTTGCAGTTTACCTAGGTTACAAATATATCAACAAAACTAAAGTTGTGCCGTTGAAAGAAGTTAACTTAGACCGCGACTTTGATAGATAATGAGGAGAGAATTATGATTATTACAACAACGTTTCATATTGAAAACAAACCTGTACAAGAGTACAAGGTATTGTATTTGGTGAAGTAGTAGAAGGTCGTAACTTCGTTAAAGACTTCATGTCTGGTATTCGTGACATCGTAGGTGGTCGTAGTGGCAGCTATGAAGATTCTTTGATGAGTGCTCGCCAAGCAGCTCTCGATGAAATGTCTCAACGCGCTTCTAAATTGGGTGCTAATGCTATTATTGGTGTATCCTTCCAATATAGCACTGTAGGTGCACAAAACGGCATGCTCATGATTACATGCAATGGTACAGCTGTAGTAGTTTAATAGATGGTAGACTACGTTAGATATAACTGTTAATATAATCCTAAGGGAAATAAGTAAGTTGCAATGTATTCTCATGATTAAAAAAACAGCAGGCTTTAGTCCTGCTGTTTTTTATGTTACTTATTTATAATTAAATCCCCTAATCAATGTATAAGCTATATAGCTTTTACAAAGATTAGGGGATTTTTACTAAGGAAATAAAGTTCCTAGTACATATTAGATCTTACAAATGTAGGTATATTTGTAATTATTTAATCTTGTACCAGCTTGCGTACATGACTGGTAGTACGATAAGTGTTAGCACCGTTGCCACTAGTAGGCCGCCGCTAAAGGCGATGGCTAGTGGGCTCCAGAATACAGATCCCATGAGAGGAATCATGCCTAAAATCGCTGCGAGAGCGGTGAGCATGATAGGGCGGAAACGAAGTGTAGCGGAGTTGATAATCGCTTCACGAGGTTTTTGGCCTTCTGCCTTGTGGATTTCGATTTGATCTAACAAGATAATGGAGTTACGAATGATCATACCCGATAGGGCGATGATACCTAGAATCGCCATAAAGCCTAACGGCGTTCTTGTAATATTCAGTGCTAATACGACACCAATGAGGCCTAGTGGGGCTGTGAGTAAAGCCATTATCATTAGGGCGATACGCTTCAATTGGAACATGAGGATTGTCATTATTACAAAGAGCATAATTGGCATTGGTTTTAATAATCTTTGAACCGCTGTTACGCTCTTTTCAGCAGCACCGTCTAGCTCAATGGTATAGCCTGTAGGCAAGGAATCGCGAATGTCTTGTAATGATTTATAGACCTCTTTCGTTTTCGCATTACCTAAGACGCCAGGTTTTACATTAGCATACACACTGATGGTAGGCATCATGTTACGATGCCAAATAATACCATCCTCTTGCGTCATGGTAATGGTTGCAATCTGGTTAAGTGGTACGTAGGAACCGTTGCCTGTTTGAATCGGTAAGGAGGAAAGGGCACTTAAATTGTGCTGTTCGTTGCCACCTAAACGGAAGGTAACAGGTATGGTTTGATTGCCTTCGTAATATTCACCAGATTTTGTACCAGATAATAGACTTTGTAAGTGCAAGGATACAGCGTAGCTATCGATACCTAGTAGGCGCGCCTTGTTTGGATCGATGTGAATATTGGCTACTGGTTCCGTATCTGGCCAGTCAAAGGCTATATTCTGTAAATCCTTGTCGCCTTGCATTTTAGCTTTTACTTGGTTTGCAATGTCTTTTACCACCTTTTGATCAGGACCTGCTACGCGGAGCATAATAGGATACTTAGATGGAGGCCCGATTTGGATAAACTGAGTATTTACAAGAGCTGATGGGAATTCTGTATTTAAGTAAGACGTTAACTCATCATATAGGTTATCTCGGTCCTCTAAGGATTTTGTAACGATTACATATTGTAAGAAATTGTTTCGTTGCAATTCAGGTTCCAAGGTGAGGACGAAACGAGGAGAACCTTGTCCAATATTGGATGAGAACGTTGCAATGCGTTCGTCCCCTTGCAAATGTTCATCAATGATCTTTGCTTGGTTTGCGGTGTACTCAATGGATGAACTTTGAGGGAACTGCATGGATACGATGATTTCATTACGCGTTGATGACGGGAAGAATTCCTGTTTAATCAATGGTAGTGAAAGTAGAGATAATACGAATATGACTAAAGTAGCCAGTAATACTACTTTGTGGTGACCTAGTGCCCAATGTAAAAGCTTTTCAAATTTTGTATTGAACGTAACGCTTAGCTTGTGCATGATATGGTCACGTTTAGTCCATTCAGATTCAGGTTTTGGAGCCTTGTTTTCGATGATTTTATAACCGAGAACAGGGCTGACGAGAACAGAAGCAAACCATGATAGGATGAGAGCCATAAATACAACGATGGATAGAGATTTTGTAAATTCTGCTACCATCCCTTCTGCTAGTGCTAATGGCAAGAAGCCTGCACAGGTAATAAGCGTACCAGATAGCATAGGGAACGCGGTAGATTGGTAAGCAAAGGTGGCCGCTTTAAAGTGTCCCCAACCTTCTTCGAGTTTAACGCTCATCATTTCTACAACGATAATGGCATCGTCTACGAGGAGGCCCAGTGCCAAGATAAGGGCACCTAGGCTAACCTTGTGTAAGTAAATACCGTTTTCATACATCAAGATGAATGTAGTAGATACAACGACAGGAATGGTGAGGGCTACTACGACACCTGTTCGCAAGCCAAGGGATGCAAAGCTGACGAGTAATACGATAGCGATGGCTTCAAATAAGGATTGAGAGAAATCGCCAATGGATTCTTTAACAATGTGAGGCTGATTTGATACTTGGCTAAGTTCGAGTCCTGCAGGAATAGTTTTCTTTAATTCCTCCAGTTTTTTATCGATAGCTTCGCCGAATTCGATATTATTGCCACCTGCATCCATAGAGATGGCAATGCCAATAGCTGGTTTACCTTCAAAGTAGAACTGTGGATTGCTGGGGTCTTGATAGGTCATAGTTACATCAGCCATATCGCCGAGTCGCAACGTTTGATTATTGATGCGTATAGGCATATCTTGTACCGCTTGAGGGCTATCGAATAGACCGTTTACGCGGAGATATACATTGTTTGTATCTGTCGTAATCATACCAGCTGGAACCATCATACTTTGCTGTTTGATAGCCGTTAATAGCTGTTGCGTGCTGATTTGATAGGATGCTAGCTTATCCTTGTTGATCGTTACATTGAGAGTTTGTTGTTGTACCCCAATAAGGCTGATTTTTTTTACATTAGGAACTGATAAAAGCTGACGTTTTAAGTCTTCTGCTTGTTGCCGCTTTTCTTCGTACGAATATTCATCACCACTGATGGCGTAAATGATGCCATATACATCGTCGAATCGATCGTTGATGGTAGGGCCTTGAACGCCTTGTGGCAGTGACTTCCATTCGTCGTTGATCATATTCCGCGCTTCTTCCCAAGCGGGACGGATTCTATCAGATGGTAAATCTTCTTTTAGATTAATATAAATCACCGATTTACTACCATCTGTGAAAGATTTCGTATAATCTACACCTGGTAGGTCGCGCAGTTTTTTTCTTCTAGTTTGTCCGTTACCTGATCAGACATTTCTTGCGGGGAAGCCCCTGGCCAAGCAACACCAACCACCATGGTGCGCATCGTAAAGTCTGGGTCCTCCATACGTCCCATTTGGGAGTATGAGAAGATACCAAAGGTGAGAAGAACAGCCATGAAGTAGTAGATAATGGACTTGTGTTTGAGAGCCCATTCGGCTAAGTTAAATTGTTTCATTGACTAACCGCCGTCCCTTCTTGTAACTGTTGGGTACCTGCGGTGATGACAATGTCGCCTTTCGTTAAGCCAGATGTGACGATAACTGAGTTTTGACCAAAATCGCCAGTTTTGATAGGCACCAGATGAGCCTTCTTATCGCGGATGATATAGACTGCATTGTTGCCGTTTGAGTCTTTCACAAGAGCCGTCAACGGAATCGTAATATTGCTAGTATCTGTTGTCGTTAGATTAGCATTAACAGTCATACCTAGTTGTACTTCACTAGGTGCATTTTGTAAGGTAATTTTTACGGTATACGTTCTCGCCACAGGATCTGGAATTGGTGAAACCTCACGCACAACACCTTGCACCTTTACATCTGGCAAGGCCCAGAAGGTAATAGTAGCAGGGCTACCTACGTGTATCTTGCTCATTTCCTGTTCAGGAAGAGCGATGACCGCCTCTAGATCACGACCAACTGCTAAGGTGCCAATGCTTTGACCTGCTGCTACCACTTGGCCTGATTCAAGATTGAGGGCCGTAATAATGCCCGTATCTGGGGCTGTTAGATTGGTATAACTATTTTGATTGCTACTCAAATTGAGGCCTGCCTGTGCCTGTTGTAGTTGTGCAGAGGCCGCATTCAATTGGTTTTCCGCTTGGTCTAGCTGCAATTTGCTGATCGCTTGTTGTGCATAGAGTTCGCGATATCGGTTGGCATTCGTTTCTGCTAATTCGAATGCTGATTGAGCCGCTTTTACGGCGCCTTCGGCATTTTGCATCTGCGCCGCCGTATCAGAACCGTTGATTTGAGCAATCACTTCGCCTGCTTGCACTACATCACCAACATTGACGAATTTGTTGATAACGCGGCCTCCAATTTGAAAGGCTAATTTTGTTTCTGTCTTATTGTGGATGGTGCCTGCATAACCAGCACTGGTAGTGCCTGATTCTTCACCGATAGTGATGGTTCGTACCTTGAGGCTTGTATCCTCAGGTGGCTTTTCTGATCCACAACCACTTATGACCGCAGTCCCTATTAATAGGGCTCCTATGGTTGCTATGACTCTTGGATTCATAGAATCTCTCCTTTTACTACCACACATAAGCCCTATGAAAGCTGCAACATATTCGTTACAACTTAATATCATAGGACTTTTTATTGTTAGCATATTTCTAAATACATACACAAGATAAGGAAATAGAAATACTATTTAACTTATATATTTTATACAATTTAATAATACTATATTTAAATATATAATTCTACCCTTTATGCGGTAAATAAAAGAATTATATACTTATTTGATATATTTATTAGTATATTTTGAACGTATGCCTTTTTATTTTAAAAATTATAAGTTATTAGGTTGTTAATAATAAAAAAGTGAGTCCTCCTTAGAGAACTCACTCTTGTTGTACATGTTTATAAGCTTGTAGATCTTAGTTTTTTTCTTCTTCTTGTTCTACCACAGGTTCTTCATAGGTAACAAGGATTTTATCGATACGGGTGTTATCCATGTCGATGACTTCAAAGGTATAGCCATTCCATTTTGCTTTGTCTAGTTCTTTTGGAATGCGACCGAAGAGGAGATTCAAAAGGCCACCCATAGTTTTATACAAGTCATCTTCTTCGCCAGGTAATTCTTCATCGATGTGGAAGAATTCTTTAAATTCATCTACGTCGAGGAGGCCGTCTACAAGCCATGCACCATCGCGTTCGATGATTTTATTTTCTTCTTCTTTGATTTCGTCTTCACCAGAAGGCATAAGACCTACGATTTCTTCCATGATGTCATGCAAGGTTACGAGACCTGTGAAACCGCCGTACTCATCGAGGATAATGGACTCGTGAACACCTTCCGTACGAAGTACGTTTAATAACTTCATAAGCGGAATGGATTCTGGAACTAGAACAGGCTCCTTGAGACAAGACTTGATAACATCTTGAATGGAACTTTCACTAGGACGTTGCATAATTTGAACTAATACATCAGATACGGTAACGAGACCATTGAGTTCGTCCAACGAATCGGTACCAACAGGAATGCGATAATGGTTGGCATTTTTGAGGACATCCATGATTTCGTCCTCAGTGCCGTTAAGATCGATCCATTTCAGTTGTGTACGGGGCGTCATTACATCGCCAGCGTTCATATCTGCAAGGTGGAAGATATTTTCTACGAGAATTGGTTCCTCTTCTTCGTAAGCACCCATAGCAACGCCTTCGGTGAGCATCTTGTTGATTTCAGACTCTGTAACAGGAGCCTCTTCTTTCACAGTAACACCTAGTAATTTCAACAGGAATTCTGTGGAAACACCGAGGAAGCTAACGATTGGCTTTAAGGCTACAGACAACCAATAAATCGGTTTTGCTACTACTACGGCGATGCTTTCAGGACTATTTAATGCTAAACGTTTCGGCACGAGCTCGCCAATAACGAGGGATAAATAGGTGATAACTGTAACGATGAGTAAGGAGCTTAGAGACGCTGCATATGGCTCAATGCTAGGAAGATTAGCTACTAATATTTCCTCTAATGGACCAGAGAAGGTCGCACCAGAGTACAAACCAGTTAAAATACCAACGAGGGTAATACCAATTTGAATAGTAGAAAACATATTATTAGGATTTTCTGCTAATTCGAAGGCCTTTTTAGCACGCTCGTTGCCTGCTTCGGCTAACTCTTCGAGTTTACGTTTTTTTCGCATTGACGATGGCTAACTCTGTCATAGAGAACAAGCCGTTAGCAATGATTAATACGACGATAATTATAAAATCTAAGGTCAGATCACTGTCCATGTAGGTAGACACTCCTTTTTGATGACATATCATTCTGCACATGAGAATATTGAAATATTACTCTTTAGTATACCATATTAGCAGCAATAAATGTTTGTATACAAGAAAAGCACCCAAAAGGGTGCTTTTGGTATATACTATAGGTGTTACCGCCCCAAACTGGTAACAGGAAGGGGGTGTATTAAAATGCTCGAAATATTTATTTCCTTCACAGTATCTATCGTAGCAAGTATAATTGGATATTATATTTGCAAGTGGCTAGATAGATATTAGGCCGGTAACTAGCACAAAAAGAGGAGGGCTGCCACCCTCCTCTTTTGTTTTGCATGCATTAAAATGCTAGCAAAATATTTATTTCCTTTATCTATAATTATATTACACAATTTAGTATTATTTGTAAATAATATTATATGCATATACAATAGTTGATATAACTAGATATTACTTAATATTACTTAATATTACTTAATATATTACGATTGATATAAGGTAGAAAATAGACATATGACAAGTGAGCAGGAATGGGAACAGGTTTTACAAATAAAAAAACAGCAGGTCGCGATGATAGTCGGTCTGATACAGAGCATCATCCGTACGAGCCGACAGATTATTGCGTCCTCGAGCGGTTGGCGAACAGCGGTCATATTCGCAAGAAACATACCCTTATCGATTATGGCAGTGGCAAGGGCCGTGTTAGCATTTTTATGGCTTACCAAACGGGATGTCACTCCATCGGTATCGAATATGATGAACGATTATATGAAAAGGCATTACTCAATGGTGAAAGCCCAGCAGCGCGCAATCGGGTAAGTTTTGTGCACGGTGATGCGGCGCTCTATGAATTGCCAGCTCAAGCAGATCGATGCTTTTTCTTTAATCCCTTTGCGCTTCATACGATTAAGCGCGTCTTAGGAAATATCTTTGATTCCCTGTATCATCATCCGCGTGAAATCAAATTATTTTTCTACTATGTTAACGAAGAGGTGGAAAATTTCTTAAATAACCATGTGCGACTCGAACAAGAAGAACCTATCGATTGCAGCGATCTATTTGAAGAAAAGGATGCAAAGGAGCGAATTCTCGTCTATTCGGTTAATCTATTTTAAATAACTACACCTCGATTTCAATGATTCTTTAGTAAACCTCGATTTGAATGATCTTTAATAGTACTAATTTACAGTACCAAGGATTGTTTGAATCGAGGTTTTTCATTTTTAATTTTTATTCTAATTTTATGGCACTTTCACCCTATATTATTAAGGAAAAAAAGCCTATAAATTCTGCTATAATAATATATTAGAGATTATAAAAATTAATTCATTTTTTTACAGTTCTATACATTGATTCGTATGCGCTATAGTAGCGGGTAGGGATGAGTGTATTGAATACAGGAGGTACGCATGGAACTCATCGATACAGTATTGATTGAACGCATTCGCAAGGCCTTAATTAAACGTTACGACCGAGATCAAGAAATTCAACAAATGATTGAAGAAATCGGCGCCGAAGAAGGCCTTAATGAGTCTGAACTGGCTATCGTTTACCAAGCCTATTTAGAGGTAAAGGAACGAGTATACTATACATCTACTCTCGTTGATTTGTGGAACCAAATAGAAGAGGTTCAAAAACGGATGTCCTTGTTGCATACCTACGAATCTCTTGAGCAAGATTTGTTTGGTGATGTACTTGGCGACGATAAGGAAGATATCATTCTGTCAGATACGTCGTATCTTGGCAAGGGTGCTAGTTATAACGACGACGTGTACGCTATGGAACAGGTGCAATTATCCGATGTACCAGTGCAACATGATTCCACAGTGGGCATGAACCACATTAAATTGAACGAATTGAACTCTATGGGTGGCCTTTTCACAGGCTCTGGTGAAAGCTCTGTTAAGGAAATCGTTGATTTTGAGGATGCTACTGTAGAGCATCTTAATGTAAATTCACTAGACGGCGTTGAAAGCTTAGAAGTTCATCATTTAGATGAGGAAAATCCTTTTGATAATGATGATTTAGAAGCAATTTTATCATCTAAGAACAAAGATAAAAAATCTAAAAAGATAAGAAATTAGAGGAAGAAGATGTATTGGATGAAGAGGATATGTCCTCTATTGATCCATATACAGCGGTAAATGCATTGTTATTTGGTAAAAGCTGGTTTGGAGTCCGATAAAGCAAATAAGAAGCTAGAAAAAGATTCTTAAAAAGCAATTGAAACGCGTTGATGATGAATGGGCGCGGATCAACGGCTCTGACATAAAGAAATCCAAGGACGAAAAATCTAAAGAAGATAAGAAATCTAAAGAAGATAAGAAACCTAAAGAGGATAAAAAAAGTCTAAGGAAGATAAAAAGAGAAAAAAACAGAAAAAAAGTCCAAGGAAGAAAAAAACAGGCTAAGGACGAAGAAAAAGTTAAAGAAAAAAAGAAAGATAAGGCTGAAAAAGAAGCTTAAAAGTCTTGAACGATAAGTTAAAAAACAGTATTTTTTTGGCGGATACTTTCAAGAAAAAAAGATAAGAAGAAAGATAAGAAAAAAAGGATAAAAAAGTCCGAAAAGGATAGATCCGAAAAAAAGCAAAAACGATAGTTTCCGTATGGAATAGTAAGGCCTCTGAACAGGGGGCCAAGGAGAGTACTAGTGCTAAGAAATCAGCAGGTGCTGGGACTATCGACCGTGGATGCGGTAAATGCAAGCGATGTAAGGGGCCTAAATGTAAGAAATATCCTATCAAATGATAACGATTGCATTTATATGATACATATAAGTGAGAATATAGATTTGTGTTCAATATTAGTTTATAGGATTGGTATGTAAAATTGGAACATGGTATGTATCGATGATTGAATTGGATAAAAGGTATTCAACAAGAATTGAAGGCATTTTTGTTCTTTTCTATTTAACGGGTGACCATTCCAATCTATTTGATCAGTTTAATAATACATCCTTTTTACATAGGGATTACACGATGTGTGAAATTCGTAATACCGTATTTTATATGCAACATTTAGAGCTTTCACAAACATTATTATCAACATCTATCGGTACACATTTAAGCATTATGCCAACTATTATAGAAGCCATTGCACCAAAAAGATTCGAATATTATGCAGTGGCACCATCCGCATTCGATGAACAACCAGATGTACATGTAACCCCATACCAATGGATCACAAGCGAAATGGTAGGGGATGTGCATGGCGATTACGGACAATATCAAACATACATGGCGGACTCATCCGAGTATGTCTGCCCAATGATAATCAAGCAGAATATTGGCGTTCTTTATCGGTATGGATGATGAAATTTTATGCTAATGTACAATAGGGGAGACATACATGGCACCACTAACGGTCATTATTTTGGCTAAAAATGAAGAACAACATATGAAAGACTGCATCATATCCGCACAATTTGCTGATGAGGTGCTTCTTATCGACGACGGCAGTATGGATAAAACGGTAGAGATTGCCGAATCTATGGGGGCTCGCGTCGTGCATCACGCAATGAATGGCGACTGGTCTCAACAACGACGTTTTGCCGTTGAAGAAGCTCGGTCTGAGTGGATTTTCTTTCTCGATGCAGATGAACGCATTTCACCAGAATTACAACGAGAAGTACAAGATGTACTAGCTAAGAACGAGAAAAAAGCATATTGGATTGAACGGTCCAATGTGTTCCATCACAACAAGGCAACCCATGGTGTATTGCGTCCCGATTACGTGTTGCGGTTTATGCCAAAAGAAGGCACGAATATTGAGGGCTTTGTACATGAAACTATATCTAGCACCTATCCTGAAGGTAAACTACATGGCAAAATGTACCACTATACCTATGATAATTGGCACCAGTACTTTAATAAATTCAATAACTATACGACATTGGCGGCTAAGAAATATAAGGAAGATGGAAAATCCTGTTCCTTTGTTAAGGATATTCTTATTCGTCCAAGCTGGGCCTTTTTCAAGGTGTACATCTTAGATAGAGGTTTTTTTAGATGGAAAAAAATTGGATTTATTCTATCCGTGAACCACTATTTCTACACTATGATTAAGTATGTAAAGCTATATTATTTATTAAAATCTAATGGGAAATTATAATTTCTGAATAACAGACGAGTGTTAGTATGAGAAAGGGAGGACCATAATGCGCGTAGCCATTTTTGGAAAGCATCATTATGCCCGCTGGTCATGAGGTGGAATTTGACCGCATGATTATCAATGAATTAAAAACGTCAAGGTCATGAACCTGTATTGATGGTGCCAGAGAACTTTACCTTTAAGGTTGATTATGGCGTTGATGTTATCTATCTTGAAGGCGGAGAGGTAGTGACCTATGCAGGTGCATCGAAATGGAAAAAGCCATTTTTGTCCCTCTTGCGTGAACGACGTCGTCGCGCATGGTTTACTTCGGCTGCTAAGAAATTAGGGGAACATAGTTGTGATGCTCTTATTATTCCTACCTCTACGTATCGTTATATAAAGGCTTTATTGGATACACCTCTAAAAAATGCAAAGGTACCAGTTCACTTTATTTTTCATGGGATTGGCAAAGGTGAGAATATACGGTTCTTAAAACAAGCGGAACGAGCTAATCGATATCCGAATATTTACCTAGATGTTATCACTTTGCGCGATGATATGCTGCGCAGTGATCTACCGCGCGTACGTTCTATTTTGCCTCCTGTATTTACACCATCCACAGGCGAAACGCCAACCTTCTCTACACATACGCCGCTACGACTTGGTTTTTTCGGTCAATTCCGCAAGGAAAAAAATATTATTCCTTTATTAGACGCTTTTAAAACAGCTACCTTTACAGGTCCTGTAGAACTCTTGGTACAAGGGGCAACGGCAAAACCTGAGGACGGCGAGCTATTTGATGCCATCGCTGACGAATACAAGGATGTGCCAGGGCTTTCATTCCTACATTCGAACCTTATAGGTCCTGATTGGGATAAGGCCTTACTCGATGTAGATGCCATCTTGATGCCATACGGGGCTGAACGCTATCGCTATCACTGGAGCGCCATGCTCTACACGGCTATTGGGTTCTATAAACCGGCCTTGGTATCACCTGAAATCAACCCTGAGGTGCTTCGTGATTATCATATTGGTGAAAGCTTAGACATATCTTCTGTGGATACGATTCGCGCTGGATTAGAACAATTTGTAAACAAAATGAGTGAACATCCAGACATATATGAGGTAGGTTTGGTACAAGCCAATGAAGACTTTGGACATAAACGGATGATTGATTCGATTATTAATGTATAGAACAACTAAGGAGAGTGTATGTTTCAATATATAAAAGACCAATGGGCTAATGGTCGAGCTATTTATGGGAAAAAATCATGGCGTGAAACACGTCGTGTAATATTGCATTTCTTGCGAACTGTAGGCCATAAACAAGAGATGATGGAATACAAGGCTTTTTTTGAAAGCTACACACCAGATCAACATATTTTAGATAAACAAGAAGGTCTCTATGAGTTGATGAGCCGTATTTTCTTGTTTAAAGAATCTACCTTGCGTGAACGCATTGATGCGGTAAAAAATCACTTTACAGCCTTAGAATACGTATTTATGCCAGAGACCATCGAAATGTTATATAATCCGGATGAGCTAAAACCAGAAGGATTAAGCAAGGCATTCTACTTTGGCAAGATGAAGAACTAAATATGACGGCTCATCTTAATTTTATGACAGGTCAACGTAAGGAAGGTTTATTTACCATTCTGTTACAACTAGGGAATCAAGGCGTATATCATGCGAATATTCGTCTTGGTAAAGGTCTTGAAGGAGAACCAACTTTGTGGATTGGCACCATCCAAGGGTATAAAGATGGTTTAGATAATGCCAAACATATTACAAAGAAAATGTTTGGCTATCGTCCAAAAAAACTTTATCGTATTTTTTTGATTCGGGAACTCGCTAAATACTGTAAAGTGCAATCTATGTACGCTGTATCTGATGAAGGTTTCTACGCCAATACACATATGGTACGTGGACATAAGGCAAAGGTAGCTGAACTCGATACATTGTGGGAAGACATTGGCGGTACGATTACAAAAAGATTCACGATTCTATAAAAATACCATTGGAAGAATACAGAAAACCGATTGAAGAGATTAAATCTCAAAAAAACGTAGTCAGTATCGGAAGAGATATGAATTACTTAATAAATATAAAGAACAAATTAAAGAAAATCTAAAAGAGTATTTGCATTAAATGTATTAACATCATTATAGTAATAATTAAGGAGACTATATATGTTAGAAGCACTATTATCAGGCTTACAACAAGATTTAAAAAAATTTTTTTATTTGGGCACCTATAATCAGTGCTATATTTAGATTTTTATTTATAAAAATATATGGTCCTTCTTATAGTTGGAAAGATGATAAGAATAAAGCTTGTAAAGACTTTTACTTATGGTTTTTTTGGTGGGGACTTGATTATCATGCATATGTCTTATTGTTATCCTTTATATTAATTACTTTACCTGGTGTATTTATACCTTCTTATTTTGCAGTTGGTGATATGGTAAGAACTATACTATTAACTATATACATGATGGTACTTTTATGCCGCCTTTTATGGGTAAATTAATTTTTTTATTATCATTTTAATGATACCTATAATGATCTTGTACGTCTTGGTGGTAATGCAGACAAGAAAAATTTGTTGGACATATTCTTTAATGAGAACCATGGTACTCTGATTTTTACTCGGATTTATACCATTTGCAATTTTAGTTAGTTGTAGTATATACGGTACACTTATGACACCTGTATTGATTGTTCCTACGATTTCATTTGTATGGCAAGTAGTAGGTACTATAATTTCTGTATTTGGTGTAATTGCTCTCTTCTATTGGCTTCGTTATGGTGGAACTTTTAAGCATCGTAATAAACCAGAATGGGATTTTATTCCATCTATTGTAAAAAATGATGCATTTTTAGCCAAGGGTGTTATTGATGATTTAATAGCTTTAGAACTCGTGTATAAGCATGATGTAAATGAAGTATTACAACATGATGATGAAACAGCTTTACAAAACTTAAAAATTATTTCTGGATTTGAATCTATGGACATTAGAATGAATCCTTTAGACTTGTTGAAAAAGAACAGCAAGTGGAGCGCGAATTGCTAAGCCTAAACATATATTCATTCTTGTAGGTGAAAGTTTATCACAGTCTGTCGTTGATGATATATATTCAGAATATCATGTAGCTGATGCCTCTAAGAAGTTCCAACAGAATAAGCATACAATTTCTATTAATAATTTCTTGCCTGCTGGTATGATTTCTCAACCATCTATTACGAGTCTTATATCTGGTATTTATGATTCAAATTTAGAAATTAATGAAAAAAACACAATTTTTGGGAAAAAAATCGTTAATTACATCATTACCAAGGCAGATGAAACAACTGGGATATAAGGCAAAAACTTTGGTATGGTGGTAATGTATCTTGGGCTAGTTTAGGATTGTTTGCTCCGGCAATGGGATTTGATGAATGTATAAGTGGATCAGATATCTGTGATAAAAATGCACCTGCTACATGGTTAGGCATATATGATCATCTATTCTTAGATGAGATAGAGAAACGTATAAATAATGATGATGAACCAACTATGCATTTTATTTATACTACATCGAATCATTCACCTTCGACGATTCCTATAGAACAATATGGTTGGAATGCGGATAATGTATTAGGAGATATTCCAGAAACAGTACGAAAAAATAAAGCCAAAGTGGCTAGTTTAGGAACGTATTGGTATGCAGAACAGGCTTTATTTACGTTTGTAGATACTTTAAAATCTAAATTTGAAGATAGTCTTATTATTGTGACTGGCGATCATCCTTGTAATATAGCAGATTCATTACTTACTTATCGAAATGAAACAATTAGGGAACATTTGTACATATTTTGGTATGTACCATAAAGATATAGATAATTCATGCGTGAATGCTAATAGTATTGGCAATCATATGCAAATAATGCCAACTATATTTGAATTAATTGCACCACATGGTTATGAATATTATTCATTGATGCCATCTATATTTGCAGAACAAAAACAGATCGTAACACCATATCATTGGATGACGAATTCTGAAATTGGATTTTATGGAAGTGGTACGGCACAAAACTTACATTGGCGTGATTTAGGGAAACAAGAGAAGCCAATTGTAGAAACAGAACGTTATGATTTTAATGATTTAAAACAAGCATATGTAGAGTTGACGGCTTGGATAGTGAGACATCCAGAAACTATGGTATCAAATTAATAATAATTAGAATAATTATTAGTATAGGGGTTATATATGGGGTTTGAGAAAAAGAAAAAAATATGCCATATTCGATTTAATGCATCAGATACACCAGCACGAGCATTTCAAGATTGCGGGATGTTTTTATACACTTTAGCTAAAGCTTTTAATTGGGAGTCAACCTATGTTTTTTTATAAAAACTAGACCGGAAGAGACTCAGTGGAATCAAACTTTTTTTAAAAATATGTAAAAACCAGTCTGTCTTGGGGAGACTGATGATTTAGATTATAAAAAACAGGTATCATTAGCAAAACAATTTATCAAAGAGCATATTCAAGAATATGATGCTATCATGTTATTTCATTATGGCAGCACAGCTTGGAATTTAGCAAGACTTTGTAAGAAATATAATCCGAATGTAGTTGTATATATAAAGTTAGACATGGGTATTGGTGGATTTAATCATTTTTGTAATAATGGTCCATTCCAATCTATTAAAAATTGGTTTGAGAAAATAAAAAGCTCATATGTAGATGTATTTACTGTAGAAACAAAGTCGTATTATGAAGAATTAAAAAAGACAGCTGTGTTTAAAAAAATCGTATAGAATACTTACCTAATGGAGTTTCACTTATTGATATAGATGTTAATGGTATTGATGCGTTATCCAAGGAAAATAGTATTGTAACAATAGGACGTTTAGGTACTCCGGAGAAAAATAGTCCGTTATTATTAAAGGCTATAGAAAAGCTACCAGAATCATTGGTAAAACAATGGAAATTTTTATTAATTGGTCCATCTACTCAAGAATTTATTGATGAGGTACATCAGTTTAAGGTATCTCATCCTAATATATCTGATTCGATTATAATGGTGGGTACTGTTACAAATCGTAATGAATTATATACATATGGGAGAAAAAGCTAAAATTATATGTATGACTAGCTCTAGTGAAAAGCACTTGTATATCTACTTTAGAAGCCATGTACTTTGGTGCTTACCAATAATTACTAATTATAGTGATTTTTGCATTGGATACAACAAATATGGGGACTTATGGTATTATTGTAGAAAAATGGTAATGCTGATGAGCTTGCACAGCAGTTAAAGTAAGTCGATGAAGAATGATGATCTATTAATTAATTGTAATGAAAGTCAATCTTATGCTAGAAGTATATTTAATTATCATGAATTATCACATAAATTAGATTTAGTTTTGAGAAGGTACATGAGAACTAACGGTTAGTATTAAGAAGAAATAATAGGGGTATTATGAATATAGTCTTAATAATAAAAGATTTTTGCGATAGGAAAAAAATTTGATAAATCAGGGATGCCGAATCAAAGTGGTGGTGAAAAAAACATGGTTTTAAATCATGCAAAAGAATTGATTCAGCTAGGCCATCATGTAACAATTATGACTAAGAAAAAGTATTGGTTTACTAAAGTTCGTGAATTATATGATGGTTGTATTGATCTAGTCAGATTACATGGATTAATCAGATGGTTTGAAATATTTTTGCGATTATTAACAACGCACCGTAAAGCTGATACTTTTTATATTATAGGAAGACCTAAATTTTTCAGTATGGGCTATATTATATGCTAAATTGACAGGTAAGCCTGTTACATTAGCTTTAACGGGTAAGGCTGAAGTATTTAGTAACAAGCAATCATTTAGAGAAAAATTGTTTGCATCTTGTGATAATTATATTGCTACAACACATGAAATTAAAGAAAGTTTTATTAAAGATGCTCATATTAATCCAGATAAAATATCGGTTATTCCACATGGTATCGATATAAAGAAATATCCTTTTGTTTCCTATGAAGATAGATGTATAGCAAAACAACAAGCAGGCTTAGATAGCGTTATTCCTAATTTATTATTCTGTGCTCGTGTAGCCCCTAATAAAGGAATTCTTATAGCTTTAGCAGTTTGGAAACAAATATATGAACACTATCCAGATAGTAAATTCTATATAGTTGGTGGTGGTGATAATACATTATTAGATGAGGCTCGAAGAGTAAGTGAGCAATGTAATAATTCGATTATTGTGGTGGGTGAAGTTGATGATGTTACACCATACCATAGACTGTCTGACGTATATATTTTTCCATCTGAGCATGAAGGATTACCTACATCTTTATTAGAAGCTATGAGTAGTGGTTTGGCTACCGTATGTTCTGATATTGGTGGGAATAATGATCTTATCTTTGATGATGTGACTGGATATAGAGTGCCTGTCAAAGATGTGAATGCTTATGTGGAAAAAAAGTCTATAAATTATTTGATAATATTGATTTACGAGAAAAAATAGGTAAATGCTCCTCAAAATATGTAGAAAAGCATTGTTCATATGATGTAGTATCAAAAGAAATGGAAATAACGGTTACTAATCAACGAACAGAGCCTATAGATATGCTTTCAGAAAAAGCCATTTATCAGCAATGTGAAATAATTATAAGGGGATAATTTATGAATATATGTGTAACGGGTGGTGCAGGATTTATAGATTCTCATTTGGTCAATCGTTTGATTAATGATGGATATACAAGTTTTAGTGATAGATAATCTATCTAGTGGGAGTAGTGAATTTGTTAATTCTAATGCTCAATTTATAGAAATGGATATAAGAGATTCAAACTTAAGTTCTATTATATGTGAGTTTAAACTAGAATACATATTTTTATGAAGCTGCTCAGACAGAAGTTTCTGTGTCAATGAACAATCCTAAATTGGATTGTGATGTAAATTTGATGGGATTAATTAATGTATTAGATGCAGCTATTTATGGGGCTTTAGATACATTACCATTAGATGAATTTATGATTGGTACGTCAACTTCCTTTTTATAGATTAACTAAATTAACGACAGAATATTATCTTCGTATTTATTATGAAGCCTATGGTTTAAATTATATTTGTTATCGATACTCTAATGTATATGGACCTAGATAAGGTAATGGCGGTGAAGGTGGCGTTATTAGTATATTTGCAAAAGCTATTGCTAATGGATTACCTATAATTATGTATGGTGATGGTAATCAGACGAGGGATTTTATTTATGTAGAGGATGTTGTAGAAGCCAATATATTAGGTTTAGAAAAATAACATTAGAGGTATTTATAACATAAGTACTAATATTGCTAGTTCAATTAATTTGATTATTAATGAATTTAAATGTATTAGTAATAGCAAAATAGATGTTTTCTTATGAGTGTGAAAGAATTGGAGATATCAGACATTCTAGATTGGACAATAAGAAAGCTCAACAGGATTTATCTTTTTAAGACTACTTTTAATTTACATGATGGATTATATAAAAACATATGAATATTTTAAAAAGATGATAAATAGATTTAGTAAATCATCCATTAAAAAAACAGAACATCAACTAGCAGAATATATTATGGAATATAATGAAAAGCTTGTAAAGTAAATAATAAGGGGCTGTAACGAAACAGCCCCGTTTGTTGTAAGTAAAATAGGATATGGTTAGATTATCGAATAGATTTAACTATATATAGGTATACACATGAAGATTGATAATTTAGACAAGATGATTGGTGGTTGGTTTATTGGTAACTTTGAACCATCCTTATTTAAGACAAATGACTGTGAAGTAGCTATAAAACGATATAATAAAGGCGATTATGAAGGTCATCATTACCATAAAAATTGCTACAGGATATACAGTTATTATAAATGGCCGTGTGAAAATGAACGGCGTAGAATATGGCGTTGGCAGTATTATCACTATGGAGCCTAATGAAGTGACAGATTTTGAATGCTTGGAAGATGGCACTGTTAATGTGGTTGTGAAAATACCTGGGGCTAATAATGATAAATATGTAGTGGAGTGAAATAGACTATAAAATGATATAATATTTATATTAGCTATCATGGTAAAGGTTTTAAAATAGTAGTAAATATAGAATAAATTTCATTGTTTAGAGGTGAGGGTGTAATGAAGCAAGAAAGAAATATATCTCGTATAGATAGAGATAATGTATTAAATAATGAAATTGCTATATCAACGGCGAAAGATAAAATGAACCTTCCTGGAGTAGTTTGGGATAATGAATTATACTTTACTAAGGAATTTTTAAGTTCTTATTTTGATGTAGATTCCAGAACGATTGAGCGCGTTGTAGAAGCGAATCGAGATGAATTATTAGCCAGTGGATATAGGATATTGAGTAATGAAGAGTTATCCGTATTTATTCGAACATTTGGTGCCGACATTAATGTCGGTACCAAAACAACAAAGTTAGGTATTTACTCATTCCGTGCGTTCTTAAATATAGCAATGTTATTACAAAGTAGTGATAAAGCCAAACAAATTCGTTCCCAATTGTTAGATATCACATTAGGTGTTTTAACTGAAAAAACAGGGGGACATAATTTTTATATAAATCAGCGCGATCCACAATTTTTAGAAACTTCGTATATGTCTGATGTGTCGCGGAAAAAGTTTACTTTAGCTTTAAATAAATATGTAGATATGGGAAGTTATAAATACGAGTATTTTTACAAATCAGGTCTACAAAGGTATTTTTGCAGAAAATGCAAGTGAATATCAAAAAAATTTTTGAATTTAAAAAGTAAAAGCAAACTTAAGAGATACGATGTATACGGAAATATTAGATAATATTGCTGCAGTGGAAGCTGGAATTGCACAAGATATAACTGATATGGCAAATGAAAAAAATCGTAAGTTAAATAAAATTGAAGTGAATCTATTAATAACTAGATTAGTAAATCATTCATCAATGCAGACATATATTCAAAAAAAGCACGTAGTAAAAATGGCTAGTAGAGATTTATGTTTTAGAGATGCTTATCATAGTAATTTAGAAGCATATATTACATCTGTAGATTCAGAGGATTTTCAAAGATTTCTAGGAGAGAAAAAGTAGATCTATACAAAAAAACAAATTGATGATCATATTGATATCTTTAAACGGTTAAAGGATAAATAGGCGATGGACGATATTGTTTATATTCCTAAAAAGTATGGTGATTGAACAACATAATTATGTTATTGATAAATCTGGTGGTAGTTATGGAATTTATAGTGAAAAAGGATGGATTATTAGATAGTATTTTAGAACATATTCAAAATGATGACTACTTTCCATCATTTCTTGATAAGCTAAATAAATTACTAATTGGTATAGCAGAATATCATATTTTTTTATAGATGGAAATAAAAGAACAGCTATAAGTATAGGGAGCATTATTCTTGAAATTAAATGGATTTTCTGACAATATAATTTCTAGATTTATGTGAAATGGAGAACTATATTATTTGGGTAACAGAACATAGAATTTCAGAAGAATTATTTCAGAATAAATTAGAATATATAATTTATGATATTGATGAATCAGAAGAATTTAGGTTTAAAAATTATCCGTATCCTTAGTAGCAATTAATCTTTAAAAAATCTCTATTTTACAAGTTTAATTATCATCTTATAAAAAAATAATCATTAAGGGATGGCAGATAAAAGGGTGAGTGTTATGCGTATTTTATTAGCAAATTTAACAAAGATGGTAGGCGATACAGGTGGCCTTGCTAAGGTGACGGCTGCGTTTGCCAATGAGATGCAGCGCCGTGGACACGAGGTGAGTCTTGTATATAGCGATGTGCAAAGAGGGGCTTTTTATTATCCTCTTAATGCAGGTATCGAAGCGTATGATTTATGTCATTATGAAGGTAAAAGTCATTCTATTCCTCTTTGGTATAAGGCAAAACGGGAGATTTTGCGTGCCTTTGACAAGCGTAAAGCACGTGGTATAAATAATGATTTTACCAAAAAATATCTATTAGGTCATCTTCAGTCTGTATTAAATCGAACCAAGCCAGATGTAATCGTAACGTATCAACCAGCAGCATCAAAGGCTTTATTACTAGATTTGAAAACAAGTATTCCTGTTATTACCATGAGCCATGGAGACCCTGAGGATTATTTCCATACCTATCCTTTGGAGGAGGTAGAGGCGGTCGCAAAGAGTACGGTAAACCAAGTATTATTACCGTCTTTTGAAGCACATATTAAAAATCACCTGCCAGAGGTTAAGACTGTTGTAATTGGCAATGCCATTCCACAATATGCAGAGCAGGCGGAGCTTTCACAGGTGAAAGATCGTTATAAATCGTATTTGTAGCGCGACTCGATAAGAATCATAAACGACCACATTTATTGATTGAGGCATTTGCACCATTGGCCGGGAAGTATCCAAACTGGGATATCGAGTTATGGGGCCAAGAGGACCGCAAGATTTACAAGAAAGAATTGGATATGATCGTATCCAAGGCGGGACTTGGATACCGTGTTCATTTTATGGGAACGACTACCGATGTACCAAGTGTACTCGTTAAGGCAGATATATTTGCCTTCCCAAGCGCCTATGAAGGATTTGGGCTTTCACTAGGAGAAGCGATGAGTATTGGATTGCCAGCAATTGGCTATAAATCTTGCTCTGCTGTTAATGAACTTATCATCGATGGGGAAACAGGCATCTTATGTGATGATGGGGTAACACCATTGACGGCAGCCTTGGAACGATTAATGGAAGATCAAAACCTCCGCGTTACCATGGGCCAAGCTGGACGTGAACGCATGAAACAATTCAGCCCAGAATCCATTTGGGGGCAGTGGGAAGATTTGTTGAAACAGGTAAGTAACTCCTGATTCTTGGGCCTATCAATCTGTATCTCAATTGGCGAGTACTGGCATCATCAATGGCTATCCAGATGGGACTTTCAAAGGTCAACAAGAGATTACCTGTTTTTTTCAAAAACAAGGTACTTGGGGTGTAAAAAGCTCAATACTTTAACATGAAAAAAATAATGCTCTAATTTTTGATTCTACTTGGGATCAACCTTAAGTTGAAACAGGTTTTAAAGGTTGGTTAGCAACAGTTGACTATGCATTACAAAAACAATATGAGCTTAACTGCTTATTATGGCTTTTGATTGGAAAAAGTCAAAACGGTGCTAAAGAAGACGATTTATACCGCGTAGACTTTAATCATCAATTTTAAAAACAGTTAGCTTAGTAAATTTAATAATATTGAAAGGGCTTCAACTAGAATGTGATAAAAACCACGCTCTGTTAAAAGCCCTTTAGTTAGTTTATAATATTATTAATTCTGAATCAGAAAGGTATCTTTTATATGAAACTTCCATTTACATATCCTCAATGCGATCAAGAAAAATAGAGAAAAAGGGAATTTTATGCCCTCTATTAAACAAAGAGACGTTATTATAACAAATCAAATTACATATGAATATACTTATTCAAAAAGGTCATCAAATGCTTTTTGTGTACTACAAATAGAATGCTTTGAAATATTATATAAACTAGTAGTTCACGAATTTCCTAGAAAAATAACTTTAGAGCCTGTGTGATTAATTATGCAGCAGCATTAGAACGATTTTACGAATTTTTACAAAGTTGTATTTCATCATAAGAGGTATAGTAGTGAGAAGTTTTATGAAGAAATCTGGTTATTTATTAAAGATAGGAGTAAATATTCTTAGATCCATCGTGGCTTTCTTGCTATAACAGAAAAAGTACTTCGCCGGAAAGGCAAAAAGCCTGGTACACAAGAAAAGCGTGGACGCTTCAACGTGAAAAAGACCATTAAGGACCGACCTTAAGAGGTTGAAAACCGAGAGACTTTTGGTCATTGGGAACTAAATACAATGGTGTCTTCCAGAGGTCAAAGTAAAGGTTGTTTAGCTACATTTGTTGAACGTAAAACTCGATTTTATTTAGCAATAAAGATGGATGACCAAACTAAGGATTCTATGTATTTAGCTATTAGCTCCCTATACAACACATTAACAAGTAAATTACTTAAAACCTTTACAGTGGACCGTGGTAAAGAATTTGCGTGCTTTGAACAGGTTGAAACCGAGTTTGGGATACCAATGTATTTTGCTGACGCCTATGCAGCATGGCAACGTGGATCTAATGAAAATAGTAATGGTTTACTTCGAGAGTTTTTTCCTAAGAAAAACGATTTAGCAAAAGTAACACTAGATAAACTACCAGAAGTATTAGTGCTGATTAATAATCGACCTAGAAATGCCTTGGGTTTAAAACACCATTTGACATGTTTAAACATGAGATTAGAAAAATTGATTTAATTTTTGTCGCATTACTTATTGCAATTCACGTTATAAAAAGAATTAGTTTTTTTAATATAATCCCCTTTTACTGGATAATCAGTAAAGGGGACTTTTTATGAGATATAGCTGTAAATCTAAGAGTAATAATCTCTAAGAGAGTAGTTCTCAGATAAAAAAACAAGTTTTAAATAATTTGACTAAAGGCTTTTGTATAAACAAAATTTAAGATATAATAGTTTTATTAATCATTTTAAGCCTATTCAATTATTGCTAATTATGTCAATTATTACATTAATGAAAGCATAGAGTAAAATAGATACTTCTTATAAGTATAGATGAATATGTATCTATTTTTAGTTAATAAATAATATAATGTTTAGAAAAAAACGGATATATATCAGTGATTGATTTTTATAGAGTAATTAAATAGATAGTTTCTTTATTGTGGTGGAGGATATATGTTCGAATTAAAATTTTTCTATCAGTATATATGTAAAGGTTTAATGAAAATTAAGTCCTGTATCAAATGTAATGATCAATTAGGCTACTGGGATAAACTATATGATAAATATTACGAAGAGTATAAAAGTTTAAGTACCAAAGAGTTACGACGATTACAAAGTATTAAGTTTGTTAATTATAATGTAAATTTATCTTATCCATGGACTACTATTTTTTTATTAGTGCTGTATTAGGGGCAGTTGTATCTAATATAATAAATATTTTTTTAAATTTTTTATCTTCCGATCTACCCATAAATTTTGACCAATCAACAGTCGATAAAAATAGCTTGGGGAGTTATAATAGCAGTCATATTAGTTCCATTAGTAGGATATATTTGCTTATATGTAAAAAAATATATTTTTTTAAAAAAAGAAATATATTTTATATGTTATTTATAGCCATTATTCTATTGGGACAATTTACTAATAAAGAATCATACGAGGCATTTGTTAATAATGGCGTCATATTATTATTTTGTTTAGATATATACATAGCAATAGTAACTGTATTAGATATACGAAAACAAAAAAATAGAAATTGAATGCGCTGTTATTAAAAAAATCTGCTATCAGAAAGAATAAGATAATAAAAATCAAATATAGTACAAGAACACCTTTAAAAATTGATCTGCACCCATTTTCTTGGACAGATATAATTAAGCTACTTTTTGAGAATGAGTTCGGTATTCTACCGGACTCATTCCTTTTAGTTTGAGCTTAATACGTTTTGTATTGTAATAATCAATATAATCTCTTAATTTATTGATAAAATCTTCATAGGAAGTAAATTTCTCCAAATATAACAACTCTGATTTTAGTAAGCCAAAGAAGTTTTCCATCACGCTATTATCCAAACAGTTTCCTTTTTCGAGACATACTTTGGATGATAGCGTGATTTTTTAATGTTTCTTGATAACTGCTATGCTGGTACTGCCATCCTTGATCCGAATGTAAGATGCAACCTTTGCTATGTGGCCTGTTTTTAAAGGCTTTATCTAGCATAGATAATACCTGTGTTAATACAGGTCGTTCTGATATTTCATAGGATACAATTTCACCATTATACATATCTAAGATTGGTGATAAGTAAACCTTACGTCCAAACAAGTGGAATTCGGTAATATCTGTGGTCCATTTTTGATCTGGCTTTGTTGCCGTAAAGTTTCGCTTAATGATATTAGGAGCAATTTTTTTCCTTCGGTACCCCTATATGAACGGTACTTCTTTAGACGGACTTTGCATGTTAAGTTTTCTTCCTTCATAATACGCATCACAACTTTTATGATTTATATTAAAGCCTAATTTATGTAAGGCTATTGTGATTCAGCGATATCCGTAGCGACCTTTTATTCATCGTTACCAGTGTACGAATAGCTTCTCGTTCCTCTGCATATTTGTCTCCCTTTTTATGCTAGCTAAGCGTGCATAATATGTACTACGACTAATGCCAAAGTACTCTAGCATAAACTGAAGAGGATAGATTTTTCTTAATTTTTCGATGGCAATTGTTTGTGCTTTTTTTTTTACAGCTCTATTAGGTTTAGCAATTTCACGCATTTCTTTCATAAAGTCGTCATAAAAAGATATTTCATATTTCAACCTAGCGATTTCAGCTTCTAGTTCTTTTTATCCGTTCTTTGTCTGATTTAATACATTGATCTTTTTGTGGGTGGTATTTGTTCTTTCGGTTTCATAGATGGTCTACCTTTAGGCTTAGCTTGTAATCCTGAGATTCCTTCATCTAAGTATCTTTTTTGCCATGCTGCAATTAGGCTAGGATTATCTAAATTAAAATGTTTTGCTACTTCCTTAAAGGATAACTTATTTTTTTCCATCTAGTTTCAATAACTTTACGTTTGAAGTCTGCTGAAAATACCTGTTTACTAATTTTATGGGTCAAATTATGAGTAAGCTTAAACTTGTATAGCCAATCTCTTACAGTACTTTCTGGAACCTTAAGCTCTTTAGCAATTCTAAAGCGACTCCATCCTTTTTTAGAAAGATAAATAGCCTTTTTCTTTTTACTTCTTTTGAATATTTTTGACATAAAAAAACTGCACCTCCAAAAATTGTGTCCAATTTTTTTGGGGTGCAGTTCAAATTAGAAATAATATTGAAGGTGTTTTTATTATTGTCTTTAGACTGGTTTGCGACGTAGTCGCGAATCATAAAAACACCCGCTATTTGGGTACAGTAACGAAAGTTATACAAAATATGAGCATATCAAGATTATTGAGGGGACCGTTACGAGTCAATGGCTATGCGGCTTGAACGTAGTGAAAGCCAGTGCCTTTAGACGCTAGCCTAGTACTACGGGCTTATAGCTCGTGAGCAAAACTCACCCGTTTTACGGGTGGTTCTGATTACTTAATATTAGATGGGTAAATATTGTCACATAGCTCTCACTTATATTTTTGTATTTTACTTGTATATGCAATTCAACTGGATATAGTTCCAGTTTGATGTTATATCCTTATAATTTGAGAGAGGAATATGAGGTTAAAAAAATGAGAGCTAGCAATATTGAACTGCTGCGCATTGTTTCGATGGTGTTGATTATTATGCATCATTTCAGTGTGCATGGAACGTTTCCCTTTACGCCGGACTTAACGTTTAACAAGGTATTCTTGCAAGTCTTTGGACTTGGCGGCAAGGTGGGTGTAGTAGCCTTCGTTATGATAACGGGGTTCTTCATGGTGTCTAGCAGCTTCAAGTTACATAAATTCGCGAAGCTAGTAGGGCAGATATGGTTTTATAGTATAGTCATGCTAGGCGTGGCTATGGGGCTTAGGACTCGATACAGTGACGTCAAAAAATACGATGCTTGCCCTATTGCCAATCGGGGCTATGAGCTGGTTCGCTCAGAACTTTTTAGTACTCTATTTACTAACGCCTCTTATTAATCGAATCCTACATTGGTTGCAACACAAATACTATGTTATTCTATTAGCTCTTGCGACACTGATTTGGTTTGTCATCCCTACCGCACTTAACCTGTGGCCTAATTTGCCCCATAGCACCTTTGGCTTTAAGCATATCTTTTCCTTCGTCGTATTTTACTCGATGGGGGCGTACATCAAGCTGTACGGGTCACGTATTACTAAGAAAATGGGTATCGCCCTGAGCTGCATTGGTGTTACAGGGGCCGTGGCGGGCGACATCCTCGTTGATGTGCTAGCCATGACAGATCCTACCTATATGAAACAGATATTCTATTTCACAAAAAATGATTATGGTCTATTCCAACTACTATTGGGAGTAGGTTTATTTATTGTTTTCTTGAAAGTTAAAATCACCTATCGTCCTTGGATTAACACGATAGCATCGACTACCTTTGGTATTTATTTACTACACGATAATAAGCTATTCCTTCATCATATGTGGGATAATGTGTTTGGTACGTATCAATATTACGATTCCACTTTTTTACCGTTATATGCGATATGTATAGTAGCAATCATTTTTGTGATTGGTATGATAGTAGACTATGGGCGGTTGGCTTTCATAGAAAAACTAATTATGAAAGCTCTTACACCAATCCTTGATCGTATTCAATCAAGAGTAAAACCGTAATGATAATTCTTATGTGAATCTACGAAAGTGAAGCAGAGAACCATGAGCTAGCGAACGTATTAAATCAAGAATAGAGAAAAAGCTGAAGTTTTAATGAGATTTTCACCATTTTTGGATATACTATAAAAATATTTTCACCATAAAATGGAGGTAATCGCAATGCGCAAATTTGTATATATAATGGCTGCTTTACTCGTATTAATCGGCATTAATACACGTGACGTAGAAGCTCGTAGAGATGTATATGCTACGACATATCACGGCAATAGCTGGTACGTAGATCAAGACTCTGTAAAACGAGTGGGGGATATCCTCAACTTTACAGTGTACACAACGGCTGGTTTGAGTTATAAAGTAACATCTGGCAATGATGACTACTACAATGCAGATGTATTTTACAATAACGATAAACTCTTAAGCGATAAAGGCCAATCTCTCTGGAAATCTCCAGGCATGATGGCGGCCATGCGCGTGGCGCGTAAATAAAAAATAAAGGCAGCGATTTTGATATGTACCCCCTTTACTGGACAACCAGTAAAGGGGGTATTTTCATGAGATATAGTTATGAATTTAAAAGAAAAGCAATTGAATTATTTAATCAAGGTGAATGGCCAGAGACGCCAACTGGAGTATTGACTCATACTTTTCATGATCAAATAAGGAAATGGGCCAAACAAGAAATGTTTAATGGTCCAGAAATCAATAAGCATCGTACAGATAATTAACGTTGGTCTCCAGAGAACAAATATGAGTTAGTATGCCAAGTGTTATTTGGAAAAATCCATACGTTCTGTATCTGTTATGGCTGGAATTAATACTGGACAACTGTATCAATGGGTTCATAAATACAAAAACTTTGGGATACAATGGTCTTATTAATAAACCTAAAGGACGACCACCAAAGGATTGCAAAATGAAAGTACCTAAGACTATCTCACCTCGAGAGCTCAAAGAGAGTGAATATGAGGAACTAGTTCGCTTACGAGCTGAAAATGCTTATATTAAAGCTGAAAATGAAGTCATAAAAAAAGAGATTGCCTTGAGAGAAGAAAAAGAGGCTGCGCGACTCAAGGCGAAAAAGCAGCGATTATCAAAACGCTCCGCCAACAAGGCTATCAACTAAAATATCTTTTGAAAGCTATGCCAATGTCCAAATCTACCTATTATTTTGAACTTACTAAAGTAGATCTTGTAGATAAAAAGAAATACAGAGCTAAAAGATGAAATTCAAAAGATTTTTACAGAACATAAAGGTCGGTATGGTGTACGCCGTGTATATCGGGAGCTTCTTAATCGAGGTTTTGTAGTTAATCATAAACGAGTACAAAGACTTATGCATTGTATGGGACTCGCAGGAAAGCGACCGAAAGAAAAGTATCACTCTTACAAAGGGAAAGTCGGTAAGGTAGCAGAAAATATCGTCAATAGAGATTTTAGTACAACTGCACCATTACAAAAATGGACTACTGATGTGTCTCAATTTAATTTCTCGTGGGGAAAATGCTATTTGTTGCCTATTTTAGATATGAATACGAATGAGATTGTTGCTTATGACTTAGCATTAAGGCCCAACTTAGAACAAATTTTTCGTATGTTAGAGAAGGCATTCAAGAAGTTTACTAATCTTTCAGGATTAATCCTCCATTCTGATCAAGGATGGCAATACCAACATAAGTACTTTAGGAGAACACTCAAAGAACATGGTATTATTCAATCTATGTCTCGAAAAGGAAATTGTTATGATAACTCTGTGATGGAAACCTTTTTGGTAGATTGGAAACTGAAATATATTATGGTTTTTGAAAGAGAATATTCATCTTTTAATACTTTTGCAGCAGCGATAGAAGAATACATTAACTATTACAATAACAAAAGGATTCAAGCAAAAAAACAAAATGGATGCCCCCTGTAAAAATACAGGGAAGCATCCATGTGTTTAAAGCTAGTAAATAATATGTGTCCAGGAAAAATGGGTACATATCATCTAGATGCTACCTTTTTACTTTTATAATTTTATAGTTATGTGACAATTTTACCTCATATTTACAAGGTTATAATTATAAATTATAATTAAAAAAATATTTAATGATAGTTTATGGTGTGTAGAGAGAGGGTTCTTATGAAACGCATGTGTAAAGCAAAATTATCCTTAGCAATTGCCCTGACGATTGCTTGTTCTGTAGGTCAGTATGCAATGGCGGGGAGTACATTAGTTACTTCACCTACTGGTGCACATATTACTGCAAATAACGGTGGGAAGTTTACGGCTGGTGCAATGACAAACAAAGTATCTACAATTGAGGCAGATACTGGTAGTACAGTTACTATTGATAGAGCCGTGGCTAATATTGGCCATAATAATAAGCCTTTTATTAGCAGTAAAGGTGGCAGTACTGTTACTCTTAAGGAAGGCGTTTATGATGTTCATACTATGAGCACTCCTATTGCAGTAGCTCAAGGTGGTACTGTTAATATTGGTGTAGATGGTAATACAGGCAATTTTATCGGCAAGGACTTATCTTTAGTAGGTGATGTTATTGTTAAAAGTGATCCAAATCATGCGTCTGAGATTAATATTGGTATTGATGGTAAAGAATCACTATGGGACGGTTTAGCATTTAATTTAGCAGATAAAGATGCTAAACATCCAAGCCATATTAATGTATTTCTTGGCGATTATGGTTATTGGGATCATTTCTACCAAGCTGGTTTACATGAAGGAAATTTAAGTGGTAGTACGCAACCTAGCCATGTACATAAACTTGTAGGCTCCAAGAATCGTAACTATGTGAATGCAGTAATTCAACATGAGTACAATGAAATTCATATCGATAAGTTAGAAGGTCATGTAAACTTCTTTTACGATATAAATGATGAGTATGACGCTCCAGAAGATCCAGCAAATACAACACCAACAAAAATCTATAATGGTTTGACTCCAGAGTCTTTCTGGGGGGGAGATATTCATATTACAAGTGCGGTACCTAATGCGTACGCCCATGTATTCTCTAGTCAAAAAGGGCTTGATGTATCTTCTGAGGATAATGTAAATAAAATTTTAGATAATTTGGCTCACAAGATTTACTATCATAACTATGTAAAATGGTGAAAGAAACCTTCAAGGTACTGTAGGCATTGCTTCTAATGGTGCTGAGTCTGCACGCTTTAAGGTGTTGACTGAAGGTTATGCTAAGGAAGGCGCTATTACTTGGCAAGCAGATAAAGATGGTCAAGGTAAATACGTATATGGTGAAAATAAACCAGCTCCGGCTCCGAAACCAGAGGTAAAACCGACTCCAAAACCTGAGCCTAAGCCACAACCTAAACCAACTCCAAAACCAGAAGTAAAACCAGAGCCAGCTCCGGCTCCGAAGCCAGAAGTAAAACCAACACCAGCTCCAAAACCAGAGGTGAAACCGGTTCCAGCTCCAACGCCTAAACCTGAGAACAACGGTCATATTCATGTTGTGTTAGGTGATTTTGATACACCTCATATGCGCGGTGCTCGTTCTGCTATCATGAGTAATATCAACGGTTGGAGAACATTGACAGATAATATGTATCGTCCACGCGTATTGCAACAAGGCGAACCAACAGGTATTTGGGCTCGCGTTGGGGGCGGTAAATACAGCTTCAATACAAAAGGTATCGACACAGATACTACATATACACGCATTCAAGGTGGTTACGATGCTAAAACTAGCAACGGTTGGACTGTAGGTGGTCAAGTTTCTTACCTTCGTGGCAACGATGATTACGTATTCAACGGTACGGGCAAAGAAAAAGCCTTTGCTGTTGGTGCGTACGGTTTGAAAGATCTTGGTAACAACCAATACATTCACATCGAATCTCAAGTAGGTCGTGCTTCTAACGACTTCACTATTCGTAATGAAATTGGTGAAAGCCTTTCTGGTGAAACTAAAAGCAAATGCATACTCTATCGGTGCACGCTATGGTAAAACTGTGAAGCTTTCAAACGGTACATACATTGAACCACAAGCACAATTGAGCTACACTCACTTCGGTGGCGATAGCTTCAATGCAGGCCGCATGCATGTAGAGCAATCTGGTGTGAGCAGCACAGCAGGTGGTCTTGGCCTTGAAATCGGTAAAAACTTCGGTGCAGGTAACATCTATACTCGTGTTGGCGTGAACCATGCCTTCTCTGGTACAGTGAAAACTGCGTACACAAGTGGTGCTACTACTAAATACACATCCGAAGACATTAAAGGTACTTGGACAGATCTAGCATTCGGTGGTCGCTATGGCTTCAATGCAAATAACAGTATCTTTGCTGATCTTAGCACAGGTCTATCTGGCGACTATAAAGCTGGGTGGTCTGTAAATGCAGGTTTTACACATAAGTTCTAAGTGTAGATTTATTAAATAATCTTTTGTACAATAGCTAACATATATAGCCTCCTAATAGTAGAGTCATGACTTTATTATTAGGAGGCTTTTATAATATCGATTATAGAATTAACTATATAGCATCTATGCATTTTTCTTCTAACATTTAGGAACAGTTATATAGACGACGTACGATATATTGTGTATACTAATGAAATTAGTAAGCATACTAGAATTATTATTGATAGATGCTTACTGTATTAATAAATTTACCATGCTTAGTGTGGGGATCTCTATGGAGATAACAGTTCCTAAAGAGATAATATCTAGTGTATGATACATGAAGTAGCTCTGGGGAGGGCGCTTTACGAGAGGAGAACTTATGAAATTAGTAAAATTATTACCTATTATGGCAATTGTCGGCGTATGTGTTTGTGGTCAAGCTAATGCAGCTCAAGATCCATTGATGATGCCTGAACAAGTATCTGCTCCTATGACTGTGAGCGAACGAGAGGTTTCTCTTGCAGTTCCTAGCGAAGAGGTAAAAGCAGTTGTTTCTGAATTCGCAGCGTTCCAATTGGGTATGCGCGATGCCTTGATCAAAGATGACAATCGCGTTATGTCTGGTCAACAACGTTATACTAACAATGCGTTGTACTACATGAATGTTCGTCGCAGCTGGTACATTACAAGCCATCGCTATAAAAAAGATAGCTATGCTCGTGTAGCATTAGATCGCTTATACTTAGATTACAAAGAATTCTTCACGAATAATACTATAGTGTCTGAAATGAACCAAGCTGAATATGAACGCCAAATCTTAGCTATTCTTGAAAAGAATACTGAAAATATGAATAACAACGAATTGCGTTTCTACATGAACGAAATGGTAATTCACAGCTTGAAACAAGCTATGCGTGACAATAATAATCGTGTTAAACGCATTCGCTAAACAGTAGATATAATTGTAAAAGCAAATAAAGAGTTAACGTATTATCCGTTGCCTCTTTATTTTTACATATAAGTGTGCAGGAAATCACATAATAGTAGTATCATTAGGTCTATACTATACCCATGACCGTATAGTAGTTTATATATAGACAACCCTTACGTACTATAGATAAATTTAGACACAGGTATTCAAATATATGCAATTACTCCTAGATACACAGCAATTACAATCCTTTTGGATACCGTATTCTCTTTCTCTTTTAGCTATATGGTCGTTGTTAAACAAATAGCCCCCGTAGGTTTTCCTACGGGGGCTTGTTTGTTAAAGAGGTTTAGTAATTTTATAAGTATTGTATAAAGTATTACTATAAGAATTGTTTATTAGATTATCATAAGGATTGTTTTTATTACAAGGATTATTGTGTAAGTGTTAAGAATATATAAGGGACAGAGCCTAGCTAAATAGTATATGGGATGGCTATCTAGCTGGCTAGTACTATTTGTCTAAGTGCTTATCTAGTTGACTAGTACTATTTATCTAACTTAGACATTAATTGTCGTACTGTTTCTTGGAGCTCTTTATTTTGTGTTTCCAACGCTTGTACGCGAGCTTCAAGGTTTTGTGGGTGGTTCGTCATGTTAGATTTACCAGGTTTATAGGTAATGCCTACATTAGCCATAAGGTGGCTATTGAGCGTTACACCTGTAGTTAATAATAGATTGTCTCGATGGTAGTAACCAACACCGAGGGCAAGGGCATTGGCATTTTATAATGACCATAGCCTGCCATATATTGAATGCGGTTGTCTGGATCGTAGCCCATAGGATGTAAAAGCAGCTAGTGCAGCGGCGCGAGCATCGCCCTTATTGGATTCTGATTCGACGCGACCGATATTTTGTTCTACGCGGCTAATGTTTTGTTCTACGCGATTAATGTTTTGCTCTTCATGACTAATGGAGCTTTGTAGTTGTGCATTTGTACTTTGACCGAGGGAATCGATCATTTGATGTACACCGTATAGTTGGGAACCGTTGATAGCATCTGTAGAGGTAGCGCTTACGCGACCTGCCGCTACATTAGTTATAGTCCGCTCTTTATCTTTAGCGCCTACAGATACGGTAGATACAGGTGTAGTACCTGCATAGTTTACAGTCGTACCATTCTTAAAGGTATAGCTCGATGTGCCTACCACATCGCCATCCGTCGAATCGTTGCCGAGAATAACGGCATTCTCTAATGCTGTAGTTACATTATTACCCATGACGAAGGTGTTGTTCCCAGAGATGTGGTTATAGTTACCAATGCTATAGGAACCACTTGCATCAATGGCATTTTTCCCATATTGACCTTGACCGAATACGCCAGACTCAGTGGCCTTATCGGATAAGGTATTATAAGAACCAATAGCGAGGCCCTTCTTGGCATTGATATTCGTATAATGACCGATGCCGAGCGTAAAATCGGCTTTCACAGAGGAACCAGAACCAATGAGGACGGAATTGTTAGCCGTGCTATTCGCCCCTTGGTAATGACCGAGCCATACGTTTTTAGTACCTTCGGATTTCTCGCCCGATTGGGTACCCATGATGATGGACATGGTCGCTTTCGCATTGTTGGCAGTGAGGGAACCAGCGATTACGTTGTTGTCGCCCGTGCCGTTAAGGAAGGTTTTGCCGCCCAATGTAATGTTGGCGCCTCCCTTGGAACCATTACTGGATAGGGTGCCGATGGCGATGTTATTACCATTCGAGTTAGGGACTGTTGATCACTTGATGGGTGCTATTCACGCTCCCGCTGCGTGACCCTAAGGTAATGTTGCCATCATTGGTGAAAGTCGTTCCTTCCGCGCCTATATTGTGTCCCGTTTGGACGATGTTGATCGGCGCTGCAGAAGCGACTCCACAGATAGTGCAGATAGCACGATACCAGTTAATACAAAAATGTTTCTTACTCATCGCAATACACTCCTTTGCATATTATGACTTCACAAAACTTTCATAAAAACTTACAAATTTATAATAATACATGAAAAATCATGTTGTAAATGAATATTTTGTATATTATGGGTTAAAAAATACACCATAAATGCATATTTTTAGAGAATGTTTATGCAATAGTATAAAAGCGTTTAACTCGAAACGGAAAAGATTAATCTATATAGAAAAATTCTTTCTAGTATTACTCGTTTAGTAGCCCTATTCCTTGACAGTCGTATCCATTATTCGTTACACTTATATATATTTCATTTGTTGTTCATGAATTTTATGTGTAGAGAGTAATAAAACGTCGTAGAGAGTCATGAAACGTATTGTATGTGTTGCCTTGAGTGCCCTTTTATGTTGTGTGGGCTCCGCAGAGGCAGAAAAACAACAATTGTATAAGGGGGCAGATCAATCTGTCCAAAAGGAGCATACTCTTGCAGTGGTGACGCATCCTCGTGAAGAGCAGGTCAAAGCCGCTTCTGAGGACTTTCATATCACTCCTGCGTCTACGCCAGATCATGTGATCGGTGAAGGTGGCCCTCTCGTGATGGATCGCCAAGAGGCCAAGACGGTACAGTACAGCGACGTCGATGCAGTAAACCGGGCTATCAATGCGGTGGCTATGTCCAATGTATCCAATGCGATGTATGGCGCCAAAGGTAAACCGTGGATGCGACGCACTACGCTGAGCTTCCAGTTCCAAGAGGGGTGGAAACCATTGTACTCTGTTGAGACCGTTCAGCCCCTAGGCCATTACGATGATAAGTCGCGCCACGTATGGTTTACGCAGCAGCGTATTTCTCGGGCCTCTGATATTGGGACAACCCTCAACGTAGGTGTGGGGTACCGACGTATCTCAAGGATGATCGTCGACTCTATGGTGCTCATCTCTTCTATGACCATCGCTTCTTGCGTCATCATGATCGCCTCAGCGGGGGCCTTGAATATATGTCTGGTGAAAGCGAGTTCCGCTTCAACTGGTACGGTTCTGCTTCCGATGAGCGTGTCCTCGATGCGAACCTTCATACCTTGGAGCGTGTAGCAAACGGTTATACCCTCGAATATGGGAAGACTTTCAAAAATGCTCGTTGGGCGAGAGTCTATGTAGAAGGGTACCATTGGAATCAAGAACGTCAGGCCGATAAGAATGGTTTGCGCGTTGGTTCCGAGTTGCAGCTCACACCGCGTGTGTCTGTCGATATGGGCTATAACAAGCCTGAGCATAACTCGGGTGGGGCCTATGGCAAGATTACATTCCGCTTAGCTGGAGCTCCTGTAGCTTGGTATGGTGGTAAGCACAGCGTAGAGGGTGCTATGAGTGTTCGCTCCAAAATGCTAAGCCTTGTAAGACGTCATAATACGATCTGGGTTGAGTAATAATTCTGATAATACCATTCAGAACTTGAATAGAAATGCGACTTATAAGATTTATTGATTTTTAATGAAAATTTAATGAAAAACTGGCTATTATCATTGTTATATAAAATGATATACTCAAGTAGAGAAAGGTGAGTGTTGGTATTATCTGTTCTTCGAAGAGAATAGCTTTTTGTTAAAAAGCTATTCTCTTAATATATACCCCTCACATTATGTCGTATGATTATTGTTCATAACTAGTTACTCTCCAGTTACGTTAATAACTATATTAAAGTATAACTTTAAATCTCTCTCTCAATAACAAACTTATATCATACGGCAAGTATCAGAAACCACCTTATCTCCAAATTAAAAGTGGGTAGTTAATCTCTATTGATTAACTATCCACTTTTAATGTGCCACTAAGGCTAGTGTACACGTTTATGAGTGGCTTATGGGACAAAGGTATGTGTGAGAAACCCTTATAACACCAGATGTTTACTGGTGTTATGAGGGGTTTCAGCTCTTTTCTGGAGAAGCTTTGAGGCGGACAAAAAGTGTGGGTGAAAGCTGTCAATCACCCTGGCAATTACTCAGACTAAAAGCAGGAGGTTATATCTTCCCTATCATATAAACATATATGGAGGAAAGAGTTTATGCAACAAATAAACAACTCTGATTGTAATGAAACATGCTATTAAAACACGGTGTGTTTTAAAATCTGGTTCTCAGCGTTGGTTTGCAAGAAACATATTGTAAGGTGGCATTTACCGTTAAAATTAATAATTTAGAAGTAAAGAGTTAAAGCCTCTTCTTGAATTGGTTATTCAGCACCAATATTCAAGCTGATATGCCTAGTAAGGTCGTACATTCAGGCGTAAAACCGCTAAATTTTGGTCCATATAAACATGCCACCAGTGGAAGAAACTAGCACGATGTGGTATATCTTGATGACGTTTACTTAGCTAGGAACGTATGTGTGTTGATTTGTTGCAATACTCATGTTCTAAGGATGGTCTGTCTGCATCAGTATGAGCAGCAAAGCTTGGCAGTGTTTAATGGAACGGACTGGCCGAACCTAAAGTCGTTGTGTCTGATGGTGCTAATGGTTTGCCACCAAAGGACATGTACGTAAGTCTAGCCTCATAGCAGTCACCAAAGATGCCTGTTTCACATTTTGCTCCAGGTTGAACGATATACGACAAGTAGACCTAAAAGCGTTAGCTGGGAAGGACGCTTTATAGTCTTGCAAAGCTCTAGTGATCTGAAAACAATGGATCAAAGCCTTTATATGGATTAATGAGCTTTCAGCGTAGCAGATGACATATTCGATTTTACATGAGACGACGATTGATGGATCTCGAGAACAAACGCTCTGACACGCCGAGCGTTTGCTTAAAGGCTGAATCATCATTTATGGCGTCTGATTAGCAGCGACAAACTTTATTTTACTTTTGAATGTTTGATGATTACAATACCACCACAACAAACTAATCGTATTGAAGGTGGAGGAATGCTCAACTAAGAAGTATGTTACGGGCTCATAGGGGTCTTTCACTGAAAGAAGACTAAAAGCGGTCTATTGCAGCAGGCGCTACGCACTCGCAGACCGCTCTATTTCGAGATATATTAAATTGTATGCCGATGACGAATCGGTGCGCACTCATCTACAAAGCGGTTATCTGATTATTGCCAAATAGATCGTTTCCAATTCTCAATGGGGTGATAGACTCGTTTTAGGAATGAGCTACATATGTCTACAGATTTTCCAACTTATTGGGATTAGTCACACACTACTTTTGTCCTTATAACCCTTTATAGTGTTCTCATCACTATATCTCTCTATTATTAGAAATACTATTAAATGGTTATATAACATTAAAAACAGTCGATTTTTAATTTTAGGGAAAATTAAATAAATAATAAAATTATTTTACAATTTTGAAATATGTGTTACAATGCTCATATAAAAATATGAAAGTTTTGTGAAAAATGTAATATGTAATATGGACTATTATCTCAAGATAGTTTTTAACAGGACGGGAACTAATTATGAAAAATAACTAAAATCTTATTAACTACTATGGTGCTAACTTCTATTGCTACCTCAGCATTCGCATCTAGAGCTGTAAAATATTATTTCAGGGATGGTAAAAATATTGCGACAGCATTCCGTGATAGAGATGTATATCGATGGGATACATCGACTGGTGCACGAGTAAAAATCGGTACTGATTTAGAATATATTGTATCATTAAATGAGGATTTAAAAAGAAATTAGATCTGCAAAATTTAAAGAGAATATTGGTCCTTTTTGGTGAAAAATCTAATCTAGCTATCAATTCTGATATTCTCGAATATACTAAATCAAATGTTGATAATAGCAATTCTGGTACATCCTATCTCACTGCACATGAGTTATATTTACGAACAGATGACCGTAATCATCCAGACCGATCAGCATTTAGCGCATTTAGAGCTGATTTAATTAGTATGTTTTCAGGATGGTAAAGGTATTAGAATTGCCCCTGGAATGGATGGTATAAAAGCTGAAGACATTTCTGGAAATTATAGTGAATTTGATCACTTAACATCTATCCCTACAATGTCTCACTTAGATAAACGTGGTGAAACTAAGATTGATGGTAGTGTTATTGAGCTTCATAATAAAGCAGTAAATGGTGAAAAAGAGCAATTGACTGCTATCGACGGTAAGCACATCAGTTTTAATAGATCTGGTGACTATAAAACTTCTGTGGATGTAGATGGTATTTCTACATTGCATTATGATCAGGGTATGAGCGCGTATGCTGGTGGTATTGATGTATGGGGCCACAAAAATGATGATACTACTGAACTAAGAGAAATGTCATTCTCTGTTAGTAAAGTTGATGTAGGAGGTCAGCAAATTCATGGCGTATCTAACGGTGAAGCTGATACTGATGCAGTAAACGTAGCACAACTTAAAAAGGTGAAAGACGAAATCACCGCTGCTACAGGTACTACAACAGTAACAGCAGGTGACCACATTACGGTAACACCAACAATCAATGGTAATAGCCGTGATTACAAAGTATCTTTGTCTAAAGATATTACGGACCAAATCAACAATAATACTACGAATATCGACAAAAATGCAGGAAACATCGCTAAGAATACAGAGGACATCAAAAACATTAAAGGCAATGTAACAGATATTCAAAACAATATTACAAACATCAATAACAATATGAACTCCTTCAAAGGCGATCTTTCCAAGATGGATAAACGTATCGACAAATCTGTAGCAGGCGCTGCAGCGTTGGCAGCTTTACATCCACTTGATTTCGATCCAGATGCTAAATGGGACTTTGCTGCTGGTTATGGTCACTACCGCAGTGGGGATGCGGCGGCTATCGGTGCTTTCTACCGTCCTAACGAAGACGTACAACTTAGCATCGGTTCCACAGTGGGCGGCGATGAAACAGTATTTAATGCTGGCTTATCTGTGAAAGTAGGCGCTCATAGTGGTGTATCTCGCTCTCGTGTAGCTATCGGCAAAGAGGTATTGGCTCTTAAGAAAACTGTAGCTGAGCAAAATGCACAAATCCAAAAATTGACTGCATTATTGAACGGCGTAGCTGGTACTAATATGAAAGCTGACCATACTACATTGTTCCCAGACGTGGCTGCAAACCACTGGGCATATGAAGCAGTAAGCGATTTATCTCGCCGTGGTCTCGTTGAAGGTTATCCAGATGGTACATTTGGTGGTGACCGCTTGTTAACTCGTTATGAATTCGCACAAATCGTATACCGTGCAATCCAAGACGGCGTAACAGTAGATGATCGTCTCGTTACTGAATTCAGCCCAGAAATGGCATTGTTCCGCGTGGACACAGTAGCGAAAAATGCTCAAGGTGAACCAACAATTGAACGCGTTCGTGTAAACAAAAAATAAAATAGGTTATTTACATAACAATTGGCTACTACGTAGATTAACACTTCTAGATACATTATGTAGTAGCTAATTAAATAAGCGTAACTGATATAGATTGAATTGCACTCTATACCAGTTACGCTTTTATTTTTAGTGATTAAATTTTTGAAAGTGAAACTAAGGCTTACTTTTTCTCGTATTAAGTCGCAACTATGTCATACCTTAATTAGAAGTAATGTAATAACTTAAGTAGTGACGTATCAAAATAAAAATGGTGTTTTAAGATTGGTGTCTAAAAATAGCCTAGTTCCACTAAATGTTTAATAGACTCATCAAGGTATTGTTCACTTGGGACAGTGAAGGTCTCACCATCTGCTTTCGTACGAGTGATGGTTAGCGTTTCATCTAAAATCTTAATTAGTTCGTCACGAGTCGTTGGCTGTGCCATTTGTTTCATGACGTACAGTAGACCTTCATCTACAGTAGGATCCTCTTGATTAAACATGTTGCCTAAGGACATATATTGCTTGCCGTTGCCTTCAATAAGGGTGGAGACATATCTAATGAATCGCTCTGGAATGTAGCTAACATTTTTCTATAAATGGTAATTTTTGTATTTTTCACCATACGCACGGAGATGGCCCAAAATGGTTAGCAAAAATAGCTGAACGTATAATGTGTCCTTATTGTATTCCTCCTTTGGATGATGTTTAGCCATGTAGTCTACAATGTCTTGCACATTAAATTGCTGGAATGTGCGCATAAATTGTTTGAGCGTAATGCGTAGCGCATCGGTCCAATTTGGAGGCATTCCTAAGCGGTCTTCAAAAGGCGCCGCAAAAATACAGCGTGTCCAGAATGTCTTTTGAACCGTTTCGTTCCGCACAATTTTATCTCTGTTACATGGTTTCGTTAATAGTGCCATGCGGAACTGTGTATCATAGACAAAGTCGTAATACTGTTCTTTGTCCTTATGGTTGCAGTTGGCAAGAGTTTTGATATTATCCACAATCTTATCATCGAGCCATGTGATAAAGGATTTTTCGATGCTTTCATCACCGATATATACGCGACCTTGCTGTTCGGCACGTTGGATAAACTCAGACACATCACAGGATCGTTGAAAGGTTTCTAAATATTCATGGCCTACATAATAATCATTGGACTCCAAGACGCGATTAATGTTATCGATTTTGTAACCCGATTGCTTTTTGGGAACGCTGGTCCATCTTCATTGTTTCGCCAATAAGTTTTAACACGTTTTTAGTGTATACAGTACGTTCTTGCAGTGATTGAGACTTAAATTGTTTTTCAGAGTAGAGCATAATATCGCGCATTTGCTCTAATCTCTTCCAACCAGGATACGTGTTGTAGGGACACATAAGCAATGCCGCGGTCAGATAGATTACGATTACAAATGCTAAGGATTTTATCCTTAACCATGTCAGGCACCCAAGACCAAATGCCGTGAACAAGAATGTAGTCGAAGGTGCCAAAGTCATCATCGATGTCCATGATATCTTTTTTTCTAACAAGTTACATTGGTGAGCCCCATGGATTCGATTAATTCGTTACCGTGTTTAATTTGTACAGATGACAGATCGATGCCTGTGAAAGTTGCCTCTGGATAGTATAGTGCTTGTGGAATGATATTGCCGCCACAAGAGGAGCCTAGCTCAAGCACACGAGCACCCTTAATTGGCGCCGGATCAAGACCGTAGATGCGCGCCGTTGCAATTAATGAATTAATAGAACAACTAGCAAAGGCTTTAGATACATAGAGGAAATCATCATACGAGGTCCTTTAATGCCTCAATGTTCGGCTTGGTCAGTAGAAGGTTGATGCGGAGGGGGACTAATGGACTTTAGCCTTCGTTGCTATTACCTTTTTACTATTTCTTCTGTGCTTTCTTTATACATATCTTTATGTGCTTCTTTTGGTTGTGTGTCCATGGTAAATCCTCATTGTTACTATATGGTCAAATTTTTACCTCATTATGATTAAGTATATCATAACTTCTATATATATAGGAGTACGAATTCATAATTGTTTCATTTGAAAAAGAGATATATGAAATCTTTATGAAACAGTTATCAGGTGGTTGAGTGAATATCATATATAGATTTTTGAGATCAAAATTTATAGATAATATAGAAAATAGAGTTTGAAATCGAGAAAAAATCAATCTTAATAAATCGATTAAACCTTTATTTATAAGTTTTGAGTAATGCGGTTATCGAAAGATAATGAAAACTGGATAGAATAAAAATAGATTAGATTTTATAAAAATACGTATAAATCGTCATGAGTAAAAAAACGACCATATATTAAATTTTGTTTAACAAAAATAAAGGTTTCTAACAATAAACTTTGGTGTTTATGATAAAAAGATGAAGTAAACTATTTACAAGATTTTCGATGTATGATATTCTGTTCGTGACACAAAATGAAAATAATATGAAAGACGCTCAGAAAGCTATTAAGTATGGGATGTTTGGACTTTTTAGTCTTTTGTATTTATTGATTATTCTTAAATTGCAATATGAAATTGAACACTCTGCAAATCCATAACTTTATTAACTTCTTCAATGAAGACTTCTTGAGGCGTTTTGTAATTCAACAGCTTTCGGGGTAAATTATTGCACCAATGTAACGCCCGCTGAATCGTTTCTTCTGACACAGCCTTTATGGGCGTTCCTTTTTGGGATAAAGCGGCGTAATAGTCCGTTATGTCGTTCATTTGAACCGCGTTCCCCAGGCGAGTACGGGGTGAGCAAAGAAAATAGATAAATCCTCTGTTTCTAATGTACTTATGTCTGCAAATTCACGGCCATTATCAGCCGTAATAGTTTTACATAACATGGATACATCGGAAACGGCCTTAAGAGACTGCAACCAATTTTCTAATGTCATTTTTACGTCCACGGCTTTTAGCGGATAGACAACGTAAGGCTACATATAGGCGAGACTTGCGTTCTAACAATGAAACAATTACTTCATCGCTTTTTATTCTTTATTCCTCGGACCGTATCCAGCTCCCAATGACCAAATTCTTCGCGGGTAGCAACAGATTCATCACGCAGATCAATGGATTTACCTAACTTGCGTTTGTGTTGCCTGTTATGTCGCTTCTTATGAGAATGGCGAATAACACAAGGCAAATCCATTGGTTTAAGACCTAAAAATGCCTTGGTAAAGGTAGTTATATAAAGTTTTAGTACACACCATTTCATTGCGTACAAACAAACCCTTACGTAGGCGTAGCCAACAGCGGCATCTAAGGACCATTTATCGACTCTTACCTTGTTTTCAACCCAAGATAAAAAGGGCTCAATAGAACCTGCTTTTCAAAGTGTTGAAAGAACCTTGGCGGGTTCTTTCATGAGCAAGCTGACCGCAATCTGCTATATACATAAGAACAGCCTTGTTTTTGTCTAATTTGAACCACTGTTCCACGCTTTTTCTCAGCATAAATCGTAGTTCTAGAGCGTCCTAATGCCTTGGCAATAGTATTGATAGGATCACCAGCAAGAAGGCGTTTTTCAAGATAAAAAGCGCTCCTCTAAATTTAAGTGTTTGTTTGTACGCAATGATGTGATAAGATTAGAGCAGTCCATATTAGTACCTCGTGATTGATTGCGAATTTGATACTCTAATCTTATCACTTGTACTAATATGGATTTTTATGTGTTCAGTTTTCAATTTACAACTAAGCTTTATTGATTATTATTTATAAGGATTGTAATTGTGTCTAGTTAAGAAAGGGGTTCATAGAAATATGAATAAGATTTTTAAAGTTGTTTGGAGTAAAACAAAAGAATGCTACGTAGTAGTATCTGAAGTAGCGAAAAACAATGGTGGTAAGAAAAAAGTTCTTGCTAGCGTATTAGCTGGTTTGGCTATGGTAGGCGCTGGCGCAATGGGTACACCGGTACAAGCGAATGTAGACTTAGGTAATAGTGCGGTTAATATTTCTCCTAACGGTACTTATAATGGTTCTAACAGTGTAGGGGTAAACTCCGTAGTAGTTGGTTACCAAAATACGACTGATAACAATGCAGGTACACTTGCTTATGGTGCTAATAATAAGGTAAAAGGCGATCGTTTGCATTTGCTATTGGTAACAATAATACGGCAGATGGTGGCAATGCGTATGCTATGGGTAACACTGCAGAAGCTAAAAGGTACTGCTACACTTGCGTTTGGTAACCAAGCTAAAGCATTAGCTGACTATGGTGTGGCTATTGGTTCTGGTGCACAAAGCAACTGCAAATAATGCTGTAGCTGTAGGTCGTGAACAAAGCAACAAACACTTCCGCTGTAGCTCTCGGTGTTAACAACCAAAGCGAACGGTGAAGATTCTACTGCAGTAGGTTCTACTAATACTGTAGGGTGGTGATCAATCCTCTGCATTTGGTCGTGAAAATACAGTAAATGCTGGTGCTGGTCAGTTAGCAGTTGGTTACAAAAATAAAACAACTGGTGATCGTGCTATCGCAATCGGTGAGGGCAATGACTCTCAAAAAGAAGATACAATCACTATGGGTCAATACAATACTGCATCCGTTGGTGGTGCTATTGCTATCGGTCAAAATAACGTTGCAAACTCTGGTGGTAGTGCAGGTAATACTATGATTGCCATCGGTCGTCAAAATGAAGCGACAGCAGAAGATACAGTTGCTATTGGTCGTGAAGCAAAAGCTAAAAAGATTTATCCGTTGCTATCGGTAATCGTACAGAAGCTACAGCCAATGCTGCTATTGCTATCGGTACTAATGGTGCTCCAAGTAATGGTAATACATATAAAACTGAAGCAAGCGGTTTTCAGCTTCTATTGCCGTAGGTATGCAATCTGAAGCAAAAAGCAAGTGTTGCTACTGCTATTGGTGGTAAATCTTCAGCAACAGGTACAAGTGCTACTGCTGTTGGTCATGGGGCAACTGCAAGTGAAAAAGCATCTGTTGCAGTTGGTAAAAAAATGCAACTGTAAATAAACAAGCAGACAACTTCTAACTATGAATTCTCTGGTTCTAATGGTACTCCGAGCCCAGCAGGATATAATACTGAAACAGTACTATTAATTCAGCATCAGCCCCTGCGGTGGTGCTGTAGCTGGTAATTAGTATGATGCTGGTTCTGGTGTTGCTATTGGTGATGGTGCTACTGTAAGTAATGAGCTGATCGTGCCGTTGTTGTTGGCCCTGATGCAAAAACTATTGGTAATGCTCACTATTCCGTAGTATTAGGGTTCCGGTTCTCATGCGGATGCATCCGATGGCTTTGTAGGTGGTCATGGCTCTTATGTTAAATCTCGTGAAAGTATCGCAATTGGCTCTGGTGCTAATGTATCTGGTACTGAAAAATATCCGTTCTCAAAGCCATTGGTTTTGGTGCTACTGTCAGTGGTACAGGAGCGTACGATGCAACAGCTATTGGTGCAACAGCTCAAGTTAATGGGGTATAAGGTGGTGTAGCACTTGGTGCTGGTTCAGAAGTTTCTCGTAAAAACAAGCGATAATGAAAATATTGGCTTTTAATAGTAAATTTGTTGATGGCACAAAGAGTTCGAAACCGTGCATATGAGGCGACGGTTAACTCATTAGGTGAACAATGGGATGCAGGGTGCACAAACAGGTGCCGTTTCTGTTGGTAATGATGAGCAAAAACGTCAAATCATCAACGTAGCGACTGGTAATAAAGATACTGATGCAGTAAACGTAGCACAACTGAAAAACGTTGGCGTTCGTGTTGGTGCTGATACGAATACAGCAACAATTGGTACTAACAAAGTAGCGACTGATTTCCTTGCATACAATGGTCAATTGAACATTAAAGGGGACAGCAACCGTGTTACAACTGAATCTTCCAATGATGCAAATGGTAAAGATGCTAATGTAAATGTTAAATTCGATTACGATGGTTTGGTAAAAGCTAAAGCTGGTTCTTCCGTAACTGTAAATCAAAAAAACTGAAGGCGGTAAAACTGTATTTTGAAATTGATGCTCCTCTCTGCAACAGGTGGTACAACTTCTACTGAAAAGGTACAAGCTAAAGCAGACGTAGCTGGATCTAGCGACAAAAATATTGCTAAAGTTGCACCTAAAGCTGGTGAAAACTTCGGTGATGTTGGCGCAACTTACGAAGTAAACGTATCCCGTAATGACGTAAAAGACGCAGCTCGTGAAGCAGTAACAGTAAATAATGGTGGTACAACTACAGGTGGCACATATACAGCTGATACAAATAACCCTATCTCTGTAACACCAACAAAAGATGACACTAACCACAATACATCTTATGCTGTTACATTCGATGGTAATAAAGCGAGCTAAACAAATTCCGTTGACTTACAAAGCTAATGGCAGTGGTGCTAAAACTGTTACATTGGAAAAAAGGTTTAGACTTCACCAATGGTACAAATACAACAGCAGAAATCGGTAATGATGGCGTTGTTAAGTATAACTTGAACAAAGACGTTGATTTGACTAAAAACGGTTCCTTTAACAATTGGTGATACTGTAATGAATAACGGTGGTATGACTATCACTGGTGGCCCATCTGTAACTAAAACTGGTATCAACGCTGGTAACAAAAAAATCACTAACGTAGCTCCTGGTACTGATGATACTGATGCAGTTAACTACAGCCAAATCAAAGACTTGAGAACTGAAGTTAAAGCTGGTAATGGCGTAACTGTAGCTAAATCTCAAGGTACTGATGGTCATGATATTTATACAGTAAGCTCTACTGGTGCTACTGGTAGCACAGATCCTTCTAAACTTGTAGCTGGCAAAAATACTACTGTTGAAGGCGATGGCAAAGCAGCTACTCCTTATAAAGTAAATGTAGAAGGCGATTTAGCAGACATCTCCTCCATCACAAATGGTGCTGATTCTGGTAAACTTACTTTCGAAGGTGACAAAGTTGTAAAAGTTGACGGCGACAAACCTATTTCCTTAGATGGTAAAGGTGGTTATGTAACTGGCTTACAAAATAAAAGATTGGGATATTACTAACCCAACTGTTGTATCCGGTCGTGCAAAGCAACTGAAGACCAATTGAAAAAAGTAAGCGATGGCTTCAATAACACTGTTAAATTAGCAGGTAACACTGGTAATACAGATACTCAAAAATTGAACAAAACCGGTGGTTTGAGCTTCGGTGTAGTTGGTGCTAACAACGGTCAATACATCAAAACAACTGCTTCTGGTACAGATGTAGTAGCTGATTTGTCCGATGACGCAAAAAGCTAAATTGAACCATACCTTTGAAGTAGCTCCTGGTTCTAAGAATGTAACAGTAACTAAAGATACAACTGAGTCCTAATAAAACAGTTTATAAAGTAGCTGTTGCTAATACTCCAGCAGCTGGTGCTTCTTCTACTGAAAGTGTAGTTAAAAAGCTGACGCAGCTGGTGACACTAACATTGCTGACATCTCTGTAGGTAATGGTAAAAACTCTGGTGACCCAGATGCTCAATACGAAGTTAATGTTTCCCGTAACGCAGTTAAAGATGCAGACTCGTGAAGCAGTAACAGTAAATAATGGTGGTACAACTACAGGCGGTACATACACAGCTGATACAAAATAATCCCTATCACTGTTAATCCTGTAAAAAGATGATACTAACCATAACACTACATACGAAGTGAAATTCGATGGTGCTAAAGCAGCTAAAGTTATTCCTTTGACTTACAAAGCTAACGGTGCTAACAATCAAACAGTTACATTAGAAAAAGGTTTAGACTTCACTAACGGTTCCAACACACAACAGCTTCTGTAGACGCTGATGGCGTAGTTAAATACGACTTGAACAAAGACGTTAATTTGACTAAAGATGGTTCCGTAAAAAATTGGCGACACTAAAGTTGATAATAACGGTATTACAATTAAAGGCACCTACAACTCCTGGTACAACTACAACTGATGTTAAGTTGACTAAAGATGAGCTTAGATAATGGCGGTAACAAAATTGTTAATGTTAAAGCTGGTGATGTAACTCTACATCTACTGATGCAGTTAATGGTAGCCAATTGCATGCAGTAAAAGCAGCTGAACGTCATATTAAACCTGACACTTATGCAGTAGCTAACGATGGTTCTGTAACATTGAACTATGTTGATGGTGAAGGTAATGATACTGCTGAAAAAAAGCTAAAAATTACTGGTATTGCTAAACAAGACCTTTCTAACATCACTAATGATGGTAAGAAAGTAATCACTGGTCTTGGTACTGTTGTAAAAAGCTGGCGATAATGTAATCGTAAACGAAGCATCTGATGCTACAACAGGTCAAAAAACTTATACTGTAAATGCTGTAACACCAGCAGTTTACACTAAAGCTGATGGCACTAAAGTAGTTAAACGTCCAGATGGCACTTATACAACAAACCTTGATGGTTCTGCTGGTAATGATGTACCTGCAAGTGATGTAATTGTATCCTTCCAAGATGCAACAGGTAATACAACTGGTGGTAACTCCATCGTTAATAACATTGGTTCTGCTATTAAAAACCAAACTCCAACAGTACCTGCAGGTCAAACTGCTACATACTTGGATAAATTGAAAGCAGCGGCTAATGATACAAATACTCAAAATGCAGCTGTTAATGTATCTGATCTTCATAATACTGCTGAAGCGTTGAAATCTTCTGAATTACACATTGCTCCAACAGTTGGCGGTAATGACGCAGATAAAGGTGGCGTAGCATCTGGTAATACTAACCCAGGCGCAGCGGCTCAAGCGTACAAATACAATGCGACAACTAAACAAGTTGAATTGACATACAATGATGGCAACGGTAAAAGCAGTAACTGGTCCTAAAGCAGTTATTGACTTCTCCGACTTGAACATCCCAGCTGGTGGTAACAACTACGGCTTCAAAGCTAATGCAACTGCTAATGGTGGTACAGTGGCAAATGACGCTACAACTCCTGCAGCAGTAACAGCTGTTGAAAATGGTGGTACAATCAACTATGCAGCAGGTAAAAAAACTTGACTGTAAAACAAGATATCGATACTACTAACAAAACTCATACATATACATACAGCTTAGACAAAGATTTAACTAACTTGGATAAAGTTGTTGTTAACGGTAAAGATGGCCAAGCAGGTAAAGATGGCGTAACTATCGTTGGTCCTCAAGGCGCTACAGGTGCTCCTGGCGTTCCTGGTACAAATGGTATCGATGGTAAAGTTGGCATCTCTGGTAAAGACGGTAAAGACGCAGTATCTATCTCCGGTAAAGATGGCGTTGGTACAATCGGCTTAACAGGTCCTCAAGGCCCTGCAGGTGCAGATGGTAAAGGCGTAGATATCACTACAGATCACGGTACACAAACACTTGTAAAACCAGAAGCTAACAATGGTGGTAAATCTGAACGTATCGTATACGTACCAAAAGATAAAGATGGCAACCCATTGAAGATACTGATGGCAACGATATTAAACGTGAAGTAGCTACTATGGATGATGGCTTGAAATTTGCTGGTGATGATGGTCAAACAAATGCTAACAAAGTAATTGCTAAACAACTTAACCAACAAGTAGATATCATTGGTGGTGCTACAGGCACATTGACTGATAACAACATCGGTGTTAACAACGATAATGGTAAATTAAAAGTTCAATTGGCTAAAGATGTTGACTTGACTAAGGCTGGTTCCTTATCAATTGGCGATACTACAGTAAACAACGACGGTATTACAATTAAGGCACCTACAACTCCTGGTACAACTACAACTGATGTTAAGTTGACTAAAGATGGCTTAGATAATGGCGGTAACAAAATTGTTAATGTTAAAGCTGGTGATGTAACTTCTACATCTACTGATGCAGTTAATGGTAGCCAATTGCATGCAGTAAAAGCAGCTGAACGTCATATTAAACCTGACACTTATGCAGTAGCTAACGATGGTTCTGTAACATTGAACTATGTTGATGGTGAAGGTAATGATACTGCTGAAAAAGCTAAAATTACTGGTATTGCTAAACAAGACCTTTCTAACATCACTAATGATGGTAAGAAAGTAATCACTGGTCTTGGGACTGTTGTAAAAAGCTGGCGATAATGTAATCGTAAACAGAAGCATCTGATGCTACAACAGGGTCAAAAACTTATACTGTAAATGCTGTAACACCAGCAGTTTACACTAAAGCTGATGGCACTAAAGTAGTTAAACGTCCAGATGGCACTTATACAACAAACCTTGATGGTTCTGCTGGTAATGATGTACCTGCAAGTGATGTAATTGTATCCTTCCAAGATGCAACAGGTAATACAACTGGTGGTAACTCCATCGTTAATAACATTGGTTCTGCTATTAAAACCAAACTCCAACAGTACCTGCAGGTCAAACTGCTACATACTTGGATAAATTGAAAGCAGCGACTAATGATACAAATACTCAAAAATCAGACTGTTAATGTATCTGATCTTCATAATACTGCTGAAGCGTTGAAATCTTCTGAATTTCACATTGCTCCAACAGTTGGCGGTAATGACGCAGATAAAGGTGGCGTAGCATCTGGTAATACTAACTCAGCGCGCGGCTCAAGCGTACAAATACAATGCGACAACTAAACAAGTTGAATTGACATACAATGATGGCAACGGTAAAGCAGTAACTGGTCCTAAAGCAGTTATTGACTTCTCCGACTTGAACATCCCAGCTCCTGCAGCAGCTTACAGCTTCAAAACTAATGCAGATGGTAATGTTGACGGTAACTCTACAGAAACAGAAGTAGCAAGCGGTAAAACTGTAAACTTCGGTGCAGGCAAAAACTTGACTGTAAAACAAGAAATCGGTGCTAATGGTAATCATACTTACACTTATGCATTGAACAAAGACTTAACTAACCTAGACAAAGTAGTTGTTAATGGTAAAGATGGTCAACCTGGTAAAGACGGTGTAACTATTACTGGTCCTACTGGTACAGCTGGTCAAGATGGTAACAACGGTAAAGTCGGTATCACTGGTAAAGACGGTAAAGATGCAGTATCTATCTCCGGTAAAGATGGCGTAGGTCACATTGGTTTGACTGGCCCTGCTGGTAAAGATGGTAAAAATGCAACTGCTGACATCACTGTAAAAGATGGTGTTCCAGGCGTTGACGGCCAACCTGGTGAAACTATGACTCGTATCGTATACCAAGACAAAGACGGTAACGAACACGAAGTAGCAACTCACGATGATGGCATGAAGTTCGCTGGTGACGACGGTCAAACTGATCAACTAAAGTTATTAGAAACATCTTAACAACATAGTAGATATCGTTGGTGGTGCTGATAAAAGCTAAATTGACTGATAATAACATTGGCGTAAACAATGACAATGGTAAATTGAAAGTTCAATTGTCTAAAAGACGTTGACCTTACTAAAGATGGTTCCGTAAAAATTGGCGACACTAAAGTTGATAACAACGGTATTACAATTAAGGCACCTACAACTCCTGGTACAACTACAACTGATGTTAAGTTGACTAACCAAGGTCTTGACAATGGTGGTAACAAAGTTACTAATGTTAAAAGCTGGTGAAAACGATACTGATGCAGTAAACGTTAAACAATTGAAAGACAAAGTAACAACTGTTGAATCTTCAATAACTCCATCAAAGTAGTTGATAAAAACGACCCTACATCTACAACTTATGATGCGACTAAAGGTCACCAATACGATATCACTATTAATAATCAATCTGTAGTTGAAAATGCTCAAACTCCAGTTGTTTATACTAATAAAGATGGCGACAAACTTTACAAAATCGTAGATCCTGCTACTGGTAATGTTACATTCAATACTAAGCCTGATGGTACTGGTACTACAGTTCAACCTGCTGATGTAATTGCATCCATGAACAATGGTGGTGATTCCACAACAACTCCTATGAAGTTGAACAATGTTGGTTCTTCTATTCAAGATCCAAATTCTACAGATACATTCTTGAAACAATTGGAAGATGCAAATGCTAATACACCAAATGGTGCTGTTAACGTATCTGACCTCAAGAAAAACATCTGATGCTCTTATCGACAAAGGTCTTGTATTTGATGCAAATAACGCAGATCCTAAGACAAACAAACTTGGTTCTAAAGTAACTATTGCTGGTACAGGTGCTCTTGCTACTGGCGAAAAACTTTGCAGATAAATACAGCACTAACAACATCAGAACTAATATTGCACAAGATGGAGATGGTAATACTACTGTTGAAATCGGTCTTAATAAAAACCTTAAAAGGTTTAGAATCTGTTAGCGTTCCAGGTAAAGATGGCGTTGATGGTAAAGACGGTGTATCCATCACTGGTAAAGATGGTGCTAACGGTGTTGACAGTAAAGTTGGTATCGGTAAAGACGGCAAAGATGCTGTATCTATTTCCGGTAAAGATGGTATTGGTCACATTGGCTTAACTGGCCCTGCTGGTAAAGACGGTAAAGATGCTACTGCAGACATTACTGTTAAAGAAGGCAAAGCTGGCGTAGACGGTAAAGATGGTGTTGATGGTATCACTCGTATCGTATACCAAGATAAAGATGGTAACGAACACGAAGTAGCAACTCACGATGATGGCATGAAGTTCGCTGGTGACGACGGTCAAACTGATGCAACTAAAGTTATTAAGAAACATCTTAACAACGTAGTAGATATCGTTGGTGGTGCTGATAAAGCTAAATTGACAGATAACAACATCGGTGTAAATAACGACAATGGCAAATTGAAAGTTCAATTGTCTAAAGACCTTGATCTTACTAAAGATGGTTCCGTAAAAATTGGCGATACTAAAGTTAACAACGATGGTTTGACTATCAATGGTGGTCCATCTGTTAAGAAAGACGGCATCAATGCTGGCGATAAGAAAATCACAGGCGTTAAAGCTGGTGAAGACGATACAGATGCTGTAAACGTTAAACAATTGAAAGATAACGCTACAACTGTTAAATCTTCCGATAACTCTATCTCCGTAACAGACACTAACACTGATCCTGCTAAAGGTCATGCTTATGACATCAAGATCAATAGCCAAGGCGTTGTGAACAAAGCTCAAACTCCAGTAGTATACACTAAACAAGATGGTACTAAAGTTTACTTAGTAGGCGATAAATTCTATGACAACCCACAAGGTACAGGTACAGAAGTCCCTAAATCTGATGTTATCGCTTCTATGAATAATGCTGATGGTTCTACAACAAACCCAATGAAATTGAACAACGTTGGTTCTTCCATCGCGGATAAAGCTGGTAATACATTCTTAGATAAGATTGATGCAGCAGCAGCTGATAACAATACTAAGAATGGTGCTGTAAATGTTACTGACCTTAAAAACACTGCTGATGCAATCGGCAACAAAGGTTTGAACTTCGGTACACAATCTACTGGTGCTAATAGTGAAATCCATAAAAACTTGGGTGAAAAACTTGAAATCGTAGGCGAAGGTACTAAAGCTGATGACAACTACAGCGCATCCAACATCAAAACTATGACTAAAGATGGTAAAGTTGTGGTAGCTCTTGATAAAGATCTTAACGGCTTGAACTCCATTGGCGTTCCTGGTAAAGATGGCGTAGCTGGTAAAGATGGTGTATCCATCTCCGGTAAAGACGGCGCTAACGGTATCGACGGTAAAGTTTCCATCGGTAAAGATGGTAAAGACGCTGTATCCATCGCTGGTAAACGGCGTAGGTCACATTGGCTTGACTGGTCCTAAAGGTGCTGATGGTAGCAACGGTAAATCTGTTGATATCTCCACTAACGACGGTAAACAAACATTAGTAGAACCCAGAAAATGGCACTGATAAATCTCAACGTATCGTTTACACTCCACAAGATAAAGACGGCAACCCTATTAAAGGTAAAGACGGCAAAGATATCGTACGTGAAGTGGCAACTATGGATGATGGCTTGAAATTCACTGGTAATAACACTAGCACTGAAAATAAACATGCGTTGAATACGCTTGTTAAAGTTCAAGGCGAAGGCGTAACTGAAGCTCAATCCAATGCATTCCAATCCGCTGCTGGTAACATCAACGTAGTAGCTGATGGCAACGATACATTAACTGTTAAATTGAATAAAGACCTTAAAGGTATTAAATCTATAAGAAACAGCAAAATGGCCCTGCATTGAACTTCAACGCTGGTGATCTTGCTGTAA
>BNJV01002868.1_pt1 | contig 77136 bp, 133 predicted proteins | sample 8540591 | NCBI WGS metagenome assembly BNJV01 (sample SAMD00202457, study PRJDB9452) | human saliva metagenome | host: Homo sapiens | reverse complement strand
TTTTAGCGTTTTTAGGTTTTAGCTATTGGAGCGTTATTATCGGGTCGTTAGTAGCTCAGTTTTCAGTTGCATTGGTTTTGACAATACACCTAAATGGAGACCTCTCTCGAATATAGTCTTGCTCAAGCTGAAGGAAATGTTTTCTTTAGTAGTTGGATATTATTTGACTCATTTTGCTGTGGCTAACAACTAATGGTGATATATTTATATTGACGTCAAACACTTCGTCTTATTATATTGGTTTGTATAAAACTCCATTATTTAACAAATAGTATCTTTAATATAATTATTGCAGCCACAAAGCTCAGTCCTGCTGTCAGCCCTAGCTGCGACTAAAGGTGATGATGAGCAATTTTATAAATTATTTTATACTTTTCAGCAAACAGTTGGAATTATCTCTAATCCCTTTAAGTGTTGGAGTTTTTCTGTATCAAGATTTATGCGACATACAGTTACTAGGAAATCAGTGAAAGTAGTTAGCTTTTAATCGGTTTATATAGCTTAGTGAACGGTTTTTCAATTCTTATTGGACAACATATATCAGTTTGATATTTACTGCCAAAGACCGCCAAAATTGGTCTCAGGCTTATCTCAGTATTCAGTTAATCCTTCTGATTCCTTTACTGACAGTTTTCTCAAATTTTGGATTTGAAGTAATTGTTGTAGTGAGATGTTTTATTAGATTATTTTATGGTTTCTATTAATCTTTCTCTAGCAAAAATATTCTCAAAGTTCCTTTTTACAGATGTTCAGAATCTGGCGCCTCCCTTATATAAGTCTGGCATTGTTATGGGGCTTGTGATCCTCTACTGTCAATATCAAGTGATATTGATGGGAATTTTTTACTATAGTATGTGCCATAATCATCTATAGTCTTGTGATTTTTGTGTTTTCCTAGCTATCGAAAAATGATTTTTAAACTATCAACTAAATTACTCGTAAAAAGATATAAAAAGGTGATACAATGAGAGCATAGACTACGTATATTTTTAGGATGAGGAGCCTGCTATATTACTAGTTGCATGCTATGTTCTTACTTTTTAGTTCAATAGATGTATCTCTTTACTTTTTAGATTAATATTTCATTTCTAGTGAAAAATATAGTAGCTTTATAGGCAACATTTCATGTTTTTATCTAATTTATCAGAATATCTCCTGTGTTTGAATTCAAAAATTATCAATATATTAGGAGATACTCTATCGTTTTTCCTATGATCAGCTTCTATTATTGTTTCGTTAATTTTATTTTTAAAACTACACTTGAAGAGTCTATTAGAGTGTTGGGAGGATAGTATAATGTTTTCTTTAAAAGATGTATAAAGCAATTGATATTTAGTCAATTTAACCCGGGATTATCAACAAATTGATACTAAATTTTTAAGAAACGGAGGAAAGATTGGTGAGAATTGGAGATTTTTCCAAATGTTGAATTTGGGAGTGAGTCTTTGATTTAATTACCATTGGTAACAATGTTAGAATTACCAATGGTGTTAAATTTGTTACCCACGATGGTGGGAGTGTGTCTTAGGAATTTAGGTCTAAAGGATATTGATTGTTTTGGTGAAAATTATAATAGGAGATAATGTCTCATATTGGTTGAACGCAAATTATTATGCCAAACGTCAAAAATAGGTGATAATTGTGTTATTGGTGCTGGAGCAGTAGTAACAAAAAGATATACCTAACAATAGTATAGCGGTTGGTATTCCAGCTAGAGTTATTGAAACAGTAGAAGAATATGAGGAAAAAGGTATTAACTAGATGCGATTATACTAAGTCACTAACTTATTCAGAGAAAAAAGCATATCTGTTTTGAAAAAATTTAAAAGAAATTGGATATATTCAGGGAGTTTAGATTCAGATGTTCGAAAAAGAATTTCAAATATTAAATGAATTGTTAGAACAAAAGGATAACGGGAAAAACATTTTTAATTACAGGTGCAACAGGGTTAATTGAAAAACTTAATTCGCTTTTTATTGGCATGGAATGCAAAAGCAAAGCAGAAATTAAAATAATTGCTCTAGTTCGGGATTTAAAACTTAAAAGCATGTTTTTGGAGAAGAGGTAGATGGCTTAGAATACCAGTGGGAGATGTTAGAACTGTTGACTTAAGCAACCTCCATGGATTATATCATTCATGCTGCTAGTCAAACTTCAAGCAAAGGATTTATAGAAAGTCCAATAGACACGTTGTCTGTTGCAATAGATGGCACTAAAAATCTACTGGAGTTTGCTAGAAAAAGTAAACCAAAAATTCGTATATCTATCAACGATGGAGGTTTATGGCTACCCTCAATCTGATGAAAAATCTTTGAAACCTCAGGGACTAATTATTGATACGATGGATGTTCGTTCATGCTATCCTGAAAGCAAGAGGCTATGTGAAAATTTATGTGTAGCTTACAGCCGGGAATATGATTTGCCTATTAATATTTTTACGTTTAACTCAAACTTTTTGGACCCGGAGTTGAATACAACGATGGACGAATTTTTGCAGAGTTTGCACGTTGCGTACTTGAAAATAAAGATATTTGCTTAAAACAAAAGGTTTAACAAAAGAAGTTACCTACATGTGTACGACGCATTGACCGCTATTTTTCCAAGCGCTCTATCTAGCTGACAGTGGCAATGTTTATAATGTGGCTAATGAGGCTACATATTGTAGTATCTATGATATGGCTGTTTTTGTATCTCGTAAAAATATCTAAGCAAAGAATCAAAGTAATAATAGCGGAAGAAGAAAACAAATATGGTTATGCTCCTACTTTTGTATGAATTTAGATACAAGTAAGTTAAAGTGGTTAGCTGGAAGCTTACTATGATTTAGAGGATATGTTTAATATGATGATATGGATTTGCAAGATAATCAAAAGGAAAATAATAATGGAACAAACAAATATCAATTTTAAAAACAAAGCAATCCTTATCACAGGAGCGGCTGGTTTTATTGGCTCAAATCTGTTAGGAGATTAATGGAGTTAGATGGATCGATGACAATCATTGGTCTGGATAATTTGAATGATTACTATGATGTTGCGCTCAAAGATCATGATTAGATCAGATTGATCAGCTAGTGCAGAAAACATCCAGAAAAACTGATCTTCCTTAAAGGGAGTATTTCTAGATCAAAACTTTATTGATGGAGTTTTTAAACAGTATCATCCCTAAAATTAGTTGTTAAACTAGCTGCGCAGGCAGGAGTTCGTTATTCGATTACAAATCCAGATGCAACATAGAGAGTAATATTATTGGTAATCATTTTGAAGCTTGTCGCCATTCTTAAGTGAAATTTGATGATGGAGAGTTGAACATTTGGTTTATGCCTCATCTTCATCAGTATACGGTGGAATATGAAAAAGTTCCGTTTGCAACGGAAGACAAGGTGGACAATCCTGTTTCACTTTATGCTGCAACTAAAAAATCTAATGAGCTTCAAGCTCATGCGTATTCCAAGCTTTATAATATTCTTCTACAGGTTTACGCTTTACGGTTTATGGTCCTGCAGGTCGACCAGATATGGCTTTACTTTTCGGCTTTTACTAGATCAAAATTACGAAGTGGTTTGATACTGAAATTTATAACTATGGCAATTGTAAACGAGATTTCACTTATGTAGATGACATTGTTGAAGGAATTTTACGAGTGATGCAACCGCTCCGGCAAAAACAAATAGTCACTGATAATCTGCCTTTAGCGCCATATAAAGTGTATAATATTGGTAATAATCAGCCAGAAAATCTTTTGGACTTTGTGACATCTTACGCAAGAATTGATTCGAGCTGGAGTTTTACCAGAAGATTATGATTTTGAGAGTCATAAAAAGTTAGTTCCTATGCAACCCGGAGATGTTCCCGTTACTTATGCAGATACAAGTGCTCTGGAGAGAGATTTTGGTTTTAAGCCAAAAACTTCTTTGCGAGAGGGTCTGAGAAAATTTGCAAGAGTGGTATAAAGAATATTATCATGCATGATAATATTCTTTCATGAAAGGAAAAGTAGTGAAAATAGCAGTAGCAGGTACAGGGTATGTTGGTTTGTCCATTGCAGTTTTGTTGTCTCAGCATCATCAAGTAGTAGCAGTGGACATCATTCCTGAAAAAGTCGACTTAATCAATCAAAAACAGTCTCCTATCCAAGATGACTATATAGAGAAATATCTTGCAGAAAAAGAGTTAAACTTGTTGGCTACACTAAAATGCAGAAAGAAGCTTATCAGGATGCAGATTTTGTTGTTAGTTGCAGCTCCAACTAATTATGATCCAAAAAGAATTTCTTCGATACGTCTGCTGTAGAGTCTGTCATAAAAACAGTGCTGAAATATAACCCTGAGGCAATCATGGTGATTAAAAAGTACAGTTCCTGTGGGCTATACAGAGTCAGTCAAGAGAAAAGTTTCAGACTGAAAATATCTTGTTTAGCCCAGAGTTTTTACGGGAGTCAAAAGCCCTTTATGATAATCTGTATCCGAGTCGAATTATTTTAGGAACAGATAAAAATAATGCGCTTTGTAGAGTGCTGCTGAAAACCTTCTGCAGGGCTTCTTCAAGAAGGGGCTTTAAAAGAAGATATTGATACATTGTATATGGGATTTACAGAAGCTGAAGCAGTAAAGCTTTTTGCGAATACTTATCTTGCTCTGCGTGTTTCTTATTTTAATGAGCTGGATACATATTCTGAGATGAAAGGTCTAGACACTCAAGCTATTATTGATGGAGTTTGTTTAGATCCACGGATCGGCTCTCACTATAACAATCCTTCCTTCGGCTATGGTGGCTATTGTCTTCCTAAAGATACCAAGCAACTTCTTGCAAATTACTCTGATGTTCCTCAGGATATGATGACAGCGATTGTACAAAGTAATCGGACAAGGAAAGATTATATTGCCGATCGGATTTTAGATCTTGCTGGTGCTTATGTTGGTAATGACTCCTATGAGCCAGCTAGGGAGCGAGACATTACTGTAGGTGTTTATCGTTTAACAATGAAAAGTGACTCAGATAATTTCAGGCAATCTTCTATTCAAGGTGTTATGAAACGCCTGAAAGCCAAGGGTGTCACCATTATTATTTATGAACCAACGCTTGAGGATAGTGTTACCTTCTTTGGTAGTAAGGTAGTCAATGATTTCAAAAAATTTAAGGAACTTAGTCAAGTGATTATTGCTAATCGTTTTGATGAAAGCTTAGAAGATGTAAAAGAAAAAGTCTACACTAGGGATATTTTTAAGAGAGATTAAGATTATTCACATTGCTTGAAATAATTTCTCAACCCTCAAAATGTCAAAAAAATATTCCCTGAAATGTTATTTTCTAGTGCCTAACCCTACCTTTTGGCTCTAAAATGAGACCAGATACGATTCTTGCTCCTAATCCGCGCCTTTTGCGTTAAACTAGTGTTAAAGCAAAAAGATTGGAGTTATAATGGAAATTCAAGAAATTTATAATCAATTCAGAGATTACTGTGGGGAGCTTGAAGCTGAGTATGCTCATTGTCAGTGCTGCAGCATGGAGTGGGAAAAGCCTGCATCTGCGCTATCTAATTTACTACCTGATGCGCTATGGTATTGGGGAGATGAAGTTTTTAATGCCTATCACTATCGGGTGGCTTACCGCTGGTATTTGCAGTCCTTGATGCCGAGCTCGGCCTGATATTTAGAGAGTGGGACAGAAATCGGTAATTGGTTAGAATTCGATTTCGTCGTCCCACCTCCGCACAGCTGAGTAGGGCTGTAAAAGCTGATGAAATCAGCGTAGTAGAGCCCACTCAACCACTGCGTCTTGCTCGACAACCCAAAGACAATTGAGAGGCTAGGGACTTTTGTCCCAGACTCTTTTTATTCTCTTGGGAGGATAATTTATGATAAAATATAAGTAATACGGAGGTTGGCAAAATGGAGAAAAGATCTGGAACCAAGCGACAAGCAGCGTTAAGCAATCGTGCCTTTATCCTTTGACCTGCTGGGAGCAGTATTTGTATCAGCGGCTGCTATTTTTATTCTTCCAAAGCATCATGGGGCTGCCTAAGGGAAGCGGTAGGAATGTTGCTAAAGATGCTCCTAAATCTTCCTCGGTTGCAGGAAAGAAGGCTGACCTGAAAACGGTGCGCATTATGGCTAATGGTGACCTTTTGTACCACGATGGGCTTTATATGAGTGCCCAAAAAGGCCGATGGTAGCTATGATTTCTCGGAAAATTTCACTTATGTCAAGGACTGGCTTCATCAAGGTGACTTGGTCTTGGGGGATTTTGAAGGAACCATCTGCTCGGACTATCCTTTTGGGAGGCTATCCGCTTTTCAATGCTCCGGAGGCTGTTGTGCCCGCCATCAAAGACGCCGGCTACCAAGTAGTGGATCTGGCCCATAATCACATCCTAGACTCAGGGCTTGAGGGAGTCTTTACGACTGCCAAAGCCTTTGAAGATCACGGAATTAGCCCAGTCGGTGTCTATACTCACAAAAATAGGGATAAATCGCCCATTCTGATCAAAGAAGTAAAAGGTATCAAGATTGCGATTCTGGCTTACTCCTATGGTTTTAATGGCCTGGAGTCCAATCTCAGTCAGAAGGAGATTGATCATCACCCATCGACCTTTTGATGAGGACAAGATGAAGGCGGAGATTGAGCAAGTTGAGAAAAGAAGCGGACATTACAGTAGTCATGCCACAGACGGGGATCGAATACCAGCTGGAGCCAAACGAGGAGCAGGTCGAGCTTTATCATAAGATGGTGGACTGGGGAGCGGACATCATTTTTGGTGGGCATCCGCACGTGGTGCAGCCTTCAGAAATCCTTGAAAAAGATGGTCAGAAGAAGCTGATTATCTATTCCATGGGAAATTTTATCTCTAATCAGCGGGATTGAAACTATGGCTGGTGTGGATACGGCTGAGTGGACCGAGCGTGGTGTCTTGATGGATGTTACCATTGAAAAGACGGACAAGGGGACCATTATCAAAAAAAGCTCAGGCACATCCAAGCTGGGTTAGCCGTGTGGAAAAGGGAACTTACTCACCAGAGGGTTACCCGCTTTTACACTTATCAAACTCTGATCTTGGAAGATTTCATCGAGGGTGGAAAATATCGCAATCAGCTGGATCAGGCGACCAAAAGATCGGATTGATACGGCCTATAAGGAAATGAAAGAGCATGTGCATCTGAATTGGAAATAAGCACAAAGCGACACTCCTTTTTGTTTCTTTGTTTCTTTTGATGAAAAACGAACTATTATAGAGCCTACAAGCAAAAATAGTTTCATTATCAAAGAATTTTTATATATAATATAGGATACAAAAGGGGACAGGTATGTACAGCGTAATAGAAATGTATGGCGATTATGAGCCCCGGTGGTTTTTAGACGGTTGGGAGGATGATATCATTGAAAAAGATATTTTACGATGATTATACTGCCCTCAAATACTATAAGAACTGCTGGCTAGAGATGTCTCAAGCATCGCCACTTTATAGAAAAGCCGTAGTGATCTGATGACGATTTTCTGGGATCCGACCGATCAACGTTGGTGTGAGGAGTGCAATGAAGATATTCAGCAATACCACTCCCTGATTTTTGTTAGAAAATGAAAGCAAGATCCCCAAGAGCAAGTATCGTCCAGGCTACCGCAAGCAAAATGCCACTGAAAACACTCGTATTTGCAAAAATAAAAAGTGCGGGCTAGATAGGATAGAAGTCAAAGAATGGAGAAAAATTTCTTCATTCTTTTTATTTTTCTCATTTTGTGCGAATAGTAAGGTGAGGAGGACCCTATGGTTCATTGCAAAGGAAATGATTCAATTGGCCAGGCAGGAGGCGGCTCAAGATATCTATCTGATTCCCAAGAGCTCCTGCTATGAGCTTTATATGCGGGGTAGGAGATGAGCGGCGTTTCATTCAGACCTATGATTTTGATGTATTATCGTCAGTCATCAGTCATTTTAAGTTTGTCTCAGGGATGAATGTCGGGGAGAAGAGGCGTAGCCAGCTAGGCTCCTGCGATTATGATTGTGGGAGAAGTGACGGTCTCGCTTCGTCTGTCAACCGTCGGGGATTACCGTGGCTATGAGAGCTTGGTGATTCGGCTCTTACACGATGAGGAGCTGTGAGCTGCGTTTTTGGTTTGACAATCTGCCTGATCTTCGTAAAAAGTAAATTCGTGGCCTTTATTTGTTTTCAGGACCAGTTGGTAGTGGAAAGACGACGCCGATGCACCAGCTGGCTCAGATGAGATTTAGCCAACAACAGGTCATGCTCATGAATGACCCTGTGGAAATCAGCAGGAAAAATATGCTCCAGCTTCAGCTGAATGAAACTATCGGATGACTCATGACAGTCTCATCAAGCTGTCTCTGCGCCATAGGCCAGATCTCTTGATTATCGGTGAAATCCGAGACCAAGAAACGGCTCGTGCGGTGGTAAGGGCTAGTTTGACAGGAGCCACGGTCTTTTTCAACCATCCATGCTAAGAGCATTCGCGGAGTGTATGAGCGCCTGCTAGAGCTAGGTGTCAGTGAAGACGAGCTGCGTATGGTACTACAGGGCGTTTGTTACCAGCGCTAATCGGGGAGGAGGTGGATCGACTTTGTCAACCAAGACTATCAAAAGCATGAAGCCAGTCTCTGGAACCAGCAGATTGACCAGCTTTTTGCAGATGGACATATCACAGCTGATCAAAGGCAGGCGGATTATCTACGCCTAAGCAAAAGAAAAAATTATCGAGCTGTTCCGCAATCTATTTACCAGCGGTTTCCATCTTGCGGAGATTGTCGATTTCCTACGGCGGAGTGCCCTTTTAGAGGAGGCCTATGTCGCGGAAATGCGTTCGGGCTTGGCTGCAAGTGCAGTCATTTTCCCAGATTATGAAGCGTTTAGGTTTTTCAGATAATGTGGTCACCCAGCTATCTTTGTCTGAGTTGCACGGAAATCTAAATCTTAGTTTGGGTAAAATCGAAGATTATTTAGAAAATCTTCGAAAGTCCGTAAGAAATTGATTGAGGTGGGGACTTATCCTGATGCTGCTTTGCTTTTCTAGTACTGATCATGCTGGGCTTGCGTAATTATCTCCGCCCCTGTTGGACAGTCAAAACATGGCTACTCAGTTCATTCATTATCTACCGCAGATCTTTCTGGGAGGCGTTCTGGTGAATTGCTTGCTGATTTGCGTGCGGTTGGCTCTATTATCGCAAGAGCTCTAAGATGAGATTTTTCAGCCGTTTGGCTCAAGTTTCCTTTGTTGGCACCTTAGTGCGGGCTTATCTGACGGCCTACTATGCGTGAATGGGGAAATATGATTGGGCAGGCTGGAATTAAGCAGATCTTTCTTATCATGCAGGACCAGCCTTCAGCTCTTTCAGGAGCTGGGGCGAGACTTGGAGATGGCTCTAGGTGCAGGTCAGGGCTATGCCGAGAAGGTCAGCACCCTATCCTTTCTTTAAGAAAGAGCTGACCTTAATCATCGAGTCACGGCGAGGTCAAGTCCAAGTTGGGTGACGAATTGGAACTGTATGCCGAAAAAGACTTGGGAAGAGTTTTTCCTGAGAATCAATCGGGCCATGAATTTGATTCAGCCTCTCGTTTTTGTCTTTGTCGCCCTTGTTATTGTTTTACTTTATGCAGCCATGTTGCTGCCGATTTATCAGAATATGGAGATTCAATTATGAAAAAATTAAAAACTTTGAAGGTTAAAGCCTTCACTCTGGTGGAAATGTTAGTCGTCCTTTTAATCATCAGTGTCTTGATGCTCTTGTTTGTCCCAAATTTGACTAAGCAAAAGGATACTATCTCAGAAAGCGGTAACGCGGCTGTAGTCAAGGTGGTAGAAAGTCAGGCTGAGCTTTGATGAATTGAAGAATGTTAATGAAAAAGCCACTCTAGGAAATTGGTTGCTGATGGTCGGATTACCGACAAGCAGGTGGCATCCTATAAGGCTTACTATGGAAAAAACAGCAGTGAACCTCGTGCAGTTGCGGATTAAGGCTTTTACGCTGTTAGAAAGCCTCCTGACTTTATTTGTGGTCAGTTTCATTTTATTAGGTTTATCTGGCTCTGTTCAGGCTGGTTTCAATCAAGCACAGGAGCAGCTGTTTTTCCTAGAATTTGAGCATCTTTATCAGGAGAGCCAAAAGCTAAGTGTGGCTGGACATGAAAAGATCAAATTGACCATTTCGGAGCGCAATATCTCCAACGGCTACCAGCAGGTGGAGTTTCCCAAGACTTTTACAGGAACATGCTCCTCAGACCATCTCAGTTTGACCAGGCTGGCGGGAATTCTTCGCTCAGCAAGATTGTTTTTCAAACGGAGGATAAAAAGGTTGTTTACCAGCTTTTATATGGGCAATGGAAAATTTAAAAAGACGACGAATGAAGGCTAGCATTTTGCTGGAGGCTCTGGTGGCAATGGCGGTTTTGCGGCTATTGCCAGCCTCCTGCTTAGCCAGATTAGTCAGTCGCGGCAGGAGCAGATTCGCTTTATTGCAGGAGGAGGAAGTGCTGTGGGTTGCTCGATGGCCATGCAGACGGGACAGGAAAAATCTGACAGTCAACGGCATCACAGTCCGCCAGGTTAAAACAGACCAGCAATTAACCGTCTATCACCAAGAGGAGAAGGTGCTCAGTGTTAAAAAACGTTAAAATCAAAGCTTTTACACTTTTAGAGACTCTAGTCGCCCTGCTGGTCTTGAGCGGTGGTATATTGGTCTTCAGTCGATGACCAAGCTTCGGCTTTTGAACTGCGACATCAACAGGAAAAATAAGCAGCAGGAATGGCTCTTATTTGTCGATCAGTTGAGACGGAGCTATCGCGCAGCGAATTTGACCGAGTCGAAAACGACAAAATCTATGTCAAACAGGATGGCAAAAATATAGCTTTGGGCAAATCTCGGAGTGATGATTTCCGCAAGACGGATGCTTCGGGACGTGGCTATCAGCCCATGGTCTATGGGCTCAAGGCTGCTCCGATCAGTCAGGAGGGGAACCTTGTTCGCTTTCGCTTCCGGTTTGAAAAATAATTTAGAAAGAGAGTACATCTATCGTGTTCAAGATAAAAGTTAGGCAGGCATTTTGCTCTATGCCCTCTTCATGGCAGCGGTCTTCAGCTTGCTCTCTGCAATTTTATCTGAATCGGCAGTGCCAATCAGCCTCCTTTCAAGCCAATCGGGAGCGGACAGAAGCCTATGCCTTGGCTGTTTTGACCAAGGAGACTGCCACAGAGGAGAGCGGGCAATTAGTCTCGACCAAGGGAGCACCCATTATCGCAGGCAGGAAATATGCTGGAAGTCAGTAGCCAACTCGCCAATCAGAAGAGCTATTCTTTCTATTTTTGAGAGCAAAAGGAGCCAGAGAAGAAGGACAAAGAAGCTAAAGACCCAAAGATACTAAAAACTAAAAGCGCCCCTCCTTCAACTGACAAGAGAAGCAACTAATATAAATGTAAAAGATTTAGAATCCGATAGCTCTTGGAAAGAGGGCTTTTTTTGGTATCATAAGACAACGGAGGATGCCATGAAATTTGAAAAATAGAACGAGCTTTTCATCTACTTTTAGAAAACGTGCAAAAATATCCAAAATGTGCTGGGACTAATTTTTATGATGCCTGATTGAGCAGAATGGAATTTATCTCGACGGAGATACAGAATTACAAGAAATTCTGAAAAATAATGAGAAACTTCGTGCCCTGCATTTGACCAAGGAGGAGTAGCGTCGGGCTTATCAGTTTATTTTTCATGAAGGCTTCTCAGACAGAGCCACTCCAAGTTAATCATCAGTTCACACCGGATTCGGTCGGCTTTTTGCTGAGTTTTTCTGATTGACCAGTTGGTCCAAGACGAGAGAATTGATTTGCTGGAGATTGGCAGTGGAACAGGCAATTTGGCGGAGACTCTGCTCAACCATACACAAAAACATGGATTATCTGGGCCTAGAAATTGACGACTTGCTGATTGATTTGTCTGCCAGCATTGCCGAAGTCATGAATTCTAAGGCACACTTTGCTCAAGGAGATGCGGTGCGGCCTCAGGTTCTGAAAGAAAGCGACTTGATTGTCAGTGATTTGCCAGTGGGCTATTATCCAGATGATGCCGTGGCGGCTCGTTATGAGGTTGCCAGTCCAGACGAGCGTACTTACGCCCATCATCTCTTGATGGAACAATCGTTAAAAATATTTAAAAACCGGGGGCTATGCTATCTTTCTCGCCCCAAATAATCTGCTGACGAGCCCTCAAAGTCATCTGCTGAAAAATGGCTGCTTTCTAGTGCCCAGCTCTTGGCAATGATTTCCCTGCCAGAGAAGATTTTCGCGAGCCGGCAGAATGCTAAGACGATATTTGTCCTGAGAAAACAAGGCGAATCAGACATCCAGCTGTTTATCTACCCTTTGCAGGACTTGCAAAGTCAGGATGAAATCTTGAAGTTTCGTGAAAGTTTTCAAAACTGGGTCAAAGTTAGTGAAATTCAAACAAATTTTTGATATAATAGTTTGAAAACGCTTAAAGAGGTGACGAGATGTCAAAAACTATTTCTATCAATGCTGGAAGTTCGAGTGTAAAATGGCAACTTTATTCAATGCCAGAAGAAAAGGTGCTGGCTAAAGGTTTGATTGAGCGGATTGGTCTCAAGGACTCAATCTCTACGGTTAAATTTGATGGTCGTTCTGAACGCCAAAACCTTAGATATTGCTGATCATACACAAGCTGTGAAAATTTTATTGGATGATTTGAAACGGTTTGAAATTATTCAATCTTACGATGAAATCACAGGTGTTGGGCACCGTGTCGTAGCTGGAGGTGAGTATTTCAAAGAATCAGCTCTTGTGACTGACGATGTGTTGAAAAAGATTGAAGAGTTGTCTCTGCTAGCTCCTTTGCACAATCCTGCCAATGCTGACGGTATCCGTGCTTTCAAGGAAATTCTTCCAGACATTACCAGTGTGGCTGTTTTTTTGATACATCTTTCCACACAACTATGCCAGAAAAGGCTTATCGCTATCCATTGCCAACTAAGTACTACACTGAAAATAAGGTCCGTAAATACGGAGCACATGGAACTAGCCATGAGTATGTAGCCCACGAAGCTGCGAAACTTTTGGGTAAACCGATTGAAGAATTGAAACTCATCACTTGCCACATCGGAAACGGTGCTTCTATCACAGCAGTTGATAAGGGGCGCTCAGTGGATACTTCTATGGGCTTTACCCTCTTGGTGGAGTTATGATGGGAACACGTACAGGTGACATCGATCCAGCGATTATTCCATACTTGATGCAGCATACAGATGATTTTTAACACGCCAGAAGATATCAGCCGAATTCTGAACCGTGAATCTGGACTGTTGGGTGTTTCAGAGAAATCAAGCGATATGCGTGATATTCATGAAGCTATGCGTGCAGGTGATGAAAAGGCACAATTGGCAAATGAAATTTTTGTGGATCGCATTCAAAAATACATTGGTCAGTATTTAGCTGTTTTAAATGGAGCAGATGCCATTATCTTTACAGCTGGTATTGGTGAAAACTCTGTGACCATCCGTCGCATGGTTATCGAAGGAATTTCTTGGTTTGGCTGCGATGTCGATCCAGAGAAGAATTTCTTTGGTGCTACAGGAGATATTTCAACAGAAGCTGCTAAAGTCAGAGTTCTGGTTATCCCGACAGATGAAGAGTTAGTCATTGCGCGTGATGTAGAACGCTTTAAAAATCAATAATCAAAAGCTCGGCCTAGCTGAGCTTTTTCTTGTGACTTTGTGATCATTCTTTGGTCAGATAGGATGATTCAAAGCTAGGTGGAGCTTGTTCCATTCAGCGCTAATAATTACGCATTGACTGAATATCAATTTGACACAAGGTAGATGATCTATAAAGAACGGATAGATGCTTGTTTGTATCTGGCATGCTAAGTTGCTAGATAGAGGAGAAGAAAAAGACGATGTCCGGTAGGGAATCGTCTTTTTGGGGAAAAATCTGTTTTTGAAAGAATTGTGGCTAGTTGTCGATGTGGAGTATAAGTCTTGGGGAATCGGTTATCTGGTTAGCTATCTTTTTTAGATTTGCTTTTGTGCCGTTTGATTTCTGCTTCAAAACTCTCTGACGGTGCTTCCACGCTGATGGTTTCTAGGGTGAACGGATGAGTCAAGGTCAGACGATGGGCATGGAGCATGAGGCGGCCTTGGGGGTTGAGGGATGGTAGAGGGGTCACCGACGATAGGATGGCCGTGATGGGCGAGATGAGACACGAATTTGGTGAGTCCGTCCTGTTTTCAATTGGCATTTGACTAGAGTCGTATGCCAAAGTCCTTGAGTCGGGTCACATGAGTTTCGGCATAGAGCCCTTTTTTCGGATCAACGAGTCGTTTCTTCGGTCATGGCGGTCGCGTCCGATTTTATCTTTATAGACGATAGTTTTGCTGTGAAATTTTCCTTGAGCAAGGGCCCAATATTCACGAGATTTCTTTGTTTTCCAAGAGGCGGTTGAGAATGGGGAGGACAAAGGGATTTTTGGCAAACAGGATGGCGCCACTGGTTTCTTTTGTCCAGCCGGTGGACGACATAGCAGGTCTGTCCGACATAGCTTGACACATGGTTGAGTAGAGCGACTTCGTCGGTTCATTACCGTGACTTTTCATGCCGTTTGGCTTTGTTGACGATAATGAGATGCTCGTCTGATAGAGCTCCTCGACCAGATGAGGATGGGCCAGCGGGAGTTCTTTTCTGGATAATCCTCTTTGTCAAAAGTTAGTTGAATGCTGTCACCGAGGCTTGACTAAAGTTTGCCAATGGATGGACTCACACGTTAACCAAAAATGTGTTTCTTGGTTCGGAGAAAGTGACGAATCTTTCGTGGGATGAGCAGCCGCTCTTCTAGCAGTTCTTTGACAGTCAATCGGAGGCAGGCTTGTGGGGATGGTAATAGTAAATTTCATGTTTTCATTGTAGCAAAAACTAGCTCATTTGGAAATGCTTCGTTAGAAAGAGGAAAGCAGATCTGCTATTTCCTTAAAGAAAGCTAAAAGGAGTAGCAAGTAGCGGAGTCGTGCCTTGTGTCTGCATGGATAAGGTGATAAAATATGTTTTATGAAGAAATTAAATGATATATTTGAAAAATTAGTCAATCTGTTTAAAACGGATCATCCTCAGAAAAAAGTTGCTGAGGAGTTGGAAGGCGAGACGCCCGAACCCAGCTATAGCCGGTCTGGTAAGAATCGGAAGAAGCCCCTGTCTCAACATCCCTTCCGCCGCTTTTTGGCGCAGGTTCCATCTGACCAAGATATTCTTGATTCTTGGCTTGACCTTTGGTTTGGTGGTCGGTGGCTATCTTTTTTATGTAGCTAAGACGACCAATGTCAAAGACTTGCAGAATGCTCTGAAAGCTACGACTTTGATCTATGATAAGGATGGAAACGAAGCGGGCAGCTTGTCTGGGCAAAAGGGGACCCATGTCGAATTAGACGCGATTAGTCAGGACTTGCAGAACGCTGTGATTGCGACAGAAGACCGTCTTTTTATAAGAATGGCGGGATTAACTACAGTCGCTTCTTTCTAGCCATTTTGACTGCGGGGCGTTCGTGGTGGCTCGACTATCACGCAGCAGTTAGCCAAAAATGCCTATCTTTCTCAAGATCAGACCATTGAGCGCAAGGCCAAGGAATTTTTCCTAGCTTTAGAGATTAACAAAAATACAGCAAGCAGGAAATCCTGACCATGTACCCTAAATAACTCTTATTTTGGAAATGGCGTTTGGGTGTGGAAGATGCCAGCAAGAAATATTTTTGCGTATCTGCCAGTCAGCTCAGCTTGGATCAATCAGCGGTTCTAGCTGGTATGCTCAAAGGACCAGAGCTATATAATCCCCTGTATTCAGTCGAAAATGCGACCAACCGTCGTGACACCGTTCTTCAAAATATGGTGGCGGCAGGTTATATTGATCAGGCAACGGCGGATCAGGCTGCGACGGTTGGCATTGGAGGCCAGCTAGTCGATGCCTACGAAGGCAAGTCAGAGGACCATCGCTACCCATCTTATTTTTGATGCGGTTATCAATGAAGCGGTCAATGATTACGGTCTGACGGAAGAAGAAATCGTCAACAACGGCTATCGGATTTACACCGAATTGGACCAAAAATTATCAAGCTAGCATGCAGGTTATTTATAGCAATGTCGATCTCTTCCCGCAGGCTGAAGACGGGACGAGGGCCGAGTCAGGAAGCGTGGCACTGGATCCTAAGACGGGTGGTGTTCGGGCTCTGGTCGGTCGTGCAACAGTGCTGATGGCTCTGCTTTTCGGACTTTCAACTATGCGACCCAGTCTGCTCGCAGTCCAGTGTTCGACCATCAGCCTTTGGTAGCCTACAGCCCAGCTTTTGCGTAGCAGCCGGTTGGTCAACGGATAAGGAACTAGATAATAGTCGGACAGTTTTTGGTGATTATAAAGTTAATAATTATGGCAATATCCAAAGTTCACCGACGGTTCCAATGTATCAAGCCTTGGCTGAATCTCTCAATATCCCCGCGGTTTCAACAGTGGATGAATTAGGCGTGAGCAAGGCCTTTGAATACGGCAAAAAGTTTGGTCTTAATATGGACAAGGTAGAACAGAATCTGGGTAGCTCTGGGAAGCGGCGTGACGACCAATCCACTTCAGATGGCTCAAGCTTACTCAGTCTTTTGCGAATGATGGAGTTATGAATGATGCCCATCTTATCACCAAGATAGAAAATGCTAGTGGTCAGGTTGTCAAAACCCACCGGCAGACTTCTACCCGCGTTCTCAATCGCTCAACCACAGAAAAGATGACCAGTATGATGCTGGGTACCTTCTCAAATGGGACGGGAGTCTATGCGGCTCCGTATGGCTATACAATGGCTGGAAAGACAGGAACAACAGAGACTGACTTTAACCCTGATCTGTCAGGAGACCAGTGGGTCATCGGCTATACACCAGATGTGGTTATCAGCCAATGGCTGGGCTTCCTAAGACGGATGAAACTCACTATCTGACTGGTACAAGTGCCAATGAAGCTTCGGCTATTTTCCGCAATGTCGCCAACACTATCTTGCCTTATACGGAAGGAACTTCCTTCTCGGGTCAGAAAAATGCTTATGCTGAAAATGGAATTTCCCCAGTCGATACCTACGGTACTGGTCAAACGAATACGACTAAGCGAGAATAAAGACTTCCTGAAAGATGTCCAAGAGCGGGCACAAAAACCTCGGTAGATGATGCCAAGAAAGCTATTGATGAGTCTGGAATTACTGAGAAAGCCAAAAATCTATGGGATACCATTACTGGCTGGTTCCATTAATCGTCTCAAACGGCTTGTCAAAGAAGTAGAAAACTGCTATAATAAGGGGAATGGAGGCGTCATGGCATTAAAAAGCGAGTCTAGCGTGTACAGTTTGTGGGGTCACGAAACTACTCAATCAAACTTAGTAGCACTCCAAAACCTACGCGTCTAGAAGTGAATAAATATTGTAAACACTGCAGTAAATATACGCTGCATAAAGAAACCAGATAGGAGATAGTTGTGAAATTCATTAAAGATGTTTTCGTTTTGCTACGAGATACAACTTGGCCTACCCGTAAAGAAAGATGGACTGATTTCTTCCGTAATGGAATCACACAGCATTCTTTGCTGTTGTCATCTATATTTTTGATAAGAGTAGTTGCCAGCGGTCTCTTCCGCATAATCAACATGTTTTTCATAGAAAGATGAGGCTGGGACAAAAGTCCTAGCCTCTCAATTGTCTTTGTATTGTCGAGCAAGACGCAGTGGTTGAGTGGGCTCTACTAGGCTGATTTCATCAGCTTTTACAACCCTACTCAACTGTGCGGAGGTGAGACGACGAAATCGAATTCTAACGAATTACCGATTTCGTCCCACTCTCATTTGTCTGTTAAAATATTTACCAAAAATGCTTTGTAATTTTAGATTTTATGGTATAATAAGGCTAGATATCAAGCAGAAGCCCTAGGCTTTTTTATTTAGGAAAGGACAAAACATGGACAGTTTTGATAAAGGCTGGTTTGTACTGCAAACCTACTCAGGCTATGAAAATAAGGTAAAGGAAAATCTCTTGCAACGTGCCCAGACCTATAATATGCTGGAAAATATCCTGCGCGTGGAAATTCCGACCAGACCGTAAGCAAGTAGAGAAAAACGGCAAGAGCAAGGAAGTCGAAGAGAACCGCTTCCCGAGGTTAGTGTATTGGTTGAGATGGTCGTGACGGACTTTGAAGCTGGTTTGTCGTGCGGAATACGCCAAACGTAACTGGATTTGTAGGTTCACACGGAAACCGTTCGAAACCAACTCCGCTCTTGGAAGAAGAAATCCGCAGCATTCTGATTTCTATGGGACAAACGGTTCAAGAGTTTGATTTAGATGTCAAAGTGGGCGATACTGTTCGCATCATTGATGGTGCCTTTGCTAACTATACTGGTAAAATCACGGAAATTGACAATAACAAAGTCAAGATGATTATCTCTATGTTTGGAAAATGACACGGTTGCAGAAGTCAACCTCAGCCAAATTGTTGAATTATAATTTTTGAATGCACTAAAAGGAGCCGGAAAGCACTTTCCGCTCTTTTTGATGTAGCAGCTCTGAGATTTTAGATAAAAAGCCGGTCATTCTGGTATCATTACAATCATTAAACTTGACCAATGACGTAAGAAAGAGGAACAAAAAGCCTGATTTTTCAGGGCTTTTTGGTTAGGTATAAAGTCGGATTTAAAACCGATAAAAAAGGCGGTAGATCGGATTAAAAGCTATTGATTTATCGGGCTTTGTGGGAGTTTCTGCCCCAAATCCGCCCCAAATTTAAGTGGTCAGGAATATTTCTTTTTATTTGTTCAAAAGTTCTTATCTGCCAGAGCTTCCATCTGGTGCGAGTAGACCTTTAGGGTTATATCTGGGCTTTCATGACCCAATAGCTTTGATATGGTCACAATGTCAATCCCTTTGAATATCAAGTAAGAAGCGTAAGTATGCCTTAGACTGTGGTTTCTGACAGGCCTGCCTACCAGCTTTTTATGAGCTTGTTACAAGCCGAGTTTGAAACGCCAAAAACATACCCTGTTTTTAATATTTGCTTGCCAGTGTTCTTTTTATAAGTTTTAAAGTCTCAATCGTGATCTTATCAATTGGGATTTTCCTTTTTCGAACTTTCATTTTTAGACCAGCAAAATCTTGCGTTTTAGAGTAGTCAAAGCTCTTATTAATGTCTATTATCCCGCTCTGCAGGTCTATATCATTCCAGGTTAGCCCCAGAGCCTCAGAAAAGCGCATGCCAGTGACTGAAAGTAGGTAGAGGTGAAATAGGACACGTACTGTATATTGGAAACGTGTAGAGGCTATTAGATTCTTATATTCGCCCTCTTCTAAAAAGTCGTTATCCTCCGACCTAGTTTCTATCTGAGATTTGACTTTGGCACCTTCAGCGAAAGTTGTAGCTGATCACTTGTTCTCTGACTGCTACCTTCAAAGCTCCCTTGATTTGATAGTGGAATTTCTCGAGGGTTTCCGGCGTATTTTCACCAAATTCATTAAGCCGCTTTTTGATAAAAAGCGGAGTGATATCCTTTACTTTCAAGTCTCCAAAATAAGTCTTGATGTGCTTAAGGTTTTTGTGTAAGTATCCCGTGTCTTATCCTTGACGTGCGGTCGCTTATATACTTCAGACCAGGTTTTGACAAAATCATAAAGAGTGACATCTTTTGTCTGTTAGGACATTTTTCGGATAGGTTATCCTCTACCTCCCTTGCTGCTGCTTGAGCCAGTTTCTGGTCTTAAAGCCTGATTTTGATTTCTGCTTATACTTGCCGTCAGGTCCTTTGTAAGAGATACGGTATCTCCCAGCCATTTTCTTTTTTCTAAAAATATGCCATCTTTGTTTTTCACTCACTTTCTTGATAAAATAGGTACAAGAAAAGAGCTCAAAAGAAACCATCTTTGAAAAATCCTTTTTCAGAGTCAGCCCTGACGCTCAGACTCGCCAAAGTTTGAGAGCGTGGGGCTTTTTGTTTTTTGTCGTTATTTTACTTTTTATTTCCATCTCTCCGTTCATCTTTTGAGAGACAAGAGAGTTACCGTCATCTGTCTTAATGTGGAACATTGATAGGACCTGGAAGTCAACACCGCTAATCCTCGCCCAGACGTTGAAAGCTTCGTGAACTTTTTCCTTAAAGCCATCAGCGAACGCTTGCAAGTCCGTCCGATTGTAGTATTTATAATCATTAGGTACAGTAACATATAAGATTGTATCACGGTTGTAGAAAAGTATATGTACTGATGTCTACGCCCTTATCTGTCAAATCTTGCTTTAAATACTCAATGAAACTGGCCATTTGGTCGGCTTTGACTCTTGGCAAGCTATTATCATCTGACGATTTTTCAACAGTTTCTGTGCTTGATGAGCTTTCTTTTGTAACTTCTCGGCTTTCAGACTTACTTTCTGCCACTTTCTTTGTGCTTTGTTGCACGCTTGGGGTAGTAGAAGACTTAGAGGTTTCTGACTTAGGAGCAATCCCCAAGAGTTGGAGTACCCAACCAAGAAAAGCTAAAGCTAAGAAGCCTACTACAAGTTTTTGCCATTTTTTCATATCATCCTCCCAAAGGCTTAATTATTTTTCTGAATAAATTTCAATCACTTCACCAATAGTCCTGATGTCGTCATTTTCTGAAAGAAAGACGTTGTCATAATCAGGGTTAAGTGATTTCAGGTAAGGTGTGCCATTGGATTTGAACTGTTTGACATAATTCTCACCGTTAACTTGAAAAATTGCAATGTCATTATTGTCTACTTGAGGGGTGTGCTTGATAAAAAGTAGGTCTCCGTCATTTATTTTAGGTGCCATACTTTCGCTCTATCACTTTGCAACGCTGTCAAATCTCATCAGGAACCCCATTAGAGGGAATTGTAATTTCAGCGTCTCATAATCATCTTGCATGACTCCATTACCAGCAGAAACAAAACCTGTGATAAAAACAGTAGTCATTTGAATTGGCTTTCTATTTTGTTTATCACGCAAAGCAAGAGCTAAGTCTACTACTTTCTTCTTGTTTAGGTCATTTAGGTCATCATAGATAGATTGAATATCAGAGACAGTAGGTTTATCAACTCCATATAAGATGTAGTCTGTGGAAGTTCCTAAAATCTGAGCCAAGTTGAACCAGTTTTTCTCCATTTGGGAGGTTTTTAGCACCCTCCCATTTAGAAATGGTACTTTTGTGATTTGTAGCCCATAAGCTCGGCTATATCACCTGCCTCAAGCCCCTTTTTCTCTCTGAGTGTCTTTATTCTATATGAGATTTCTTCATTTGTATTCATATTGCCACTCCTATTTTTGATAAGTTCATTATATAGCATAAAAAGAGAAATAATCAAGTGTTGTGGATAAAAAGTAAAATATGAGTCATCTAAAGTGTTGACAGATGAGAAAAATCATATAGAATGTAATCAAGCTTGAGAAAGTTGAATATAAAAATAAAAGAAAGAGAGGAGTAGATATGGTAGAACTAAATCACTATCGTTGAAATCCGTGCACAAAAATGGCAAGATGACACAGCGAGAATTTAAGGATAGTGTGGGAGTAGCACCTCAGACGGTAAATTCTTTGGGAAAAAGGATATATACCGTATTAGTGTTAAAAACCCTCATGAAAATCTGTGAGATTTACCATGTGACTTCTAGTGACTTGCTAGGCACTTAAAAATTTTGTTTTCACATGATTATTTTCATATGAAAAGGAGACAACATGTCATTTTATTTTTGATTACACAACATTTGAAAGGGGTGAGGAGATGAGACCAAAAACGATATCCGTATAGTGGATAGCAATCTGATAAACAGATTGCTAAGTTAAAACGAGATATTGACGTAAACCGTACTAAATATATCATCTTTAAAATCTACTATCGAAATTTAAAAACCATCAGAATTATCAACAACCCCGGTAACCTTGAGCAGTTGCTTTTTCGATAATTTCAGTTTTAGACATTTCGTAATCAGATAACTGAATTACTACGCTAGGTTTTTCAGTAACCGAATCTGAAAAATTGAATAATAGAATATTATTGAGATCTTCCCAAGTTCGTTTCTTCATGGTTTGGCTTATGGCTAAGTTTACTCATTTTTAACCTCCTTCCTTTTAAATTTTGACTAAAAACGGTGAGAGGTCCTAGTCAAAAATATATTATATGATAAAAACAATGTTTGTCAATATATTGTGTGAAAAAGGAGAAAAACTACAACCAACACAATATATAGTGCAATAGTATATATAAGCGCAAAAAGTATAAAAACATAAAGCTAGATAAGGAGAAAATGGCTATGCTTTGGGGAAAAAATATCCGAAAAAGCTTTCAGAGAAGAATTGGACGGTTTATAAGCTTTGTTTAAAAAGCAGGTATCGGACCAGCTGGAATCTATCGTTTAAGAGATGGAGAGGTGAAAGATTTATATTTTGATACTGTTAAGAAAAATTGCTGACGCACCAGAAGTCAGCTTGGATGAATTTAAATAAGGAGGAGTTAGTGACAGGCTTTAAAGATTTAGATTGTCAGTTTATCTTTCAAGAATGCGACTGAAAAATTTATACTGCTGTTAGTAATAGCTTTATCAACGATCCCGCGCTGGATTTTTACAGCGGTTGGCATCATGATGGTGGTGCTGGCTAACCACCCTAATTGGCAAGTTTATCCAGATGAAATAGCTAAACGAAAAGGCGTTAGTCGTCCAACAATCAGTAAATATTTCAAAAATATTGGAAGATGCAGGGTATTTGACGAAAAGTTAGACGAAAACCACAAGGGCGTGGAGGAAGTCATGATTTAGATTCTTCTCAGATGTGAAAATATCTGACTTTCAGTTTGAGATCATGGTTCAAAGATTAGATAAAGCGATTAGTGAGGTGAGTTTTGAGATGTGAAGTCATGTCAAACTTTTTCATGTCAAACTTTTTCATGTCAAACTTTTTACACTAATAAATACTAACTAACAACAAGTATTAAATAACAATAACTATTAACTAACAACAAGTCCTACTTATTCTAAATAAATAAAAAGAGAAAAATTTAAAAATTTCTAATATAGGACTTTGATTTGAAAGGAGCAAACATGAATGAATCTTTTCTTACTATACTAGGCATATCAATGATTGCTAGTTTTATCACGAATTTAATTGCTTACTTTAGCTGGTAGACATCATCTAAAAAGAAATTAAAAACCACAAAGTGTGGTTTAATTCTGAGATAGATCGTATCAAGAAAGAGTATCATTTGTGATTTTTCTTGGATAATTTTTCACAAATTGTTTTTGAAGATTGGAAGGTTGTTGCTTTGTTCGCGAATTGACTGAGAGTGTCTATATTTTTATTGCTAAATCTGGAGATATTTCTCCTGAAATAGCTTTAAAAAATCAGGTCATTTAACTTTAAACCTTGGTCAGTTTGAGTGTCTAGTTGTGATACTTTTTCGAGTTCAAGTAATCTTAATTCGTGAGTTTGTTTCAGCTGAATAAAGTTCTTGTGAGTGTTGCTTTTGCATTTTTCCATATCCCTGTTTAAATTGATTTTTCGATATTTTTCAAGCTCTTGTAAGTGTGCGATGTTAATTTTATCAATTTCGTGCTTGCTGTTTCCTTTAGCGGCGATGTAAGACCACACACCAGAAAACAAAGGCAGGTATGGCAGCGATCGCAAGCGTTTTCTATAAAAACTGAAATTATTCATAAATTTTCTCCAATCATTTTATTTTTATTATACCAAATTTAGAAAAGGAGTGCGATGAAGCAATTAAAACTAAATATTAAACCCAAGCAAGAACCTACTGAGGGTCAATGTCTAAAGTCATCAGGTTACGCAATAAAAATCAATGACTGGGAGCTTGGGCGCGCGTTACTGATTTTAAGTTAGAAATGTCAGCAGACAAAAACCAAAAAGCCACTGTCACATTTACACCCGAGATATCCTTGAAGTCGATGACGTGGCCGTGGATCTTCAAATTTTAGGAGCGTTTGACCGAGCCTACTCAGACTTTATTGCCAAAACTCAAAACGAGAAAGAAAAATCTGATTAGAAGTCGACAAAAAGCACCTGACGGCAATCAGGCGCACAAACAAAAATATTCTACGAGAGGATTATATCATGAATGACTTAATGAATCAATTATTAGACCAGTTTGAAGCTGGATTGATGGACACGAACATTAAAGGTCGCGACGATTGTGACCGACGAAACAAGGCGCTTTCCCTAATGGAATTGAACATCCCAATGCTCAGAAATGCTACTGGCACGAGAGATACAGGGCAATATTCGATTCGCGATTTAACTGTCACAAGGATTTTCCGCGAATCGAAGGAAGACGCGAGGAAATATCCACGGGATGCAGTCATTGAGTGGTATCACAGGAATTGGCAAAAACAAATATTTAGAAACCGCTTGCGTTAAGAAGGAATGAAAAAGCTACCGACAAAAGCTGTCGGCAGCAAACCAAAAATATTTACTTGATTACAGCAAAAAGCATCTCAACACTTACTACAATGTCATCAAAGGCATCTATACAGAAAGGATTTAATCAATGAGGCTGATTTGACAAAAATTAAAAATTACTTTTTCACGGAAGAACCAGGAGGTCTCACTCTGCCGGATGAAGCCGAGCGCTGGCGATCGTTGGCAATTGAACCAAACGCGACTTGATAGAGACTCGAAAGGCGTACAGACACCCTTTTGATCGAATGGCAACGTCAAGGAAAATTACAAAACTCTATCAAGAGTTGTTGGCTGCAAAGGAGAAATAATATGTTTAGCAGCACAACGGACACTTGACCAAGTAAAAACAACTCTCAAAAAGAAATGCATCGATTTCAGCCTCTGCTTTTTGCTCGGCCAGAAATAGGCCTTTTCCCAGACAACGAAAACAGCAAAGCGAAAGCTCAGGCGATGCATGATGCGAGCCATCTTTAGACGATGTCCTAAAAGGCAATCGGCTGACGAAGCTGACAGATCGCCTTGAAGAAGACTATGGTCAAAGAGGTAGAAGAAGGGCGAAAGAAGAGGTAAAAGAAGATGACGAGAGCTGAGCTTGAAAATCGTGTGTGGTTGTTAGCCAACCATGAAGAAAAACGAATTGCTGGATCTTGGGCCAGAATCCAAGGCCAGATATGTGAAGCGAGTCCTCGAGCCCGGAAGGTGTGCGCTCATGTTTAATCACGACAGGATAGACACGCTGCAGCCGATCGAGAAACCAGAACGCCCTGATCCGACAATTGGATCTGGAAATGGGAGATGGGTCTATGTGGGAGATGAGTAACTCATGGACAGAGAACGCTATGAGGATCAATGCCTGTTGGCGAAAAACGCTGCTTAGAGCTCTGCTATGAACCAAGTGAGATTATCAAACGAGCGGCAAGACAAGGTTATCTCGCCGCCAAGAAAAATAAACGGCTGAAGCGCGAGGAATGGAATCTGAAGAAGATGAAAGGAAGAGGAAAATGACACAGATAGCCAACTAAAGGGAAGTCATTTATAAGAGCAGAGATCTCTGAAAACAAAAAGAATATATCAGACTTCTGCTGAACTAAGAGGTGTACAACGCAAGAGCTTTTTAGGTCAAGTTAGAACGCTTCATTGACAGGAATTTGCAACTTATTCAAGACTACACAATGAATTAGATGCCCTGAACAGTATTTCTAGACGCAGAATTGATATGAATATATAGAGAAAACAAAAATGACGAATGAAATAGCTAACTTTGACACGCTAACACCACAACAAGCATTCAAAAGCCCGCAGCGTTAGAGAGATTTAAGTCGGTATTAGACGGGAGTGAATCGCAATTTGTTGCAAGTCCGCTATCGATTATAAACAACAATAGTTATTTGGCCCAAGTCACTAAATACAAGTATCATGAATGCCGCCATGAAAGCAGCAACTTTGAAACTGCCGATTGAGCCAAGTCTTGAATGGCGTATGTAGTGCCCTTATAACCGAAGCGAGAAACGCGGAAATATTTTTGGGTAAAAATAAATGAAGCTCAATTCCAGATGGGTTATAAAGGCTTCATCTCAATTGGCACAACGGAGTGGGCAAATCAGAATAGAGAACTGTGATGTCGCTCACTAAAGAAGAATTTTTGTGGTACGACAAAGTTTACGGCACATTACATCTAACAGATGAGCAGGTTGATAGCGGAGAGGTTGAAGGATATTTTGCAAGCTTTGAACTGATCAATGGATTCCGAAAAATGATTTTCGGAAAAAGAAAAAGGTCATCAGCACATGCTCAAAAATATTCCAAAACTTACGACAAGACAACTGGTGATTTTAAACCGTGATACCTGAAAACTGAATTGACGCCATGGTCTCAAAAAACGCCTCATAAAAGAGCTTGATAGTGCTATGCGCCGCTTTCAATCGAATTACAAAAGGCTATTCTAGCCGACAACGAGGATTCAAATGTAAATGAAGTGAAAGAGAGCAAAGGACATCACACCTCAAGAACCAGAAAATCTCTGATTTACTGAGCGCTCCAGAGGAAGCGGGACTAGCTAAAGATGTTTCAAATTTCGACGAAGAAACAGGCGAAGTAATCGACCAAGAGCAGAAACTCGCCAGATGGACATGTTAGAAGGGAGGATTTCTAGAATGACTGAAGAATTAAAAAGATGTAACGGATAGCTTAGAACTCGTTCCAGTAACGGACGGAAAGTCGGCTTTGTCCTAAAAGCTGCTGAAATCGAAATCCAAGGCAAGGAAGTTTTAGAGCAAGCTTTAGCAGCCACCAAAAGAAATATGCTGATACGTCGTAACAGAAGAAACTTTGTCGGATGACACCAAGGTTAAAGACGAGTTGGACGAGTGCAATGCTCAGATTGAACAAGAGCTTAAAAAGCCAGCCTCTCAGAATACTACTCAAACCTCTTGACGAAGTGGAAGCATGGGTAGATAGCATATTAGACCCCATCAAAACTTTGCAGGATGATATTAAAAATCAGATTAAAGAGTTTGAAGAGAGAGCGACGAAGTCCCGTAAAGAGACGGTCAAAGAAACCTTTGAAGCAGCAATCGCAGATAGCGGAGCCGATCTTGATATCAAGTCGTTCGCCATCTACTTTGATGATCTCAGCAAGAAAAAGTGTTTTATGCGCCGACAATGTGCGCATCAATCAAGCAACCCCTAAGATGATTGACGACTTGGTAGCCGGAAGAAGCAGCAAAGAAACAGCAACGTGAAGTCTGGCCTCATCCAGATAATCAGAAGCGCTGCCAAGGCTGGGTTTGGCCCGGCTGTCTACATTCGCAGATATGATGAAGGGGCAAAGCTAGCTGATATTTTGCAAGCAATCCTGATGATAAAGAGCTGGCCGACCGCACAAAAGCAGAAGCGAAGCTGAAAACAGCGAATCGAAGAAATGACTGCTATTGTAGAAGCCAAAGGCCTGAAGCCCTGAAAAATATGTTGATTCTATTAAATGAAGGTCGCCTGTTCTTGATGTTATCAATATCCTGCACGCAGATGCGGACGAGCTTAGACAGGCGCAAAGCAGAAGCTAGAGCGGAACACTCAGAATCAATCCTACGCTCAAAACCGCCCGAATTTAAGCCTGAAACAGCTTCAGAGGGCAATTACACCCCTAGAACAAAAACTCAGCCAAAAATCGCAAAAATACAGCTTCTGATGATACGGCTAAAAATATGGTTATCGCTATCAAAATATGGAAATTATTTTCCCTGAAAAACATGCGTCAAGTCAAAGAACAATTTAAGACTATTTCTCAAGAATTAGGAATTATTGTCCGGATAATGCCCTGAGCGGAAAGTAAGGCTGAAAAGGGTGGAAATGGAAATGACACAAGATTTACTTTGGTAAAGATTATTATTCGGCAGCTTCTGCACGTCGATACTGGTCTATCTCTGCAATATAAGCGGTTTAGAGAGTGTGAAGGCGAGCATTGGCTGGAGCTGGAAGGAGAATGGGAAGACCAAAGAGACAACACAGCTCTTTAGTCGGGGAACATGGTACACAGCTATTTCTGAAAGTCCGGAAGCACATAAGAAATTCATGGATGAAAAATGCAGATGCCATGATTTCAAAAAGCTGGAAAAACCAAAGGTCAGTTAAAATCAGACTTTCTGGTTGGCCAGCGCATGATTGAGCGACTGGAAGCCGACAAGCAATTTTGGCGGATTACTATATCGGTCAGAAAGAGGTTGCCGTAACGGGCAAAATCGAAGGTGTGGAATTTAAAGGCAAGATTGACTCGTCTCAATGTTGAAAAAGGGTATTTTGTGGACATTAAGACCACAAAATCAGATATTGATAGCATGGTCTGGGTTCAAGATGAAGCAAGCGGACTGAAAATATTCAGGTTCGCTGGTTTGAAAGCTTGGGGCACGTCTCTGCAGATGGCAGCGTACAAGAAAATGCTGGAAGATCAGTACGGCAAGGAATTCACGCCGATCATTTACGCGGTGACGAAAGAGCCGACTCCTGACACCAGAGCGATTGTCTTTCAAAACCCAAGAGAAACTTGGATATGAGCTGATCTGAGCTATCCATGCTTATCCAGCGCCTTGATAAGGTCAAGCGAGGTGAGGAGAAGGCGAAGCCGTGCGCACATTGTGAATACTGCAAAACGAAAAGCGTTGAGCTCAGCGTGTGGAGGTGATTTGATGAGTAAGCGCAAAAGGACATACTGAAACTCACGACACAGGTTGCCCACACGGTATTACATTTGCAATACATCAAGATAAAGATGAGTGTATTGCTTTGTTTGGTCGTTCTGGTTGGCCTGGACTGAAACCTATTTTTATCTGTTGGAACAGCGACGTTGAAAACAGAACAACGTATCACACAGAAGAAGAGTTACAGAATGCGTATGTTGATAAAGTCAAAGTAATTGAGGACGATTTTATCATAATTGGATTATTGCCATTTTAGGAGATGAAACCATGGAAATTAGAAAAGCATCAGACAATGTGGCCATTTACTCAGACGGCCGACGTTTGTGGGTTATTCACAATCTAGGAGATGAGTTCTTCCTAGACCTCAGCTTAAAAAGTGAGGTGGCCTTTAATCTTGATGACCAGGCCCAAGAGACACTCAAAAGCATCGAACCTGCATTCGAGGTTATGGGCTTTTGCTCAAGAAGTGGAGAGGAATGCACCGCTTGAGTCGGGCAATCTTACAATTTGGAATTTTTGAAGAGTATATCAAAGACAATCAGGATGATCTGATTGATTGGTGGAACAATTTAGGAGGGGAAGAAAATGACTGATTTTATTAAAGACGCTGGTATGAGCGCTGGTTTGGCTCTTGTTGGCTATTTTTATCGGCGAAAGCAACGCCAGAAAAGATAAGAAATAATCAAAAACAACGTGCCGTGAACCACGATAAAAGCGAACTAGAAACGCTCAATCGGTCATGTGATCTTGGACGAGCGACTGCCCGTATTTAGCCAATTATCACAAAGGCAGTCGTGTGAAAAATGAAGGAATGAAATCTTTTAGATTTATTTGCTGGCATCGGTGGTTTTCGTCTTGGGATGGAATCCTGGTCATGGCAGAATGTGTTGGCTTTCTAGCGAAATTGACAAGTTTTGTTAGAGCTAGTTATAAAGCTACACGACACGAGAGGAGAAATAGAACTACATGACATCACAGCAGTATCAGATGAGTCTATTCGAAGAATCGGACGTGTGGACATTATTCCAGGAGGATTTCGCGCTAAGCTTTCAGGCATTGCAGGAAACAGACGAGGGTTTTGAAGATACACGAGGAACTTTGTTCTTGAGATTGCTAGGTCTCGCATCTCATTCTCAGACCTCAATATCTATTCCTTGAGAATGTCGAAGGACCCTCAACCATGACAGAGGAAATACCTTTGAGGTCATCCTCTCAGCGTTGGATGAACTGGGGTATGATGTGGAATGGCAAGTGCTTAACAGCAAAAATTTCGGAGTCCCCCAAAATCGAGAGCGTGTGTTCATTATCGGACATCTTAGAGGAGAATGTACCAGAAGAATTTTTCCTCTCTCAAACACTGGCAAACAAGTTGATACACATCAGAGACAGTCAACAAATACCCTTACAACCAGATACCCAAACAGCCAAGGGGTCGGATCGTACATTATTGAAAGTAAATCGCAGAGAGTGAGGTCTATTGGTAATGTAAACCCATCTGGAAATAGGATGAACGGAGAGGTCTATGAACCAACTGGATTGGCTCCTACACTCACAACGAATAAGGGAGAGGGGGCAAAAATCATTCAAAGAGCACACGGATATAATCAAGGTGGAGAGCATGATATAGCGCCAACCTTAACCAGTAACAGTTATCAAGAAAATAACCATGTTAAAATCTATGATTTTTACAACAAAAGGACAAAAGATGAAAGTTGGTACTTTAACTGCTAATGGAGGGGTAAGCACTACGCATTGCGGGACATTTGGGGTAACAGACGGTTACCGTATCCGAAAGCTGACACCTCGGGAATGTTGGAGATTGCAAGGTTTTCCAGACTGGGCTTTTGACAAGGCTCAAGAAGTAAATAGCAACAGTCAATTATACAAACAAGCAGGCAATAGCGTGACAGTCAATGTCATTGCTGCTATCGCAAAGAAATTGGAATGAAAGGAAGTAAAAAATGCAAAACAAAATCGACATACCAGGCACAACCATCAGCCTTGAAATCATAGATAAGATTATCATCAGTAACAAATAAGATTAATTATGATATCCAGATGCAATTCAAGAATCAAGATGCTGAACTCATCCCTTTGATGAGAGCGGGACATCTTTCTGAGCCGCTTTATTGGTTAGATGTGAAGGCAACCCTGAAAGAGCCGACAGAATACCATTCAGTTTGGGAGTCAAGGCAGAAAAGCGGAACTTGACTGAGCTCGAAGTTCTTTCGAATTTATCGAGAATAACAAACAGAACCTCTCTCGACTTGTGCGGGTTTAGAGGAGAACTTGAATGAGCAATCTGGCATTATCGTCAGACATTTCAACTACTGCGACAGGATGAGGGCTGTATCACGGCTCTGACCTCGTCCGAGAGTGTCTCTAAAACATAAAAGCAAGTCGTTTTTGAGCGCGGCCGTTTTGGCGCCAGCGAATTAAGAGCCATTCAATCAAGAGCTCTTGCGGAAATATGATGAACCCTTCGAGTCAATCGTGGTCGAGAAGAACTCAGTCATGGGAGACAAATCAACAATCCATGATTAGTATTGGAATTGTGACAGGAATTATTCTTGGTCGGCTGATTGCTGACAATGTATCTTTGTCAATGTTTCCACCTGGCGCAAGTACTGGAAGTTCAGCTACAAAGACCGTAGCAAGAAGTCACTGAAGCTGCAGGCAGTTGCTAAAGTGTCCGATGAATTCGACCTGAATGTCAAAGACGATGAAGCTGACGCAATCCTGATCGGCTCTTATTTTGTCAATTATGGTCAGAATTTCGGAGACCCGAAAGTCATAAGATAAATTGAGGAGGTGGAGTGATGGAAGATATACGGATTCTAGATGCGTGTTGTGGTAGCAGGATGTTTTGGTTTGATAAGCAACAGCCTCACACAACATACATGGACAAGCGTGAAGAAGAATTTGAAATTCACCAAAAGAAAATCAATGTTAAGCCAGACATTGTCGCAGATTTGTCGAGACATGCCATTTGAAGATGAAACATTTAATCTTGTTGTGTTTGATCCACCGCATCTTTTATGGGCTAGCCAGAAATCATTCATGCGTGCTCAATATGGACAACTTGACGTATTGACTTGAGATTAGACCTGCAACAAGGCTTTTGAAGAGTGCTTCAGGGTGTTGAAAAGACAGGTGGAACGCTCATTTTCAAGTGGTCTGATGCGCAAGTAAATGTTAAGGAAATTTTTGGAAATTAGTTCCACAACAACCACTTTTCGGTCAGCAACGTGGAACAACGCATTGATGGCTTTTTATGAAATTTTTAAAAAGGAAACAAGAGGAGGATTTGAAATGAGAGAGCACAGTATTTACATTTTCAGCATTGTTAGCTTTTGTTAGCAATCTTGATGGCGAAAGCAATCATCAAGATTAACAGACTTAACGAGCGAGTCGAACAGCCTGAAGCTAGAAAAATTGATTACGATTCATAGGGCTGATAACGCTGGTGCTGGAAAAATGCACGGCAGGACTCACAGGAAAAGAGGTTATCGACGGTCGCTATACTGTGACCGCTGGGCCGTATGGCAAGTTCTTGGTGACCAAGGAGCAGTACGAGGCTTTTGGCTGTAGGGGATGAAATCCCTGATTATTTGAGAGGGGTGAAACTCGATGTTAAAAATAAGAGTACTTTGTGAAAGGGCTGTCTAAGATGTTTTACCTGAAGATATTATCTATATAGACTACAGAGACAAAACTGTAACAGTTAGAGGCTGTCAGCATTTGGATTGTAGACACATGTTTTTGATGATTATTCTTTGGGAGCAATGCGAAATAATGCGCTTTACAGATGTTTTGGATAATTCAGAACCAAGAAAAGAAATATTCGAGGGGGACATTGGAAAACCACTAGGATTTTTCGGCAGAGCTGATGAAGTAGGTGGTTTCTATGAGTATGATAAGGAACTGATAGGAATTGTCAAGGTTCTTGAAGGAGCCTGGGTAATTGACACAGGGAATGACGTAGTGCATTTGTGGACTGAAATTGAAGAAAATGAAGTTGTGGGCACATATCTACGAAAATCAAGATATTTTTGGAGGAGAAGGAATGACAAAATCTTTGGGATGAGACCTTAGAGGTTTTTAGAGATCATGGCAAAACGTTTGAGGGTGTCAGATATATCCAAGGCTCAGACTTTAAAAATCACTAAAGAAAATTTTGAGAGACTAGCTAAGCAAGCTAATTATCATAGCGGATACGGTGCCGCTCACGTTCCTACTGATTTAGTCATTGTTGGCAAAGGTTGGTGGTTAGAGCGAGGAGAATATGATGGTTCAGAGTGGTGGGATTTTAAAGAAATGCCTAAACAAATCAATGAAATCAGGAACATTTCTTGTCTTGTAGGCGGAATGTGGCCGAGACTTAAAGAATTGAATACCATCGACCTGATACAAGAAAAGGCTTGAAGAAATGAGAAAAGGAGCATACGATTGAATAAACGTCAACGCAAAAAGAAAAATTTTGAACGGTCTGAACAAAGAGGAAAGATACCGTAGGACGCATTGTCCTATATGCGATAGCAAGATTGGAGTATTTGATGAATATTTTAATAGTTACGGATTTTGCTGCGTGCCATGCGGCTATGAATACTACGGAATTGAGAGGAAGCCAACATGAAACCCAGAAAATATCCGTACTCAGGAAGACCTAAGCTGATTAGACAAGCATTGCCAAGGTTCGTCCTGTTAGGCAATACTAGTTTTTAACAGCGATTTGGTGAAAATACACTGATACAATGAAACAAGGGCACCAAATCAAACAATCATCTATTTTAAAAATCCCTAAATCCTTTCGCACGAGGAGAAGTATGTGCGTGTGCCTCTCGAAATCGCTGAGGTGGTCAAGATTTTAAACCGATGAAAAAGCTAAAAAAGTTAAGACACCTCTGCCTCAGCTAATAGTAATATCGCAAAGACTATTATACCACAAAGGAGACAGAGAGTGAACAAGGCTAGAGAGCTCTTGAATGAGCTACAAAATCTTGATATGGATATTCAGAGCAGGATTGACGAAATCAATGAGCTTGAGGCTGGTTTGCTCTCAAGCCCCAAATGGTCGGATGTTAAAGTCAAAGGCGGCTCAGACAAGAAAAGTTGATGATGTCTACACCCAGCTCATCGTGATGAAAGAAGCGATTGAGCAGGACACCAAGGAAGTTATCAACAGGAAACTTGAACTTGGTAGGTTGATTAACAAGCTGAAAAATCCAAAAAGTAGGTCTATTCTCAGGATTGACTTACATTACTAAGGACCTATATTGAGGATATTTATGACAATTTGAGAATTAGTGAAGGCAACTTATTACAGATTGCGCAAACAGGCTGAGTCTGAGCTAGAAGAAACGATCATAGACAAAGTGAGCTAAAGTGAGTGAGCATGAAGTCTAAAAATCTGCTAGAATGGTAGTATCAAGAATTGAAAAGAGAGGTCTCAGAATTGGTAGATGGTTACCTGTAATGCCAAGCTGTGATGGCCTTGGAGGTCTCGAGCCCTCCTCTCATTTTTCGGAAACATAAGGTTTGACCTCCATCTCGTTGAAAAGTCCTAGGTTCGAGATGGTTTGGTCGCAGGTTCAAACCTGCTGCTCATTATGTCTCTGCGAATAGCTATCGCGATAGAGGTATAGGGCGGTAATTAGATTTAGGCTGATTAACCTGTAGGACAGAGATAAAGTAGCGCTATATAAGGCTCTGGTGGGGAGGCACCCACTTACCGCATACGGTCACTCAACGAGTGGCTTTTTATTTTGTCAAAGGAGGTAGCCCAGTGAGTGGATAAATTAACCCCAAACAAGAATTGTTTGTCCAAGGGATAATCTCTGACTATCCCAAAAGGCAAGTATATAGGCAGGCTTACAGAGCCGAAAAATGACAGATAAGACTGTGGATGAACGAGCCAGTAAACTTTTTAAAAAGAGTACAAGGTTAGTACAAGGTATAGGGAACTTTTAAAAGAGTTCTCTAACATGTCCTTGTGGTCCAGAGAGCAGGCTTTCAATGAGTATGAATGGTTTAAAAACAAGGCTAGAGCCAGCATTGAGCGAGACGGTATCAGACAAGCAAATTCCAAACGCTTTTCTTTTCAGCTTTGGATGGCATGAATAGTATGGCATGGAAGGACTTAGAATTGACTGACGATAAAATCAGACAAGAGATTGAACTGCTCAAGATCAAGATTGAAAGCAATCAAGGTTCTAAGTCTGATACAAGTCTCATGACTGCCCTTTTTGATGCGGTAAAAGGCGGTGACGAAGTTGAAGATTGAGTTCTCGAGAAAACAAGCTGACATCATTCGCAGGCCTTTTTAATTACGAGCTGGAAGTCAATGAAGGCACCCCTCGAAGCGGCAAGACAAACCGCTGGTCATTTTCGCTATGCCGTGTATTTGATTGAGTCGCCCGACGAGAATCATCTCATTGCTGCATACAATCAAGATCAAAGCTTACCGTCTTTTTATCGACGGCGACGGCACAGGTTTGATGCACATCTTTGATGGTAATTGCAAAATCAAGCACGACGAGCACGGAGACCACCTCTTTAATCGATACACCAAACGGATCCAAGCGGGTTTACACAAAGGAGGCGGTAAAGCTAATAGCGTAGGATGCTATCACTGGTATGTCCTTAGGCTCGGTAGTTTTTTGTGAAATCAACCTACTGAACATGGACTTTATTCAGGAAGCGTTTAGGCGGACCTGGGCGGCCAAGCTCAGATATCATCTAGCTGACCTAAACCCTCCAGCTCCTCAGCATCCAGTTATTAAGTGATGTCTTTGATGTCCAAAATACACGCTGGACCCGCATTGGACCATGGATGACAATCCGATTTTGTCCGAAGAGCGGAAACAATCCATTATCCAATCGACGAAGAAAAATCCTTATCTATATAAGAGAGACATTCTCGGCCAGAGGGTCATGCCTCAGGGTGTCATATACGGCCTATTTGACCTCGAAAAGAACATTCGGGATAGTTTAGTTGGCGAACCTGTAGAAAATGTATTTCACGGGCGATGGTGGACAATCTGACGTTACTTCGATGGCTTGTAACATCGTTACTAAGCATAGAGAGAACAACAAGACTTTCTTTAGACTCAATCGTGTAGCTCATTACTATCATAGCGGAGCTGAAACTGGCCAAGTCAAGGCTATGTCTACCCACGCTGTCGAGCTTGAGCGTTCATCCAGTGGTGTAGCAAGGCATCAAATGCGCTATACTGACGTCTGGATTGACCCAGCGTGTAGATCCTTACGAGAGGAATTGCATAAGCTAGGCATCCGGACAAGAGGAGCCTTGAACAATGCCCATGATGTTAGCAGCAAGGCGAAAGGCATTGAGGTAGGGATTGAACGTGGCCAGAATATCATTTCGTCAGGTCAGTTTCTGCTTATCAACCATCAGGAAGAAAGAGTACGACCATTATCACTTTTTAAAAAGAAATCGGTCTTTACAGTCGTGATGATAATGGGAAGCCGATTGACAAAGACAACCACGCCATGGACGAATTTAGATATAGTGTGAACGTATTCTATAAGCGTTACGCTAATTTTTAGCAATAAGGAGCCGATAAATGGGCATTATTCAATTTGTCAAAAATCTATTTAAGAGAGGACAGTATGCAATGACTACAGAAAGTCTCGCAAGTATCACAGACCATCCTAAAATCGCAGTAACAAGCGCAGAGTATCGTCGAATCAATGAGAACCTAAGATACTACCAGAGCAAGATTGCAAAGGTAACATACACGAATACGGACGGCATCAAGAAGCAAAGAGAAGCGACTCATTTGCCAATCGCTCGAACTGCTGCCAAGAAGATTGCTAGTCTGGTCTTTAACGAGCAGGCAACAATCAAATTGGATGACGAACAAGCGGACGCATTCATTCAAGAAACATTGAAGAATGACCGCTTTAACAAGAATTTTGAGCGCTCATCTTGAGAGCTGTTTAGCCTCGGGCGGTCTAGCCATGAGGCCTTATGTAGACAACGGACGAGTGCGGGTGTCATTCATCCAAGCGCCTGTCTTTCTACCGTTGCAGTCGAATACGCAAGATGTCTCAGCGCTGCTATCGTGACTAAAACGATTAAGGCTGCAGGTCAGAAGAACATCTACTACACCTTAATTGAGTTTCACGAATGGGCCGAGGATGGGAAGTACATCATTTCAAACGAGCTATACAGGTCTGAAAGCTCTGAACAAGTTGGCGGGCGTGTGCCTTTAGCCGAAGTCTATGAGGATTTAGAAGAACAAGTTGAACTTGACGGTCTAACAAGACCGCTTTTTTCTTATCTAAAACCGCCTGGGATGAATAACAAGGACATCAATTCACCCCTTGGTCTATCTATCTTCGACAATGCCAAGAGCACGATTGATTTTATCAATACTACTTACGACGAGTTCAAATGGGAAGTCAAGATGGGCCAACGTCGAGTGGCCGTTCCTGAGAATCTGACAGAAACCAGAATGGTTTCTGATAATGGTGATATCAACATTGTCAAGCGCTTTGACGCTGAGCAAAATGTCTACTTACGCTTATCAAATAGCGACATGGATGGCGGAAACATCACTGATCTCACAACAGCAATCAGGGCGGATGATTACATCAAGACTATCAACGAGGGTCTGAGTCTCTTTGAGATGCTTCTGGGTGTGTCTGCCGGAATGTTTACGTTCGACGGCCAGAGCTTGAAGACCGCGACAGAAGTCGTTTTCGAGAACTCTGATACTACCAAATGAGAAACAGCATTGTGAGCTTAGTCGAGCAATCGCTGAAAGAGTTGATCATTTCAATCTGTGAGCTTGCAGTCTTTACGAACTATACGATGGCCCAATTCCTCAAATGAGAAGATTGCAATCAATCTGGATGATGGGTCTTCACTGACAAGAACAACGAGCTCGACTATTGGACCAAGGCGCTTGCTAGTGGCATTGTCAGCAAGGCTCACGCTATCCAGAAAGCTTTCAACATGTCAGAGGCCGATGCTGAGAAGATGATTCAGGCAATCAATCAGGAAACGATGGACACAGCCAACAGTCAGCGAAGCCGACAAGACATTGATATTTACGGGGAGTGATTAAATGAACCTAATTTCAAGGATTTTTCTCGTTAGCTCCAAACCCCTGCCAAGCTCTTTATGGAAAAGCCAGGAACATTGCTAGAGAGGATGTTAAATGAAAGGGAACAAAAGACCACCAATCCAGTTCAATGACGAGCAGTTGCTGCTTCAGCTAGCAACGTGGCAGACATCTATCATCAGTTAGCCTTGGACTTGTTTTGATAACGTGGTCGAACGTGTGACGGAGCGTGGCACGGTCTATCTTGATAAGCAGCCCTACATCTGGCAACTCGAGAAAATGCAACAGATGCACATGCTGAACGAGGAGAACCTGAAACTAATCTCCGAATACTCTGGAGTAACTGAAGAACAGTTGCGCTACATTATCGAAAAACGAGGGTTTGAAGCTCTACACAGAGACACGAAGCAACAGCTTTTAGAAGATTTAGGGCCATGGATCCGCAGGAAATAGCAATCACATTCAAGAAATTCTTGCTGATTATGCCAGTCAAGCGGTCGGAGACATTCATAATCTAATCAACACAAACACTCCTAGAGCTGTTATTGGGGCTTATCAAGGCACTGTGGAGCAATCTGTCGCTAGAGTGGTGACTGGCCTCTCCACGGCCGATAAGGCTATCCTCAGATACGGTTATGAAGTGGCAAGAGAAAGGATTCCCTGGTTTCAAGGACAGCGCTGGGCGTAACTGGAAGATAGATAATTACGCCCGGATGGTTATCAAGACGACAACCCATCGAACTTTCCGAGAAATGCGAACTAGACCAGCTGAAGAGCTGGGCATTGATACTTTTTACTACTCTAAGAAAAGCTCTGCCCGCGTGATGTGGCCCCTTACAACATCAGATAGTAACCCACGGACCGGCTAGAACGGAAAAGGGTGAGCGTATTCTGTCCTTGGAAGACTACGGATATGGAAAGCCTGGAGGCTGTCTCGGTATTCACTGCGGGCACATGCTGACGCCTTTCATTCCAGTGAGCAAACTACAAGCCTGATTTGGGAGAGGACTGGCAGAGATAACACCAGAGCAAGCGATAGAAAATGCCAATGCAGAGGCTAAGCAGAGGGCTCTAGAACGGTCTATCAGAGCAAACTAAAGAAAAGCTCCACGTCGCTGAAAAAATTGGGTGATAAAGAGCTGATGGATAAGTATAAGAGTAAGATACGCACCCAAAACGCTGCCTTTGAAAGACTACATCGATAAGCACCCATTCCTGAAACGGGATGAGGCTAGAGAAAGACTCTTCAAGAAAAACGAAAAACCAGCAAGCGACGGACCTGCTGGTAATAAGTCTTATGTTTCTGTAAAGGATAAATGGCTGTCAAATGTAGATCCTAGCAAAGCTAAGGTCACAGAAATGAATTTCTGGGAGCATAATGGCCAGAAGTATCAAGTCGATGGAAAGCATGTAGTGCTAGATTATTCCCAAAAAGAGAAAGAAGTAGGAGAATGGCTGTCTAAAACGTTTGGAAAACACGTCCAAAATGGCGCCGCGAGTTAACTTCCCAGAAAAAATCCCGAGCTCAGACTATTTAGTTGATGGGTTGAAATTTGACCTGAAAGAGATAACTGGTTCAGGCAAGGGAGTTGTAGACGGAAATTTAAGAAAGGCAAAAACAACAATCTGAAAAATGTTGTATTTGATGTAACGAGAACAAAAATTATCCACATGAAGAAATACTTTCTCAGCTTGAAAAAGTATACGAATTGAACCGTCGTGGATTAGGAATCGCAATTATAAAAGATGGTGAAGAATTGATAGATATTTTTAAAATCGAATAAAAATAAAGGTGACCCACCGCCCACAGCAAGCTGCTTTCCATGGGCGTTAGACCACCTTTACCTTAACTTAATTATAACTCACAATGCGTCAATAAGAAAGGGGAATAAATGAAATACCGTAAAAACCTGTAGTAATTGAGGCAGTTCAACTTAATGAACGTTGTTTGATTGAAGAAGATTGGTTTTGGGACGCAGTGACAAGGAATGAGATTATCGTTCACGATAATGGCAAGTGGAATAAAAATCCCGCATGGTGTGGAGATTAAAACACTTGAAGAGTCATGGTCGCAAAAACAGGCGATTATATCATCAAAGGCGCAGGGTGAATTTTTATCCATGTAAACCTGATATTTTTGCAGAAACTTACGAAGAACTAGAGTATCTGAATATTTTTAGATACTATTTAGGAAAGCCATCTAACATCTTGACCATCTGGATTAAACCACTATAAAACCGTGTCGAAATCGAGGCGGTTTTTGTTTGCCTTTTTATCCGCAGGCGGTAAAGAACGGAAGATAATACCTAATTTTAGGAGGACAGAAGAATGCCAGAAGACATTCAAACACAAACTGACCAGTCAGCCAATACTGGAGAAACCACTGAGTCGCAAACTCAAGAGCAACCTATCAAGACATTCACTCAGGAAGAAGTGAACGGACTTGTATCTAAAGAGGCCAAGAAAGCACAAGAGAAAATCTTCAAAAGCCTAGGATTCGAAGATGTCAAAAGTGCTAAGGAAGGACTCCAACAGCTCAAAGAGTGGAAAGACTCGCAAAAGAGCGAGGCTGAGAAACAGTCAGAAGCACTTGCTACTAAAGAAAAAGAACTGGAGCAGGTTTTGTCAGACAAGAAGAACCTGGAAGCGAAGCTGTCAGCTCTGACTTTGGGAGTAAAATGCTGAGTCTGTAGACGACGTCATCACGTTATCTGCTCGCTTGGTATCCGACGAGGTATCTATCGAGGATGCTATTGGCCAAGTGTTGCAGAAATATCCTCAGTTTGGTCGCGCAGAGCAAACCGAAGAGAAGAAAACCAACGTTTTCGGCTGGAGGAAATCAACGGCTGGAACGAACTCAGAAGATGCCTTTTGAAGGCTCTAGGACTAACAAATTGATAGGAGAATAATCAATGACACTTAACTACATCACTAAACATGAGGGCACGTTTGAAAAGAAATTGATGCAAGGTGCTCTCCACAAGTATTTTGGAAACACCACAAGTAAACTGGTTAGGGCGCTAAGTCATCTCGAATTGCCAACTATTTCAGTGACTGGCTACAAGGCGCACACACGCTCTAAAGGCTACAACGCTGGTACAGTTTCAAACGACAAGAAAGTTTATACGCTCGGGTTCGACCGTGACGTTGAGTTCTTTGTAGACAAAGCAGACGTAGACGAAACAAACCAAGAGCTTTCAGCTGCTAATGTATCTAACACCTTCATCACCGAACACGCAACTCCAGAGTTGACGCTTACCGCTTCTCCAAACTGGCTACGACAGCAATCACAGCAACAAAATTTAAGTCTGAAGATGACTTGTCAGAAGTGAACATCTACACTAAATTGAAAGCTGCTCTTTTGCCAGTTCGTAAATACGGCGCCCAAAAATATCGTCATGTATGTTTCTAGCGAAGTGATGGACTTCCTGGAACGTTCTAAAGAGTTCACACGTTCAATCGCCACTACATCACCTCAAGGCATTGACACCCGTGTCACTTCGCTTGATGGAGTTCAACTCTTCGAAGTTTGGGACGATGCGCGCTTCAAAACTAAGTTTGACTTTACGACAGGCTTTGTCAAAGCTTCAGATGGTAAAGATATCAACTTCCTGATCGTTGCTAAGCCAGCAGTTATCGCGAAGGCTAAATTCAACTCAATCTATCTTTTTCGCTCCTGGCCAACATACTGAAGGCGATGGCTATCTGTACCAAAACCGTCTTTACCACGACCTTTTTGTCCTGGAAACTAAAAAAGATGGTGTCTATGTATCTCACAAATCAGCTTAACAGGGGGTAAAACATGAAGAAGTACGAGAAAGACAATCAGGTCTCACACCGTCCAAGAAGGTAGTGAACTTGAAATTCAATTGATTGCTGATGGGTTTAAAGAGAAGAAAGAAGAAAAAGATTCTTGTCTCTGACCCTCACAGTAAAATGACTGTGGATGAATTAAAAGCTCTTCTTGAAGAGCGCTCTATTCCACTTCCAGAAGGAAAAAGCTACCAAAAAGGATCTTGCGGTCCCTTAGAAAAAGGTAATGAGGAGGAATAAACTAAATGGCACAAATTTAAAGCTAAGGCAAATTTCTACCTGGTCCAATCTGATCGTCATTTTGACGAAGGAAAAAGTCTATGACTTGCAAGTGCTGAAGCGACAAAAATCAATAAAATGTATAAGGCTGCGTTCGACGAAGATGGCTTAGAGCGCATCGAAGAAGAAGCTAAGAATGCGAAGGCGGCCGATACCGCCTCATAGGAGGAGGTGGGAGTAGATGACCTACTTAACAAAAAGATGAGTTTGAAGAGTTGGGTTTTGATGTGGATGGCGATTTTTGACAAATTGCTGAAGCGCGCAGAACTCGCTATCAATGCGTATATTCGGGATTTTTACCTCGCAATAGCTTTGAAAGCGATCATGATGCTAGGAAAAAGGCTGTCAAACTCGCTACCGCTTTCCAGATTGCTTATTTTGGATAGCTCAGAATCATGACCGCTGAGGACAAGCAAGCAATGGCCAGCATGACCGTTGGGCGGACCTCTGTCAGCTATCGCGGTGGCAATCAAAACAGCGCCCAGATGCTTTCGTTGGCCGAAAGATACAATCTGTCTAGAGATGCCGAAAACTGGCTAAGATTGGCTGGATTTTGGCTTTGTGAGGGTTGATTATGATAGATAAACGAATGCTACCGGATTCCGTAACGATCCAAAATTGAGAAAGGACGACTGGGGAAAAAGAGACTTATTCAGAGCCTCTGTTGCTCTCCCGTGCAAATTGATAGGACATTTTCTCAGACAGGGTTAGGCAATCATCAGAGTGAAAAATAAGCCATCGACGGTGATTGTATATCATAAATATGCTGTCCTGTAGAGCTCGACAAGAGCTTTATAGGCGGTGTTGTCGACGATAAAGGCACACTTCTACATTGTCTCGTAGTATCATCCCTCAATATCATCCGTTCACTAGAAGCTGTTAGCTTATGAAATCGAGGTGATTTGATGGGTGGTGTTTCGATTAAGATTGACTTAAAAGGCATCGAGAAGAAAGTTTCTCCGGAGAATTTCGCAAAAGGAAAGCTGGCTATAGCCAATCAAGCAATGTTGGACATGGAGCAGTTCGTCCCGAAAAGAAAGGGGGAATTGAGGTCTAGTGGACACGTTCGACAAGATTCGATTATCTATGCAACACCTTACGCTAGAATTGTTTACTACGGCCGGAAACGGAAAAGGCTTCTTTTCAGATAAGCAGAGAAAGTTCTTCTTTGCGAACAAAGAAAGTTACTGAGCCAAAAGCCGACGCTTGGAACGGGTCCTAGATGGGATAAAAAGCCTCAGCTCTATATGCGAAAAATTGGGCAGAGGTAGGAGCGAAAGCCATGGGAGTGAAATAATGCAGAATGAAATGACTTTCAGAGGTCTTGCTTGAGCATATCAAAAGCGTTCAAACCAAAATCCTTTCAAAGCATGGCTATTTAGATCGAGAAAGAGGGATTGGTTGTCTATCCTCTCCTCGTGGAGATGTGGTGGACGAGGACATGGCAGACGCAGATTGTGGATCTACCATTTGAAATTGCTATCAAGTCCAAAAGACCAGAAACTGATTGATACTACACCATGGCAGATTAACACTGCCTTATCAAAAATTGGCTTGAAATTGCCAAGTAAAAAATAATTCATATAACTTTTAGACCTTAAAGTCAAGAAACCGTACTTAAAACGAGTTGGACGAACAAGGCTTTACATTTACTTGCTGGATGTTACTGCCAGCCTTAGAAATAGAAAAGGGAAGAATAATAGATGGTAAAGAACAAAAACGTAAAACGTAAACATTACATCGGACCATACAAGGAAGCGACTCCCGATACTCCGCCAACTGCTCAAGAGTATCTCTGGATTGCAAAAGGAATTAAAGAATCGTCTCCGACAACGACGAAAAAAACAGACGACTTTTCAGACTTTGCAGGAGACGGACCGTCGAAGAATTGGTAGTATCAAAAACGTGGACGCTCTTTTGAAGGTCTGCGTGATACAGACGACAAAAGCCCAGAATTTTATCGCGGATAAACAGGACGCGGTGGGCGATGATCTGCTGGTTTGGTACAAAGAAGTTGATTCTACAGGAAAGACCCAATACGAAGGACCAGCCCGTCTTCTGAAATCGAAATCGGAGACGGTGAAGCTCAGAAAATGAAAGCATCAGTTTAAGATCGTATGGCGCCGCACTCCTAAAAAGTCGGCTGTCGTACCAGGATAGAGGCTTAGGGCGTGAAATATCACGCCTTTTTCTTTTTGAAAGGAGAATTTTTATGGTTGTTATTAAGAAAATCAGCAATATCATCCCGATTGACTTTGGGGAATTTCAGCTTGAATACAATGCAAATGACAAGGGAGTGAAGAATTTTCGATCAGTATTATGAGCGCCTACAAAGTCAGTGGAACGAGCTGCAGGGTCTGTCAGGACGAAGAAATCGCGGCAAAGGGCCGCGCCGTTGTAGCGGAAGGATGGGAGGAATTGTTTGGTCCGGATGCTTTTGACAAAGTCTACCAGTTCGCTGAAGAAGACACAACGATCGCTTTTCATTATCTGATCCAGACTATCCTAGGTATCCGCAAGGAATACCTGGAGCGCAATTCAGAAGATACCCTCAAGAAGTATCTATCATGATGCCATGTTGGATATTTCAAGGAAGCTGGTAGATGAGCTTGTTTTTAGAAATCGAAGGGTGAAGATCAAATTTTCCGCTGCTCTTGTCGTTTGATAGAGTCTTAAAACTTTTTGAGATGTGGGGAGATGAGGAAATTCCGAGATCGTGCGCCCGCTACTCGCTTTGAAGATTCTGACTGGTGTCTCTTTTTGAGAATTTAACGGTAGATGAAGCAATGGAAATTGTGAGGGCAATCTTCGAAGAGCATATTCAGACCAGAAAAAGTTGATGATGAGGTCGAGTATGACTTGGGCCGGGAATGTTATCAAGACTACATCGTCAGAGGAGCCACATAAACGACTTTTACAATCTTAAGTATGACGGCGATTATGTCTTCGCTTCGTTTATGCAGGCTTATAGGATTGACCTCATCGAGGAAAATCGGGCGGCTACACTGGAAGAAATTTAACTCTCTTCTTGTTGGGCTTCCTGAAGGCACAAAGTTTGTTGAAGTGTTAAAAATCCGGTCTTATGAGCCACAAAAAGGCGATAGTCAGGAATACATCGAGAAAATGCGTGAATTACAAAAGAGAATTTCGTTTGCCTGATGAAGACGTCGACGATGAAACCGAAGAAGATAGTTGGGACTAGAAAGGAGGTATAGATGGCAGATGGTAAGGTTGTCATTCAGGTTGAAATGGATGGTAACAAGGCTCAATCAGAGTCTCTAAATTAAAAGTTTGCTCGGAGGATTGAGCGAAAAGCGGCGCTAAGCTCGGATCAGTGTTTAAGTCTCGTTTTAGGTGCTAACCTCGTTAGCTCAGCCATCACATCCGGTATAGGTATGGTTGGCTCTGGTATTCGGGAAATGGTCGGAGAGCTGAACAGTTCGCAAAAAGCCTGGAAGACCTTTGAAGGGAATTTACAAGCCTTCGGTCGTTCTTCAGACGAAATAAGAAAAAGCGAAGACTGAGATGCAGGACTTTGCAACCAAAACGATTTACTCAGCTTCGGGTACATGGCAAGCACCTACTCTCAATTGGACGCGGTCGGTACTAAGAACGTCGGAAGCCTCGTTAAAGCCTTTGGCGGTCTAGCTGCCTCAGCAGAAACCCAGCTCAAGCCATGAAATCACTGTCTACCCAAGCAACCCAGATGGCAAGTGCTTTCAAAGTGGCCTGGATGGACTTTAAGATTATGATGGAGCAAGCTCCTGCTGGTATGGCAGCAGTTGCTAAAGAGATGGGGATGTCTACCGCTGAGCTGGTATCAGCTGTTCAAGACGGCAAAAATCAAGACAGAGGACTTCTTCGACGCTATGAACCGTGCAGGCAACCTGACGCTTTCCAAAAGATGGCTACGGAGTTCAAAACGGTTGACCAGAGCATAGACGGGGCAAAAGAAAGCCTCTAATAAGCTCATGCCAGCGTTTGAAAAAGCTTAATGCGTTTGGGATTAAGGCGGTCAATGCCCCTGTCTAACGCTCTAGAAAAATAAATTTCGGCAAGCTGGCTGATGGTTTAGGAAAAATTCTTTGAGAGTATTGATGTAGAGAGATTGTAGCAAAAGTTAGCAGCACTATCTCAAACCTAGCAGGAAAAGTTAAGGCCCTTTTGACCGCCTTTGCTAACACTGGGGCGGTATCTGCCTTTATCAGCGCTATCCAGAGTATTGCAGGGAGCTATTGGTCATATCTGGAATAGTCTAACCGCCTCAAACGAGCTAAACACTCTTGCTAGCGTCCTTGGGAATGTGGTAAAGTGGCTTTCTCAGGCTGCAACTGTAGCAGCTAACTTTATCAGTTCGCTGCCGGCTGGAGCGATTCAGGCAATAGTAGGCGGTTTGGTTGGTTTAGTTGCTGGCTTCAAAACCTTTAACTTTTTAAATTCCTTTAACCCATTTAACATCTTCAAAAGGAATGCAACAGAAGCCGCAAGCGGAGCAGCTGAAGCCATCACGCAGGGGGTGGCCTAAAAATCGCTCAAATTTTGAGTAGTTTGAGCTCTGTTATCGGTTCTATCGGAGGAGCAGTCAAATCTGCTGTAATCGGTATAGGGATTGGCATCAAAGCGGCATTAAGCGGGGTTTCACAAGTCATCTTAGCCTTTGGCGCAGCCTTGCAAACCGCAGGCGTGCTATATCCAGCCTTTGGTGGAGCAGTAGCTACGGCCGCAGTTGGGATTGGAGCTGGTGGCCATCATAGCAGCAGGATTCGCACTGCTGGCTACGCAAAGGTCAAGGGGTAGCTACTATCATCAACGCGGTAGGAGAAGCCTTTGCTACGGTAGCAACCGCAATTATCGGAGCTTTTGCCCAAGCCATTGTCACAGTAGCTGGTGTGTTGCCGATTGTGACGTCTGCACTGGCTAATTTAGCCCCGCTAATCGTAGCTTTTGGCCAAGCATTCGGCGCAGCTGCTCCATTTGTGTCGGCTTTTTAGGAAGCGATAACCTCCATCGCCTCCGTTTTACCGCCTGTGATTAGTGCTTTTAGCCAAGGTGTCGCAGCCATCATTGAAGCCGTGACTCCAATTGTCGAAATCATAGGTAATGTGTTTACGACAGTAGCGCAAATTGTCGCAGATGCGATTGTTAGGATAGTACAGTCCTTGACTCCGTTTATGCCAGCGGTTGTGCAGATAGCTCAGGCTTTAGCTCCTGTGCTGCAATCAATAGCTGAGGCATTTACGACCTTAGTAGCTCAAATAAGCCCGATAATGGACAGCATAGCAAATCTATTTAGGACGCTAGGCAATGTCATTAAAAGCGTACTTGACGGAGCAAAAGGTGTGATAGAGGGCTTTTGGAAATGCTGTTAGGACTATTTTTGGACGGCGTATCTGGTATCTTTGATTCGATTGGTCGAGCTGCTTTGAGTGCTGGTCAAGGTTTTAAACTGCTTGCTCAAGGCGTGGTTATGATTACTAACACCAATCTTGGTGATATGGCCGCTTCTCTTGGAGCGGTTGCGCTAGTGTTGGTAATATTGCGAGCAAGTCAGCAGGATTGGCTCAAGCTGGTAATGCCATGAAAACACTTGGCGTTGGCATGACAACAGTATCAAGTCAAGCTAATGCAGCAGTTTCAGGACTAACAAACTTTGCGACCAAAATTACATCTGTACAGACTGCTGTCACAGCATTACCTTCAACTCTTGCATCAGCCGCATCAAGCTTTGCTAGTTTCGCAAGTCAGGTCATTTCTGGCATCGCTGGTCTATCAGCTATCAATGCTCCTATTGCCGCATTGAGAACTCAAATAACGACGATCACGCCTGCTTTATTACAAGCGGCTATGGGCTTTTACTGTATTTGGTGCTCAGGTTGTGCGATTACCTCAAGTCTTACGATGGTTTCCGCTACCTTTGTGCAAGTTGGACAAGTGCCGCAAGCGCCTCTGGCCAGATTACAGCTATTTCAGCAAGCACGGCATCAGCGATTGCTGCCTTTGCCTCAATGTCTGCACAAGTTCAGTCTTCTATGCAGATGATGCTTTCTGTGGTCCGCTCTACTGGTAGTCAGATGATTTCGCAAGGCCGCCAGACTGGACAGCAGACCTCGCAGAATATCGCCCAAGGAATCCGAGGAGGAGGGGGAGTAAGGAGCGCCATGAGCTCTCTAGTAAATGCTGCTCACCCGTTGGTATGTCTGGAGCCGCGACTATGCGTTATGTCGGGGCTATGATTGGCCAAGGACCAGCTCAGGGTATGTACTCAGCTTTTAGGAGCTGTAACAGCCGCGGCGAATGCCTTAGTGGCACAGGCCGAACGTGCAGCGCAAGCTAAAGCCCGTATTCACTCGCCGTCTCGACTATTCCGGGACAATGTAGGTCGTTACATTTCGCAAGGTATGGCTGTTGGTATTTTTGGCGGATGCGCATAAAGTAGATGATGCGATGGGTGACGTTTTATGATCAAATCAGAGCCTTTAAATATGCTCCGGAAGACATCATCGGAGTTTGTCAATCGCAGCTGTCTCAGGACAGTGCAGGTCAAGTCAGACCCAGAACGGTCAATCAAGGCCAGTGTTAAAGTTGTACAAGAAAAAAATCTAATAATCTTGTGGAACGAGCTCTTTGAAGTTGCTGAACGAGCCGTGAAACGACCTGTGAACATGGTACTAGACGACGGAGCTCTAGTTGCTAAAATCGGTAAAACCAATGACCGATTATCAAAATGATAAGTTATTACTAGATAACATGATGAGGGGGATAACGTAATGGACACAATCATCATAATAATCATGACCTCTGAGGTTATCCGGATAATTGAAGTTATCCGACCAGTCGGAACGAGAGGAGTGTCACGACAAATGACGCTCCTTTTTAGGCGTTAACGTTCAAGATTTGAAAATAGGGCCTAAAAATCAAAGTAAAAATTTGCGATCCACAAAAAGACAGCTAGAGATGCCGAAAGCACAAAAACACGCTCTGGCAAACATCTTGAACACGAAGAAACCTGTACGGATCACGATATCTCGATGAGCCTGATAAATATTATCTTGGCATGGCTGTCGGAGCTGTGGATATGGGACATCGTTGCTCGCTGGTTTCAAAAAGGGGAGTTTGATATTTTTGATTCCTGATGGCGTGGCCCACGCATTACTTTACAAGCGATTTGATAACCCAAGCAAGAGGGGAATAAGCTGGTTTTTGATTTAGTGAACAATGGGAACGTTGACGCTTTTCCTGTCGTCACCGTCAGAAACAACTCAGAAAAATGGGTATATCGGTTTGGTCAATCTTAGCGGCGCTATGGAGCTCGGCAATCGAGAAGAAACCGATTTAGAAACCTATAAACAATCAGAAATCCTTTTTGATTATGTGACGAACAATGGAATCGTGAAAGGATTTGCTGCAGCAAGAAAAAGAATCCGGAGCGCTCCAGATTGAAAAATAACTGGGGGCGTCCGCATTTGGCTCTAGTTCCAGGCAACAACTCTGGAACGATTTCTTGGGACATTCCTGCTGATAGCTCCGGTCAAAGAGGAGCGCTAAACGATTACCTCTGGTGGCGGCAGATTTGCTGGCTCGGAGCAGGGGAATCAAATGGGGCTCATGAAAAATAAACTCGTCGACAGCACCGGAAGATTTATTTACGGAGTAGAAATCTACAAGCGCTGGTTCGGGCTGGAGTGTGAGTATAATTTCTTGGTCCGTGGAGACAATGGACCGCGTCTTGTTAAGAAATGGCAATTCACTCGAACACACTACGATCATCACAACCCCTTTAATGCGGAGCAGGGGATGGTCTGATATTCAGCGCCGTGACGACATGGTGCAGGTGTTTTGGTGGGGACTTATCCACAATTTCATATTCCTGAAATCAAGGGGATAAAGACCGCCAAAATCCAAGTGATTATCAGCTCTATCAGCAACAATCCGATGATCAGTCATCTTTATCTGGACAGTCTTGTATATCGCAAAGATTTTGTCACAGGGATCCGTGATGTCCCTAATCGGTATCGACCAGGATCAACGGTCGTGATAGATTGTGAAAATGATGGTATTACCGTGGATGGCCTAAACAAGTTCAGCGACCGCGTCCATGGGTCAAGTTGGCTAAAAGTTCCGCCTGGCAACAGTAAGCTAGAGGTTTACTGTTCGCTGGGCGAAGAACAAGCCAACAGTAGCGGTCAATTTTTGAGGAAAGGTGGTTATAAATGTTACTGACAATTCATGATGCTCACTTGCATCCTGTCGCTTCGATCGACAACGACAAGCAGACTACATTGAATTATTTTAACGACACCTGGTCTCGTTTTTCGAGACTGGCGCTGCCACCTTTTGATTTTACAGTCGCAAAGAAGACCTGAGTACAGATACGCATTCAAAGCGAGCTTACAATCTTTTGAGCGAAAAAGAACTTTATCTCTTTTGAGTACGAAGGGGAAACTCAACTTTTACCGTTCGGAAAACAGTTGAAAACGAGAAAGTAATCAAAGTCAACTGTGTCAACCTCAACCTTGAATTGATCAACGAATATGCAAAATCCATACAAAGCACCTAAAAGCAATGTCCTTTAAAGAGTATTGCGAAGCTATGGATTTGCTCAACTTTACCTTGCTACAGATTGGCGTGAATGAAGTCTCTGACAAGAAAAATCACCGCCGAATGGGAAGGTCAGGATACTAAGCTAGCTCGTTTGCTTTCCTTTGACCAATAAATTCGGAGCTGAACTCGAGTTTAAAACACGGCTTAATGATGACAGCTCTATCAAAAGCTTTTGTGGTCAACGTGTACCATGAAAACGACGCTACACATCAAGGCGTGGGGAAAGTCCAGTCTAAAGTGTTGCGCTATGGACGAGACTTTCGCCTCTTACTCGTACGGTCGATACAACAGGAATTTATAACGCTACCCGTCCGACTGGTAAGACAGAAGAAGGCGAAGTCGTAACGATCGCGGGAATGCCAGCGCTGGAAATAAAAATGAAAAAGGGGAAATCGAATTTTTCCAAAGAGGGGAATGCTCTCACGCTCCCCTATCGATGAGCATGTTTCAGCGGCATTTACTAGCGGGACGATGGCTGACCAATGGATCCCTGAAAGGATTTTTCGGTCGAGTCCCGCAAGCAAAGAAGTTATCCGGTCTAGTGCCTGAGAGAGTTGAAAAGAATTGCTATCCTGCTGTGACCCATGAAGTAGATGGCTTTTTGCCTTATGGTGTAGGTGACACCGTTGAAGTGGAAGATGATGGTTTTTATCCCACTTTATTGCTTCAGATGCGAGTCTTTGAGCAGTCTATGAGCTTTTACAGGAACCGGCGAAAACAAGACGGTATTTGCCAACTTTTAAAGCGATTGAAAAACAAAGTCTCGAGCAGTCTGCAGCAACGTTTAGAAAACATGCTGGAAGAAGCGAAGCCGTATTCAGTTAGTCTTGCTACTGATAATGGCTATATCTTCAAAAACAACTGGGTGAATCCACGGTTTTCCCTCGACGCTCAAAAAGGGCAATAAGGTTGTGGAATGTGTCTGGAAGTGGCTGGTTGATAACGAGGATTTTGGACAAGCTCCAAGTCATAAGGTCACAGCGGCAGGGATGAGGGAATCCCTTACCTTGACGGCTATAGCCTTGGTAAACGGTCAGGAAGTAGCTAGAGAGCAGCTGACCTTTACCAATGTCAATGATGGTCAAAATGGAGCTAAGGGGGACCCAGGACCACAAGGGCCTAAAGGTTCTACAGGAGCAACTGGAGCCAAAGGCGACAAAGGTGAAACTGGAGCTAGAGGACCTCAAGGCGAACGTGGGCCACAGGGAGCTGTAGGACCGCAAGGACCAAAGGGAGAGCAAGGAGACCCAGCTGACACCGCAGAATTAAAAAGCTGTAACAGCGGCTCAAACCCAATTGACAGATGTCAAAAATAATCTGAAGGGGTTAGGGCGAACCTAACTCAAACTCAGAGTCAGTTATTCAGAACATCAGCCAAATCCGCTCGGATGTTGGCTCTATCCGCAATCAACAAACAATTTACGAGCAAAGCAATACGCAAAGCTTAGCTCGTATCACTGGCCAGCTGGCTGACAAAGCCAGCAAAAACAGAGGTCAAGCAGACAGCCGATAGGGATTCGTGAGGAGCTGGCTAGCTTGCAGGTTGGCGAGAATCTGTCTATCAACTCAGAATTTAAAATCTGAGAGATAACGGTCAGCGCTATACGGCTAACGGCAAGACCTATCAAAACATGATTGCACCTTACTGGTACAATCCATACAACGCAGGCTTACCAAAACGCTCAAAAATATCCAGCATGGGTATTTTGACACGGAAACGTTTAGTGATACTGTCTTTGCTTTTAACGAGAGCGACGGGAGTCGTCACTGAAAGCACTGTCAACTGATTTTTAAAAATCGGAGTCATCACTTCTGGAGAGTATTACTTTTCGGCTGATTTATATGCGACAGACCTAGGAACTCATATCAAATTTGGATTTTACTATCACAACTCGACTGGCAAACTAAACTTTTACGCAGGTCAAACCAAAATCGAAGTTATCGAAAAAGGCCGTTGGATTAGGTTAGAATTGACTTAAAAGTCAATGATGATATTGACCTGACAAAAAGTCCAATTTTCATTTACGGCTATAACTTTAGCACCAACTCAATTTTGTATCTTAAAAAACCTAAAGTATCGAAAGGTCGCTTAAAAAGCGATTGGAGCCCAGCGCTAGAGGACACCGAAGACCTCATTACAGAGGCCAAGGCGACCTTCGAGCGAACAGCTCAAGGCTTGCGCACAGACCTGTCAGCTGTGCAGGCTTACGTCAACGCTGACGGCACACGAGCCGAAGCCTTGCGTGCTTACTCTCGTGAGGAGTCGGCAAGGCAGCTGACTGCAGAGCGCAAGCTCATCGAGGCTGGCTATGTGGGCATAGCGCAGCATACAGAAGACGTGCGGAGCATAAGTAGACGATTTGAGGAGCTGACGGTAGGTGGTCGGAATTTGATGGGTGCCTTTAACACAAAACCTGTCAGGTCAATCTTTGACAGAGAAACATACAAGTTTACTGCAAAAACTACCCAAAATACAACTAGACCAACATTGATATTGCAATTTCGATGGACAGATGGATCTTACAGTGCTGTGGATAACAATTAGCGAGACAGGCCGATTTTCTCGCAAGTTTAAAAATAACAAAACCATACTCTGAATTACGCATAAAATTTAATTGCACAAAGAAGATGCGGTTTTTGTTGTTTACAGGCGAACAATTTATCGAGCTGAATACAGACTATTATTTTACTGGGACTTGATCAACCTGTCACCAAACGACAGTCAAGCAGATTTTTTTAAAAAAATCGAAAAAGCGACTATCACTCAGACTGGTCACCCGCTCCAAAAAGATGCAAAAACTACGCAGACACCAAGCTGGGCTGAGTACAAGCAGGACATCAATGGCCAACTGGCCAGCGTGCAGGCTGCCCTTAATACAGCCAACGGATCATTAACCAGTTTTAACAACTGGAAGCAATCAGCGCAGGAAACCTAAAACAAGGTCGGCAGAGTCGAGACTGGTCTTAATGAGACTAAGACCAGTTTTGCGGAGTTTAAGCGGACGGCAGAAGGTCAGCTGACTACGATCACCAGCAGGTAGCTGGTAAAGTCTCTCAAACAGAGCTAACTCAACGAGCTAATCAAATCACGCAAGCTGTGCAGGAGCTTAGTAACTCAGTCCTCAGAAAAAGCCAAGTTAAAATCAACGAGGGCGGTATCATCTCAAGCGTCGAGAAGACCGTCAACGGCCAGACCTTTAGCCAGCATGATTGCTCAAAGCCCGGAAAAATGTTGAGATCATCGCTCGCTTGCTGAAAAAGTAAAAGGTGACATGATTGTTGACGGCTCTGTCACAGTCGACAAGCTGAATATCGATGGTGAGTTGTCAGCTTTGAGCGGGAAGCTCGGTAGAGTGACCTCTGGAGAAATCATCAACGAGTACGAAAACGCCTTACACAAGAGGTGAAATCAGAATCGCTGATAACATCCAGATTACGAACCATAACAAGTCAGGACCCCGCTCGAATTTAGGCAAGGAAGAAATCAAGATGCTGCCAAACGGCATCCTGATGCATGCTTACGACGTTAACGAGAAGCCGATCCATACGATGCAAGTGTCGCCTGACGTTATTTCGTATCAACGCCTCAAATTACTCTCTGAAAGGTGGGGGTACGGGGTCGTGGGACTTTCAGCCTATTCAAACGGATATTCCGTTCTCAACATCGATACAGTCAACCAGAAAATCAGGCTACAGGCTGAGTCTGGTTTGATGTGGGGCGTCAATGCTACGTTTTTGCGGATTGGAAAATCTTGTGACGGTGTCTGTGACGCGGATTATCTGCAATATCAACGAAATCATAGAAAATGGTAAAGCAAGAGAGCAAATCCCAAGCGGATTTTCGACCTATTTCACAAGCTCACTTAACCCTGACTGGTAATTTGAACACGACTATTGACGCTACCTGCATTGTCCATTTGGAAACCGACGGAAGCATTCGTTATACCAACAACAAGAAAGGCAATCGAGTTTGGACTGGCACAGTCAGCTACACAACTGTTGACGAGTTTCCGCTTGCTGGAGATGTACCAAAAGGCAAAAATCATATAGAGAGGATCCTATGGATAACAAATTTTTATAATCTTATGCTAGCTGAGTATAAAAAATCAGTTAGCTGATAAAAACTTTAGGAGAGGTCGAGTTAACCGCTCGGCTCATCCTAGAACAGGACAAAAAAATGCTGAATTACAAGCGAGAAGTTAAAGAGCTGGAAGCTTTTGCTTTGAAGAACAAACGGAACCAGCTAAAGAAGGAGAATAAATATGGCATTGGAAATCACAAAAACAACTAAAATCGTAGGTCGTATCAAAAATCGACGACACGGTCGTTAAAACAATGACTGCAGATATTGACGATAAAGGTGTAACAACACCCAATGATTGGGTCGATAATGCTGAGGTTTACGCGGCCAATCGTCATGAAGTGCGGAAGCAAGAACAGGCATTCCAAGAAGCAGTCTATGCTGCGGAGGATGCCATCATTGCAGAGCTGGAAACTGGAGCTAAAGAAAAGAAAGGGTGATGAATGCAGGCTAACGTTTTGAAATGGTCACACAGCTTGCGTGCCTTAATTGATACGCAGGATGAACTGATTGTGTTTACTTTAGCACTCATCATGGGCGCTATGGCTATTGACTTCCTTACAGGGACTCTGGCCGCTAAGCTCAACCCAAAACATTGAATTTCGCAGCAAAGAAGGGATCAACGGGATTATTCGCAAGATTGCTAGTATCGCTTTACTAGCTTTCTGCATTCCGCTGTCTATCTTGCTGCCTGAAGGAATTGGACTGGGAGCTCTACAGATACTTTTATTTCGGGTATCTGTTTTTTTGAGCTAAAAATCTATTCTGGAAAAATTTCGACAAGCTCGGTATTAACACAACATTCTTTCGAGAATTTGTTGAAAAAATATCAAATTCAGATAAAAATGATAAAAAAATAGAATAAAAGAGCAGGCTCTGAAGCTTGCTCTGTTTGTGTTTTGCTGCGGCTTATTTTTGGCTTGTGGCATTTGAAAAATTGAAAGGAAAATAAAAATGACAACAGCAAATGAACTTGTACAATTTACGATTGGCCTAGCAAACTCAGGCATGGGTGTTGATAAAGATGGGTTCGCAGGCACTCAATGCGCAGATTTGCTAACCCTATCCATCAAAAACACTTTTTGGTGTAGATTTATTGGGCAATGCAGCTGATTTGCTTGATTCGGCAGAGGCTGCTGGATGGGAAGTACACCGCATGCCAACGGACGAAAAACCCACGAGCTGGAGCATTTTTAACATGAATGCTTGGTTTGGTGGTGTTAATTATGGCCATTGTGGCATCGTCATTGAGGATTCTGACGGCATCACCATGCGAACCGTTGAGCAGAATGTTGATGGTAATGCTGATGCTCTAATTGTAGGAGGCCCAGCTCGATACAATAATCGAGGCTTTGAGGATGTGATTGGCTGGTTTTATCCACCTTATAGCGACGGCACAGCGCCAGTCACTCCTGCAGATGTAACCCCAACATCAGAAGAAATTGATCTTACATCTGAAATCGGTACATTTACAGTCGGAACATCAGCTATCAATGTGCGCCGTGAACCAAAACCTTAACAGTGAGATCGTGCATGTTTACGAAGCTGGGGATTCTGTTAATTATGACAGCAAAGGCTCAGCTAATGGTTATCGTTGGATCTCTTACATTGGCCAATCCGGCAACCGCAATTACATGGCCATCGGTCAAAACTGACGAGGCTGGTAATCGGATTACCCTTTGGGGAGATTTGAGCTAAAACAAAAACCGCAGCGGAAACTGCGATAAATAAAAATATAATTTCTTAAATTTTATCTACCCCCAGCCTCAAAGGCTGGGGATTTTTCTGTTATAATGGAAAAATTTAAAATTTTCCGTAGTGATAGACTTGAACAGACTGGCAGCGATGCTGGTCTGGTTTCGCCCCAAATCCGCCCCCAAAATATTTTTAAAAGTTAGTCTAGTTTAACCCTAACAGAAAATCAAAAAGCCCGATTTTACGGGCTTTTCATTAGGTTGATTCCCTGATAAGTCAGGTATTGAAAGGCGGTAGACGGATTTGAACCGACGATCAAGCTTTTGCAGAGCCGTGCCTTACCACTTGGCTATACCGCCACAACTCTTACTATTCTATCGTAAAACAGCCTATTCGTCAAGAGGCTGACCTGACTTAAGTGAGAATTTCTTGAAGGATGCTAGCAGATGGGCTGAATCAAAGCGAGAAAAATAGTGGCCAAAGACTTGTCAAAAGCTAGAAAAATTTGATATGATAGTAGATGCCGTTTAAAACGGCAGAAATACTCATTTTTAGATGAATTGTGGAGCCGTTAGTCGATTGGTAGCTCTGCGAGCTGAAATCTAAGAGAGGAAAAAAACAAAAAGGAGAATTTACTCATGGCAGTAATTTCAATGAAACAACTTCTTGAGGCTGGTGTTCACTTTGGTCACCAAACTCGTCGCTGGAACCCTAAGATGGCTAAGTACATCTTCACTGAGCGTAACGGTATCCACGTTATCGACCTTCAACAAACTGTAAAATACGCAGATCAAGCTTACGACTTCATGCGTGATGCAGCTGCAAACGATGCAGTTATCTTGTTTGTTGGTACTAAAAAGCAAGCTGCTGAAGCTGTAAAAGAAGAAGCAGAACGTGCTGGTCAATACTACATCAACCACCGTTGGTTGGGTGGAACTCTTACAAACTGGACAACTATCCAAAAACGTGTTGCTCGTTTGAAAGAAATCAAAACGTATGGAAGAAGAAGGAATCTTCGAAGTTCTTCCTAAGAAAGAAGTAGCACTTTTGAACAAACAACGTGCTCGTCTTGAGAAATTCTTGGGTGGTATCGAAGATATGCCTCGCATCCCAGATGTGATGTACATCGTTGACCCTCATAAAGAGCAAATCGCTGTTAAGGAAGCTAAGAAACTTGGTATTCCAGTAGTTGCGATGGTTGACACAAATACTGATCCAGACGATATCGATGTGATTATCCCTGCTAACGATGACGCAATCCGTGCCGTTAAGTTGATCATCTGCGAAAATGGCTGACGCTGTTATCGAAGGCCGTCAAGGTGAGGATGCTGTAGCGACTGTTGAAGCAGAATTTGCTGCAACTGAAACTCAAGCAGACTCAATCGAAGAAATCGTTGAAGTTGTAGAAGGCGACAACGCATAATTTTCATAAGTCAATTAACCTAAAGGGGCGGGGCTGAGCCCAGCCTTTATTTAAAAAATAGTAAAACATAGGGAGAAGAAAAATGGCAGAAATTACAGCTAAAGCTTGTAAAAAGAATTGCGTGAAAAATCTGGTGCTGGTGTCATGGACGCTAAGAAAGCATTGGTTGAAACAGATGGTGATATCGAAAAAGCGATCGAATTGCTTCGCGAAAAAGGTATGGCTAAAGCAGCTAAGAAGGCTGACCGTGTTGCCGCTGAAGGTTTGACAGGTGTTTACGTAGATGGTAACGTTGCAGCTATCGTTGAAGTCAATGCTGAAACTGATTTTGTTGCGAAAAACGCTCAATTCGTTGAATTGGTAAATGCTACTGCAAAAAGTTATCGCAGAAGGCAAGCCAGCTAATAACGAAGAAGCATTTGCATTGACAATGCCTTCAGGTGAAACTCTTGAAGCTGCCTACGTATCTGCAACTGCAACTATCGGAGAAAAAAATCTCATTCCGTCGTTTTGCTTTGGTTGAAAAAGACTGATGCGCAACACTTCGGAGCTTACCAACACAACGGTGGACGTATCGGTGTTGTTTCAGTGATTGACGGTGGCGATGACGCTCTTGCGAAACAAATTTCTATGCATATCGCAGCGATGAAACCAACTGTTCTTTCATACAAAGAATTGGATGAGCAATTTGTTAAAGATGAATTGGCACAATTGAACCACGCTATCGATCAAGACAATGAAAAGCCGCGCTATGGTTGATAAGCCAGCACTTCCACACTTGAAGTATGGTTCTAAAGCTCAATTGACGGACGAAGTGATTGCACAAGCTGAAGCTGACATCAAAAGCTGAGTTGGCTGCTGAAGGCAAACCAGAAAAAAATCTGGGACAAAAATCATCCCGAGTAAAATGGATCGCTTCTGCTTGACAACACTAAAGTTGACCAAGCTTACACACTTCTTGCACAAGTGTACATCATGGATGACAGCAAGACAGTTGAAGCTTACCTTGAATCAGTGAATGCTTCAGTAGTTGAGTTTGTTCGCTTTGAAGTTGGTGAAGGTATTGAAAAAAAGCAGCTAACGACTTCGAATCAGAAGTTGCAGCAACAATGGCAGCTGCTCTAGCCAAAAACTAATCTAAGTCTAAAATAGAAAAAAAGATTGAAGAGAAATTATTTCTTTTCAATCTTTTTGATATGTTAGGTTGAATAGTTCTTCTTTTAAATTGAGAAGAACTGGCCTAGGAGATAGGTGACAGCCATGGTCAAAAGTCCGATAGTGAGGTTACGGATCATGGCATTTTTAATGGGTGCCTGTCCCAATTTTTGCACTAGTATAGCCGGTTCCCAAGAGGGAAAAGAGCTACAACAAGGACGGTCGCTGGGATCCGATAGGCAGCTGGAAGCAGAATGATGGTCAGCATAGGGAAAAATTGCACCTATGGCAAAGGCTAGAAAGCTGGATATGGCTGCGTGCCAAGGATTAGTGAACTCTTCGACCTCAATGCCGTACTTTTTCCTCGACCAAGGCCTTGAGCGGATCCTGCAAGAAGGCGCGATTGGTCAAGAGTTGGGCAGAAGTCTCGCACTCACCATTTTGGACGTAGGAGGCGTAAAGGGACTGTCTGGCAATATCGGGATTCTTTTCCAAGAGTTCTCGTTCTCTAGCCACTGCAGCCTCCTCAGTGTCCTTCTGAGTGGAGACGGATACGTACTCCCCACCTGCCATAGAAAAGGCACCGGCAAAGATAGCAGCCAGACCAGATAGAAAGATAATCCAAACATCTTCCGTCGCACTGGCCACCTGATGACCACCCCTGCGATAGAAATAATACCGTCGTTGGCCCCTAAAACTCCAGCCCGCAAAATATTCAGGCGTCCACTAAAAATTTTTGTCAATCTTATGTTCTTCCATTCTAAAGCTTTTTCTCTTTTCTTTTTATTTATAATCATTATAAATAAAAAGAATGAGGATAGCAAGTGAAAGTCGGAAAAATGAGAAAAGTCCGACGATTTAAGGGAAAATTCCTATCAAAAAAGAGAGTGGGACAGAAATCGGTAATTCGTTAGAATTCGATTTCGTCGTCCCACCTCCGCACAGTTGAGTAGGGCTGTAAAAGCTGATGAAATCAGCGTAGTAGAGTCCACTCAACCACTGCGTCTTGCTCAACAATCTAAAGACAATTGAGAGGGCTAGGACTTTTGTCCCAGCCTCCTATTTTATAATCACTATAAGGCTGCCCCAAACTAATTATTTCTACTACAATATTAACCAGTTTATTCGGCACGCTAATGACTTTCACGACTTCTTTGCCAGCGATTTCAGACTTGATTTTCTCATCTGCCAGAGCGATTTCTTGCAGTTCCTCACGGCTCAGATCCTTGGCTACGACTAATTTAGCACGGACTTTACCCTTGATTTGAACGACGATTTCGACCTCTGCCTCGACCAGCTTACTTTCGTCATAAGTTGGCCAAGCTACATCAGGAGATGCTCTCGTCTGTTTTGAGCTACTACTTGCCAGAGTTCTTCAGCCAAGTGCGGTGCAAAAAGGCGCTAGTAATTGGATAAAAAGCCTTTAGCATATTCGATATAGAGTTTTTCTTCCTTGTTGGCTGCATTGACAAAGATCATGAGCTGGGCAATGGCTGTGGTTAAACATGAGCTCCTCTATCTGCTCTGTGACAGCCTTGACTGTTTCGTGATAGACCTTGTCGAGAGCACCATTGTTATCCGCAACGATTTCTTTGCTTGTAATCAAACGGTAGACACGATCTAGGAACTTGCGGCTACCTTCCAGACCTTCCTCGCTCCAAGCGATGGATGCATCCAGTGGTCCCATGAACATTTCATAGACACGAAGCGTATCAGCACACGTATTGCTCTACTACATCGTCTGGATTGACCACATTCTTCAGAGACTTAGACATCTTGGCTGGTGCTTGCTCCAGTTCTTCTCCCCGTTTCGATGTTGAAGAAGGAACCATCACGTTTTTCCACCTTGTCTGTCGCTACAAGAGCACCACGGTGGTCACGGTAGCTAGTTCCCAAGATCATCCCTTGGTTAAGAGAGTTTTTGGAAAGGTTCTTTGTTGGAACGACACCGAGGTCATAAAGGAATTTGTGCCAGAAGCGAGCGTAGAGGAGGTGGGCACAGCATGCTCTGCACCACCGATGTAAATGTCAACAGGAAGCCGGGGCCTTGAGCAGCTCTTCGTCTGCTAATTTCTCATTATTGTCACGGGTCGATGTAACGCAGGTATTACTCAGCTAGAACCTGCCCATTGAGGCATGGTGTTGGTTTCGCGGCGTCCTTTGACACCATCTTCCCGAGTCACTTCCAGCCAGTCAGTCAGATTAGCCAGAGGGCTTTCACCGGTACCAGAAGGACGGATATCGCTTGGTTACAGGCAGGACGAGTGGTAGTTCATTTTTCAGGGACAGCAGTTGAAGTGCCATCTTCCCAATGAATGATTGGAATCGGCTCACCCCAGTAGCGTTGACGGCTAAAGAGCCAGTCGCGCAGGCGATAGGTGACTTTTTCATTTCCGACACCTTCCGCTTCCAGCCAAGCAACCATCTTGTCAATCGCGGCAGCCTTGTCCAAGCCATCTAGGAAGCCAGAGTTAATGTGCGGACCGTCCTCTGTGAAGCAGCTTCAGCAACATTGCCACCCTCTAGAACCGGAATAATCTCTAAGTCAAACTGCTTAGCAAACTCCCAGTCGCGCTCATCATGCGCAGGAACGGCCATGATGGCACCTGTTCAGTAGCTTGCAAGCACATAGTCGGCAATCCAGATGGGGATTTCCTTGCCGTTGACAGGATTGATGGCATAAGCTCCTGTCCAGACACCGGTCTTCTCCTTAGCCAAATCAGTCCGAGCCAGGTCGGATTTGAGGCTGGCTGCATGTTTGTAGTCTGCTACTGCTTGGGCTTGCTCTGCACTTGTAATGGCATCGACGAGAGCATGCTCTGGAGCCAAAACAGCATAGGTCGCACCAAAAAGAGTGTCCGGACGAGTCGTGAAGACGGTGAAGTCCTTGTCTGTGTCCTTAATCTTGAAGGTGACATTGGCACCGGTTGATTTACTCGATCCAGTTGCGCTGCATGTGTCCTTGATAGACTCAGGCCAGTTCAGCTCCTCCCAAGTCATTGAGCAAACGTTCTGCATAGGCTGTGATTTTTCAGCATCCACTGGCGCATAGGCTTGCGAACGACTGGATAGCCACCACGCTCAGATGTCCCGTCTGGCAGAACTTCCCTCATTAGCGATAGCCGTTCCCAGCTCTTCCACCCAGTTTACTGGTACTTCAGCTTCATAAGCCAGACCTTTTTCGTAAAGCTTGGTGAAGATCCACTGGGTCCACTTGTCAGTAGTTAGGGTCAGTCGTGTTGACTTCCCGATCCCAGTCGTAAGAAAAACCAAGCGCGTTGATTTGACGCTTAAAGTTGGCAATGTTTTCTGCTGTAAAGTCAGCTGGGTCATTGCCTGTATCCATAGCGTACTGCTCAGCTGGCAGACCAAAAGCATCCCAACCCATTGGGTGAAGGACATTGTAGCCTTGCGCGCGCTTGTAGCGGCTGGAGGGATATCCGTCGCTGTGTAGCCTTCTGGGTGTCCTACGTGCAAACCAGCTCCTGATGGATAAGGAAACATATCCAGCGCATAAAAGTTAGGCTTATCCTTGTCCGTACCTGTCTTGAATGTATGGTGCTCAGCCCAGTATTTCTGCCACTTGGGCTCGATTTCTTTGTGATTGTAAGTTGCCATAATCATTTACTCTCAACGATCTTTTCTGTGTTCTAGACACGTTTCTATCTATTATACCATTTTCAAGGGATTTTGAAAGCAACCGACGAAGGAGAATGAAGAAAAATCTTTGCGGATCGACCTTGACTTATTTTTAAAAACCAGATAGAATGAAAGCAAGTTTAAAAAAAGTGAGGTTGAGGATGACAAGGAAGACTTTATTTCAGATTATTGAGCCCCATCAAAAGGAAAATGCGATTGAAAAAGCCTATGATGTGCTTATGTTCCTGACTATTATTGTCAGCCTAATCCCCCTGACCACCAAAAGTCACACAGGAATCTTCATGTGGTTGGATTTTGTGTCAACGATTATTTTTATTGTTGACTATGTGCTTAGGCTCGTTACCGCCGATTATAAATTGGAAAGGGGAAGCTTTCTTTTTCCTCTATCCTTTTACCTTTCTGGCTCTGGCTGATTTGCTCTGCATTTTGCCTTCTCTTTTGTTAAATAATAGTTTGCGGCTCTTTAAGTTTATTCGCTATTCTAAAATATTCAAATATTGACCAATGTCTTAAAAAAGCAGAAGGACAGTTTGATGATCGTGGGTCTTTTGGCTCTCGGCTATATCTTCATTTCAGCGCTTATCATTTTTAATGTCGAGCCTAGCACATTTCCTAATTTTTGACGCCCTCTACTGGGCAACCATTTCCCTGACGACGGTTGGTTATGGTGATATTTTATGCAGTTTCAACGACTGGAAAAATTATTACCATGATTTCTTCCTTTTTAGGAATCGCCATTGTGGCTCTGCCTGCTGGTATCATCACAGCAGGCTATATGAAAGAGAATCAAAGAACTATCAAACCCTGTTCGGAAGGCTCTAATGCCCCTTCCTGAGCAGGTTTTTGATTGATTAATTATTATTGAAGTTGCTTTACCAAATCACCACGCGCTCTTCTGGACTGCGCCACATGCCGTCTCCTTCTTGGACATCAAAGGTCGTAAAGAAGTCGTCAAAGTTTGGCAACTGAACATTGGTCCGAAGTTTAGCGGGCGCATGGACATCGACGCTGGCTAGAAGCTTCATGTACTCTTCGCGTCCCTTCATCCGCCAGATGCGAGCAAAGTTGGTGAAGAATTCCTCTGCAGAGAAATCATCTTCTTTTCTTGGCTGCTTCGAGAGCCGCTGCAATACCACCCAAGTCCGCTACATTTTCTGAAACGGTCAGCTTACCATTGACCTTGGCACCGTAGGAATCTAGACCTTCAAACTGGTCGATGACTTTCTGAGTTCGCTCGGTAAAGGCTTGGTAGTCATGCTCTGTCCACCAGTTGTTGAGGCTGCCGTTTTCATCAAAGGAAGCGCCGTTGATATCAAAAAGCATGAGAAATCTCATGGGCGATGACCGCTCCGATACCGCCATAATTGGCTGAAGAGGACTGGTGCAAGTCATAGAAAGGCGCCTGCAGGATAGCAGTTGGAAAGACAATCAGGTTTTTCTGAGGATTGTAGTAGGCATTGACCATATGGGCTGGCATTCCCATTCTTTGTAATCCACTGGTTGGTTCCACTTGCTCCAACCATGCTTAATTTCCACTTGTCGCAGTTTTTGGGCATTTTCGAAGAGGCTGAGATTTTCATCCTACAAAGCTTGTCTGCGTAGCGCTCAGGCAGCTCCTCTGGGTAGCTCGATATAAGGCTTGATGACATTGAGTTTGACAATAGCCTTGTCCCGAGTTTCTGGTGTCAGCCAGTCATCTGCTTGCGAGGCGCCCTTGTAGACTTGGATCATGTTGGCTACTTTTTGCTCCACATCGGCCTTGGCTTCTGGGGAGAATTTTTGTCCAGCATACCAGAGTCCGATGGTTGATTGAAAGGCGCTTGAGCTAGGTAAAAAGGCAGCTTTTTCTTGTCTTGCGCCTGAGGTGTTCCAGATAGGGCACGGCGATAAGCGCCTGCTAGGACACGGATTTCGTCAGTCAGTAGGCTTCAGCTGACGCGATAGCATTAAAGATAAGCACGGCCTTGAGCAGGGGCCAAGTCTCTTCGCAGTAGAATTGGTCGGCAGCTTGCCAGAAACGCTCCTCTGGTACGATAATCTGGTCAGGAATTTGCCCGATGAGTCGGAGGAAGATCGCATCTAAAGGTAGATTCGGTGCTAAGGCTTTGAAATCTTCCCACTTGTGAAAGGGTGGTAAAGCTTTGGCATATTCTGAACTTTCCTCCCGTGATAGTACGACTTCGGCAATTCGAGCATCCAGTTCTAAAACTTTATCCAGCAAATCTTGGATTTCTTCTGCTGAAAATTGAATTTTTGCAGCAAAGCTTTCGGAAGCTTCGCGCCATTTTTCAAGAGCTTATCCTTTTGAGGATGCTCATCGGCATAGTAGGTTGTGTCTGGGAGAATAGTACCTGGCGCATCTGCCCAGAGGACATTGATACGGGCGTCCATAAAGTCAGGCGCTACACCAAAAGGGAAAAGAAATTGGACTTACCAGCCAGTTCAAACTCGGCAATCTTTGTGGTAAATTCTGCAAAGGAGTTGAGTGCTTGATATTCTGCAATCAAAGGCAAAACAGGCTTGATACCGAGTGCTTCCCGCTTGTCATAGTCAGCTGCTAAACGGTGGTACTTGATAAAATTTTTGCAAAAATACCATCATCAGGAACTTCTCACCCCGCAGCCATTGATCAGTAGTGGAGAGCATCAGCTTTTTCAATCTCATCTGACAAATCTGTGAAGCCGCCGGTGACAGGCTTATCATCTGGGATAACGGCTGTTTTGGCCCATTCGCCATTAATGGCGTCATAAAAATCATCTTGTAAACGTGTCATGTTTCTTTCTGCTTTCCCTGCTTTTGATATAACCTTATCAAAAATTAGCTCCTCAAATATTTCTTATATTGATTGTAAGGATTTTTAAAAATTAACTTGACTTAATTTTTCATTTTAATGTATATTAAAACAAAAAGAGGTATAACAATGATTGAAATGAAAAATTTAAGTGTCAGTTATCAGGACAGCTGGCCTTAGAACCAACTTCTTTAACAATAAAAAGGACCAACTATCACAGGGATTATCGGACCAAACGGGGCTGGAAAGTCAACTCTCATAGAAAGGGTATGTTAGGGAATTGTTGAGAGTGAGGGCAGACCTTTCTGGATAGAAAACCCATGAAGCAAGAATTAAGCAAGATTGCTTATGTAGAGCAGAAAATTCACATTGACTATAATTTTTCCTATCAAGGTCAAGGAGTGTGTGTCTCTGGGATTATATCCTAAGATCAAGCTCTTTTCAACGCCTCAAAGCGTCTGACTGGGAAAAAGGTTGCTCGGGCTTTGAAAATCGTTGGTTTAGAAGATTTCGCTGAGCGGCAGATTAGCCAGTTGTCTGGTGGGCAATTTCAACTGGGTCTTGATTGCCCGTTGCTTGGTCCAGGAGGCTGAATATATCTTCCTAGATGAGCCTTTTTGTTGGAATTGACTCAGTCAGTGAAGAGATTATCATGGCGACCCTCCGCCAGCTAAGAAAAGCTGGGAAGACGATTTTTGATTGTTCATCATGACTTGAGCAAGGTAGTCGCTTATTTTGATCAAGTCTTGCTGCTTAACAAGGAAGTCATTGCTTTCGGATCAACTGAGAGCACCTTCACCAAAGAAAATATGCAGCAGACCTACGGCTCTCAGCTCTTTATGAATGGAGGTGCCTAGGATGATTCAGGAATTTATTCAAGGATTGCATGATTTTCATTTCCTGCAAAATGCGTTGATTACGCCATTGTGATTGGGGTGGTGCCGGTGCCGTTGGATGCTTTATCATTCTGCGGGGCATGTCACTCATGGGGATGCCATTTCTCATGCGGTGCTGCCTGGCGTGGCCCTGTCTTACATTTTTGGGGATTAATTTCTTCATCGGTGCCATTACCTTTGGCTTACTAGCTTCTATTATTATCACCTACATCAAGGGCAATTCCATTATCAAGAGTGACACAGCTATCGGGATTACTTTTTCTTCCTTCCTGGCTCTGGGGATCATTTTGATTAGCGTTGCCAAGAGTTCGACCGACCTCTTCCATATCCTCTTTGGGAATATCTTGGCGGTACAAGACCTTGATATGTGGATTAGTATTGGCGTGGGTATTTTGGTGCTGCTGGTCATTGCCATTTTCTTCAAGCAGCTTTTGTTGACTTCCTTTGATCCACTTTTGGCCAAGGCTATGGGAATGAAGGTTAATTTTTACCACTATTTGCTGATGATTCTCTTGACTCTGGTTTCTGTCACAGCTATGCAAAGTGTCGGAACGATTCTGATTAGTAGCCATGCTGATTACACCAGCTGCGACAGCTCTATCTCTATGCCAAGAGTCTCAAGACCATGATTTTATTGTCATCTGCCTTGGGGGCTGGTGCATCTGTTTTAGGTCTCTTCATCGGTTATAGTTTTAATGTTGCAGCAGGTTCGAGTATCGTTCTAACCTCTGCCCTGATCTTTTTGGTTTCATTTTTATCGCACCAAAAACAGCGGTATTTAAAAGAAAAGTAAAATAATATATTTATGGAGGATTTCCAATGAAAAAAATGTCGTTTCTTAGTTCTGCTTTTTGCTGGCTTTTGTCGGCCTAGCAGCCTGCTCTAGTCAAAAAGCAGTACCGAGACTGGTTCTTCAAAAATTGAATGTTGTTGCAACCAACTCGATTATTGCGGATATTACAAAAGAATATCGCTGGCGATAAGATCAATTTGCACAGTATCGTACCTGTCGGCCAAGACCCACATGAATACGAGCCTCTGCCTGAAGATGTCAAAAGACTTCCCCAAGCGGATCTGATCTTCTACAATGGGATCAACCTTGAAACAGGTGGTAATGCTTGGTTCTACAAAATTAGTAGAAAATGCTAAGAAGAAGGAAAAACAAGGACTATTATGCTGTCAGCGAAGGCGTGGACGTGATTTACTTGGAAGGCCAAAGTGAAAAAGGGAAAAGAAGACCCACATGCTTGGCTCAACTTGGAAAAATGGTATCATCTATGCTCAAAAACATTGCCAAGCGCTTGAGCGAAAAAGACCCAGCTAACAAAAGAAACTTACGAGAAAAAAATCTTAAAAGCTTATGTGGAAAAAACTAAGCGCTTTGGACAAGGAAGCTAAAGAGAAGTTCAACAACATTCCTGAAGAAAAAGAAAATGATTGTAACCAGCGAAGGTTGCTTCAAATACTTCTCTAAGGCCTACAATGTGCCATCTGCCCTACATTTGGGAAATCAACACTGAAGAAGAAGGGACTCCAGACCAAATTAAAAACCTTGGTTGAAAAACTACGCAAGACCAAAGTGCCATCTCTCTTTGTCGAATCCAGTGTAGACGACCGTCCGATGAAGACCGTTTCTAAAAGACACCAACATTCCAATCTACGCTAAAAATCTTTACTGACTCTGTTGCAGAAAAAGGAGAAGAAGGAGATAGCTACTACAGCATGATGAAATACAACTTAGAAAAGATCGCATGAAGGTCTGTCTAAATAATAATAATAAGAGGTTGGGAAGATAAAATCCTAACCTCTTTATTTCTGAAGGACAAGCTTTTATATGGAGTCGCTCTCAAATTTTCGGTCAAATTATTCGATTACTATTCGCAGTACAATGGAGCTATCAAACATGAATGGAGACTTCCTATGACAACTTTTCTCGGAAATCCCGTAACCTTTACGGGCCAACAACTGCAAGTCGGCGACACAGCCCACGATTTTAGCCTAACAGCTACTGACCTTTCAAAGAAAACTTTGGCTGATTTTGCTGGTAAAAAGAAAGTCCTAAGCATCAGTACCGTCTATCGATACTGGGGTTTGTTCAACTCAGACCCGTCGTTTCAATCAAGAACTCTCTGACTTGGATAATACTGTTGTAATCACGATTTCAGTTGACTTGCCTTTCGCTCAAGGCAAATGGTGTGCTGCTGAAGGTATCGAAAATGCTGTCATGCTATCTGACTACTTTGACCATTCTTTCGGTCGCGACTATGCCGTCCTCATCAATGAATGGCACCTGTTGGCCCGTGCAGTTCTTGTCTTGGATGAAAACAACACTGTGACCTATGCTGAATATGTGGACAACATCAATACCGAGCCAGATTATGCTGCAGCCATTGCTGCAGTCAAAAGTCTGTAAAGAATTATACTTTTCCAAAAAATGCACTCAATTCTCCCTAAGAGCTGAGTGCATTTTTGTCTTCTTGACCAAAAATACAAAAAGACAAACATCAGTTTTGACGTTTGTCTACGAGTTGAAAGAGCCACCTAGGCTTTTTTACTTATTCTGAAGTTAATTCTTTCTGGGCTTCCTTGCCTTGGTCCAACAGGGCTTGGATAATCCTTTGATCACGCAGTTTGACAGAGTTGTTGATGGTATCTGCAGATTGGATAACAGCCGCTTCTAGCAGAGCGCGTTTTTTTCCCGTCCTTTATCAATAGCTTCGATAATGCCTTGATTTTGTGCGACGAGACTTTCTGCCAGCTTAGTGACAGATTCAACAGCGATAGTAGGGCTTTGGGAAATCCGCTCCAGCTGAGGAATGACTTCCTTGCTGGTTTCGGCGAGCATTTGCAGGGCAGCGTTATTCGCATTAGAGATAGCATCAGCTACCTGACCGGACTTCATCGATTGCTGGAGGATGCCTAACTGGGCGATAGACAGTTTCATAGTTGGAATGGTATTGCGACGGAGCATTCCAAGTTTTTGGCGCATATCAGAGGAAACCTTGACTAGGTTACGCATTTGAGGCGTTGTCGCCCAAGCTACATAGAGACGGCTGACATATTCAGTGTGTTGCTGTTCTAAGGTATTGACCACCTCCGTCATTCGGGCTAATTCTTGCGATTTGACTTGGTAGTCAACGGTAGTCATATCTAACTGAGCAACTTCAGCCTGCAACTTAAGCGCTCGATTGCCAGCTTCTGCTGAGCAGCTTCGATAAAGGAAATGACTCCGACTAGGTTTTCAATCGATTTGGTATTATCCTCGATCAGCATTTCAGCAGAAACAATATTGCGAGCCAGAACGTCTTCTTGCTTGACGACGGTTGCAGCCATGCCGTCCATCTTCTGCTCAATATTTTGTGAGTCGAAAATAGAATTCTTGAAGGGTATTTTTGCTCTGTTTGAAGAGCTTTTTCCAAGAAATTAGGTTTCTTGTCCAGTTCCGCTACTTGAGCATCCTTGTATTTTGCGACAAAAGCCATTGAGTTCCTTGTTGGTGTTTTTTAAGAGCTCATCTACCTGAGGAATTTGTAATTTTTTCTGCTCGGCTAAGATACGATTGACAGTACCGTTGACTTCTTCTACAGCAGATTGGCCAAAGTCCAGCAAGGCATTCTGGTCTGATACGAAGTTATCCACCAGCTGCGGAGCTTTAGCCGTAATCGCACTCTGTTGCTCAGGAGTCAGCTTTTCCAGAAAAGTTAGCTGACCATTTTCTTGAGTCGTATTGGATCCGATGATTTCTGTTGTTTTGTCACTTTTGCTGATGGCATTGTTAGCAATTTTATCAATATCAAAATTAAATTCTTGGCTCATAGTTTCTCCTTTGGTTTATCTAGCTTTAAAAGGCCGGTGTCTGTTTGCTTTTTCTTTGTCTAAGATACGCAGGCTGATGTCAAAGTCCCTCAAATCAGCTTCGTTTAACTGGCGTAGCGCTTCGTCTAGGTCCAAGTCAAATTGCTCAATAGCTGCTTTGGCCTTGGCTAGCCGCTCCTCTGCATTGTAAAAATCTTTGGGAGAGGCTTTGATTTTGAGGTAGCCTTCTAAAATATCTTCGTAGTGCTCCATCTGGGACTGATGGATGGCAGTCAGCTCTTCCTTGTTGTTGCTTTCAGATTGAGAGATTTTTGAAGAATGCCCTCATGGTCAATCTGAATATTGCGAACCGTAGCGACCAATTCTGGGGCTAGTTCTTCTAGACTAGTTTTCTTTAGGCTGCGCTTCTTTTCGTTTTTCTCTCGTTCAATCTTTTTGCAGTTGTTTATCAATTTCATCGGTTACAGTAGTAATTTTAGTCTGAATGCGCTGGTAGACAGATGCAGGAATTTCATCTCGTAATTCCTTAGCAACGTTTTTGATATAGGTGAGTTGGGGAAGAATTTGCAGGGCCAAATCTTGGTAGTCTTCCTTCTTGCCGTATTCTTGGTAGCTTTCCAATTCTTTAATGCGGCGGTCCGCCTGACCAATCATCTGCTTTTTAAATCTTCAATACGGCCAATGCTGGCTTGCTTTTAGCTTCAATCCGAACTCTTTTTCTGTCTTTGGTAGCGATAGATTCCGTAACCAATAGCCCTCCTAGAAATAGCAATGGGGATCAGATAGCTGGCTACCAGCTCCAGAACCAAAAATAATGCAAGTATCCAAATCCAGCTAAACCATTCCGGCTGCTGGTTAGAATAATTCATTTCTTCTCGACATGAACCTTTCTCTTTTCTTCTCAATGTGATATCTCTATTTTAACATAAAAGCTAGTTTTTGAAGGAGAAAGATTGAAATGATATATTCAGATGCACTTTTTAGATTTGTTATGAGAATGTTTGCCCTCATCAAGAAAGAGCTTTGCTTCCTTTCCTGCAAGCAAGCGTAAGAGTTCTTTCGTATGTCACAGTATGCAAACAAAAAAATCGCACGGAATCCCCTTGCGATTCTTGTGTTTATCAGTCCATTTCTGGGAAAAAGTTTAGCTAGTATTTTTAGGGGTGATACTTTGTCCCGGGTCCCTCAGCACAATAGGGTATGCATATACATAGAGGGTTGAAGTTGAGCTCGATGCAGGTGCAGTTGGGATTTTTCCTTGGTAGAAATAGCAGAGCTGTCAGGGATGATCAGGTCAACGCCACAGGCCCAAGCTCCCATAGCTTTGTGCCATGTCCGCAGCGAGTTCCTTTATAAGATGAGTGCATGCTGTCTGTGACGTCAATCGAGTCTCCGCCAGTAGAAATATTGGAATTGCGCCGCAAGTCAACCTTGACACCAGCAGGCAGGATATCATCTGGTCCATAGCCTTGCTGGTCCAGCATGAGCAGTTCAATGTCCCCCAGTTCAATGATTTCGAGCGGTGATCGATGGTCTCGACCGCGCAGGGGATTGTCGTTTTTGATGGCAACCAATTCTCTCACGGTGTGTTGACCGTCTCCAACGACATTAGCTGCCACCGCAAGAGGACTGCCTCGCACTGACCGTCTAAGACAAAGAAGCGGTATTCCGTTCCAGCGATGAATTCCTCCACCAAGACAGCAGCGTCTTCTGAAAAAGCAATCTCCAAAGCCTTGCGATAAGCTTCCAGACTAGCTGGTTCTTGGAAGATAGAGATGCCCAGTCCGAAGTTGGTTGACTTGGGTTTGACAACAATTTGTCGGTCTTTAATCAAAGGATAGTAGGCCAGTCCCTCTTCGAGAGAAGAAAAACTCCGCTCCCAGCCGGAACAGGAAAAATCAGCTGCTGCCAAAAATCTTTTTGGTGACTGTTTTATTGGCCATGGCCAGAGGGATGACATAGTTATCCTTAGAGGTCATGTTTGCCGTTTTTGACATACTCCACATGCTGACTATGCCAGAGCTTGAGAAATTGGTCGCTTTTCATCTAAGATTTCGAGATGGAGGCCCTTTCTGGAGAGCGTCAAACATCAGCATTTGAGTGGAAAGTTCCATACTTTTCATACCCCTTGAGAGCGTAGGGTGCAGTCCAGGCGTAATCTCGATATTCCCGTGCTTTTTGCCAGTCCAAAAAGCTGATAGGGAATTCTTCTCAATATGAGGCAATAATTGCCCTGCCAGAGTCAGCTTTGGGTTCAGCCAGTGTAGCTCTGACTTGTGCTAACAATTGACGGTAGGAGGCAGGAAGATTGAAATGCTGAATCACATTTTCCATAGCTTGGAGAATAGCAGAGCTGTCAGCCTCTGCAGGTAGAGGCGTCAAGGGGTGAGCCAGAGCAACGGCATCGTTGAGAGCATGAGCCGCTTTTTAGCTGTGTATCGCTATCTGTCACATCATCCAGCCACAATAGAGCCAAGAGAAAGAGGTGGACTGTGTCCAAGGTTCTTTGACTGATGCCCAAAAACGTCGAAAAGGATTAAGGTCGAAACAGCGCAGTTCTAAGTAAGTAATGCCTTGTTCCAGATAATCTCGATTTCGTTTTTTTGACCGCGAAAGCGCACAGGCGAGTAAAATTCCTTTTTCTGCACTTAGGGTCGCCAGACCCGACATAAGCCTCGATGTTCGAGACATAGCTTTCCAGCGAGCGAAATGATACATGGATATGCTCGTCATTGACGTAGCCGTGATGGCTATTGCGTAGTGAGCGGACAGGGAGCCTCAACTGGCTCATCGTAAAAGCCAGCTTCTGCCAGTGGAGCTGCACCATAAAGATAGGGTCAAGAACCAGCGGAAACGGAGGAAATTGCGAGCTAATTTGAGATAGAGAGCATTTTTAAAAATCCTTGAAGGAAGAAAAAGTCGCTAGTCTCAAAGAGAGCCGTCATCAAATCTTTTCCTAACTCGATATTGTAATGAATGCCGGAAATGGTCTGGAGGCGTTTGCCATATTTTTCTGCTAAACCTTGCCGATAATGGAGTTCGTAGGTGTTTTCGAGGTGGGCAATCTCAATCTCGTCTTCTCGGAGTTGGGGAGGCATGGACAAGGGCCACATGAGTTCATCTTGGGGGAATGGAGCGTCCAGCTATCATCGGTGATGGCACCCAGCAGGCGACGAGCCTCCTGAGTTGAAGAGGAAATGGGCGTAATCAATTCGAGCTGCTGCTCGCTAAAATCTGTCTGGATATAGGGATGAAAACTCCGAGAACCCAGAGAGCTGGGATGGGGAGTTGATGCCAGTGTACCCTGCTTCTGTCACGCGCAGGGATCTCTTTCCAGTCCAAAAAGTCGCCTGTAAGATCGGGCTGGCAGGGTCTAGCTTTTCGAGTAAACGATCAATAGTCATCATGTTTTTCCGTCCTTAGTATAGTACTTTCAGTCTATTATAAAAAGGCCAGAAAACAACTATTCACTACGTTTTTTGATGAATTCCCGAACTTTTATTTCCATTTGTTGGATATATTTCGTGAAAATGGAAAAATCCAAAAAGAATTATTCGCTTTCAAAAGTGAAAATCCAAATTTAAAAAGATACCTGATCTTGATTCAAAATTTTTCTTATAATAGGGTGTAAGATACGTTTGCAGGTGAAACTCCTGCCTTGTAGATTAAGAAAAGGAAGAGCTCTCGTAGCTCAGACGAAATTATGACATCAGTTGTTGTTGTAGGAACCCAATGGGGAGATGAAGGAAAAGGGAAAATTACGGATTTCCTTTCGGCCAATGCTGAAGTGATTGCCCGCTACCAAGGTGGTGACAATGCTGGACATACGATTGTGATTGACGGCAAGAAGTACAAGCTGCACCTGATTCCATCAGGGATTTTCTTCCCAGAAAAGATCTCAGTGATCGGAAATGGGATGGTGGTCAATCCTAAATCTCTGGTCAAGGAGTTGGCTTATCTGCACCAAGAAGGTGTTACCACAGATAATTTACGCATTTTCAGATCGTGCCCATGTCATCCTGCCTTACCATATCGAGCTGGATCGCCTGCAAGAGGAAGCTAAAGGCGACAATAAGATTGGTACCACGATCAAGGGAATCGGTCCCTGCCTACATGGACAAGGCTGCGCGTGTTGGTATCCGTATCGCTGACCTCTTGGATAAAGACATTTTCAGAGAGCGCCCTGAGCGGAATTTAGCTGAGAAAAACCGCCTCTTTGAGAAATTGTACGATAGCCAGGCGATGAGCGTTGACGATATTTTTGAAGAATATTATGAATATGGTCAGCAAATCAAGCAGTATGTGACTGACATCTGTCATCCCTCAATGACGCTCTGGATCAAGGCAAACGTGTCCTCTTTGAAGGAGCTCAAGGTGTCATGCTGGATATTGACCAAGGTACCTATCCATTTGTAACTTCGTCTAACCCAGTTGCTGGTGGGGTGACGATCGGTTCAGGTGTTGGTCCGAGCAAGATTGACAAGGTTGTTGGTGTCTGCAAAGCCTATACGAGCCGTGTTGGTGATGGACCATTCCCAACAGAGCTTTTTGATGAAGTGGGTGACCGCATCCGCGAAGTGGGTCATGAATACGGTACAACGACTGGTCGTCCGCGTCGGGTGGGCTGGTTTTGACTCCGTTGTTATGCGCCACAGCCGCCGCGTATCAGGCATTACCAACCTTTCCCTCAACTCCATTGACGTTTTGAGTGGTCTGGATACAGTCAAAATCTGTGTGGCTTACGATTTGGACGGTCAAAGAATCGACCATTACCCAGCAAGTTTGGAGCAGCTCAAGCGCTGCAAGCCAATTTATGAAGAATTGCCAGGTTGGTCCGAAGACATCACTGGTGTCCGCAGCCTAGAAGACCTGCCAGAAAATGCCCGCAATTATGTTCGCCGTGTCAGCGAACTGGTTGAGTCCGCATTTCGACCTTCTCAGTCGGACCAGGTCGCGAGCAAAACCAATATCTTGGAAAGTGTTTGGTCAAGTTTATAAGCAAATGAAGACAAGAGAGTGGGACAGAAATCGGTAATTCGTTAGAATTCGATTTCGTCGTCCCACTTCCGCACAGATTGAGTAGGGGCTGTAAAAGCTGATGAAATCAGCCTAGTAGAGCCCACTCAACCACTGCGTCTTGCTCGACAATCCAAAGACAATTGAGAGGCTAGGACTTTTGTCCCAGCCTCTTTTTGAAAGCAGAAAGAGGAAAAAATGTATCAAACGATTTTATTTGATCTAGACGGTACCTTGACCAACTCAGAACTAGGGATTACCAACTCGGTGGCCTATGCCTTAGGAAAAATATGGGATTGAAGTGCCAGACAAGAAAGCATTGAGGGTCTTCATCGGTCCGCCCTTGCAGGATTCTTTTTGAGCGCTTTTTATGGATTTTCTAAGGAAGAATGCTTAGAGGCCATTGACTACTATCATGAGTACTTTTCTGAAAAAGGGTCTTTATGAAAATGAGGTCTATCTAGGTATTCCTGACTTGCTGGCTTCTTTTGAAGCAGGCTGATAAACAGTTGATTGTCGCTACGTCGAAACCTGAAGAATTTTCCATTCAGATTCTCAAACATTTTGGTTTGTATGACTATTTTGACTTTGTCGCTGGCGCGACCATGGACAGAAAAACGTAGTAAAAAGCGATGTTATCCAGTATGCCTTAGAGCAAAATGGGATTACAGATTTGGCGCATACCATCATGATTGGAGACAGGGAGCACGATGTGCTTGGCGCTCAAGCGCAAAAAGCTTGATTCTATCGGCGTCCTTTATGGCTTTGGTAGCAGGGAAGAATTGGAAGAAGCCGGAGCCACTTATATTGCCCAAGAAGTTAGCGATATTGCTAAAATTATCAATATTCAAAAAGCTTAAGTTTTATTTAAGATAGGCCAGCTATACTAGAAACATAAACAAAGACCTCCTAACTTTGTTTAAACCTCCTAAACTTTTTCATAATAATCTCCCATAAGAGTCGCCCAATCGGCGGCTTTTTGTGAGTCATAAGTTGCCTGTGGTATAATGAACAAAAGAAACTAAAAGGAAGAGGGAAGAGATGGACTACACGATAGAGGAAAAAGAGATATTTATGCGGGAAGCTTTGAAGGAGGCAGAGATTGCCCTCGCCAATGATGAAATACCGATTGGCTGTGTTTTGGTCAAGGATGGTCAGATTATCGGACGCGGGCATAATGCACGTGAGGAGCTGCAGCGGGCGGTCATGCATGCGGAAATCATGGCGATTGAAGAGGCCAATCAGCGTGAAAATAGCTGGCGCCTGCTGGATACGACGCTTTTTGTCACCATTGAGCCCTGTGTCATGTGTGGCGGGGCTATCGGTCTGGCTCGGATTCCAAAAGGTGATCTATGGAGCGAAAAACCAGAAATTCGGGGCTGGGGGCAGTCTCTACGATATCCTGACGGATGAGCGCTTGAATCACCGCGTAGAGGTTGAAAGCGGCCTTTTAGAAGAAGAATGTGCGGCGATTATGCAGAACTTTTTCAGAAATCGCAGGAAAAAGTAGAGAAAATTAGCCAAAAAAGAAAGTTTGTGTTATACTAATTAGTGGAGCAACAGTTCTGCGTGAAGCGGGTCAGGGGAGGAATCCAGCAGCCCTAAGCGATTTGAACTGTGTGCTCTTTTTCTATGCCTCTTAACAAATCAACTCCGAAGGAGGAAGATGAGTTTAGAGACATTGACGCAGTTTGAGCAAAGTGAGAACTAGGTTCCGATATTTAAGAATCAAGCCTGTGTAAGGCGCAGATGAATATTGAGCAGTGAATCTAGTTTGAACGGACCTGAAATGAATTCAGCTGACATCCAATCTTAAGAAGCATATTGGTTTTCTTGTCAATCAAAAACTGTTCTTCTCAATAGGCCTAAGATTTGTTGACTTGCGCAAACGATTGCTCTCAGTTATGTCCTAGGGTTAGCTTATTTAGAAAAAAATAGTATAGAATAAAAATGTAAACGTTTTAAAAATAGTAAAAGTACTTGCTTATTTTTCTTAAAGCGTTATCATAAAAAGAAAAGAACAATTGGAGGATAAACATGACACATATTAAATTTGACTATTCAAAAGGTACTGGATAAGTTTGTAGCACCACATGAATTAGATTATATGCAGCCTCAAGTGACTGCAGCAGATAATGCTCTACGAAACGGAACAGGTC
>BNJV01000392.1_pt1 | contig 77162 bp, 74 predicted proteins | sample 8540591 | NCBI WGS metagenome assembly BNJV01 (sample SAMD00202457, study PRJDB9452) | human saliva metagenome | host: Homo sapiens | reverse complement strand
CGCCAGGCGCTCACCTTCGCCTGATCCTCAGGTTTTGTTCGAGGCCGGGGTACCCACGTGGGGGCCCCGGCCTCGGGCGTATCCGTCAGGTGCATTGACTTCCCACCCACACGCCGACCACAATCAAAAGTGGTAACGGCGAGCAAGTCCTCACAGAGTGCCAATCCGCGGGCCCACGAGCGCACACGTTGCGCCGTGGGTTTTTGCGTCTCTCAGTGAGGAGAAACATGCTCATCGCTTACATCGACGAGGTTGGCGAAGCTGGTGCTTTAATTTCGAGTTATAGGACACTACGTGTTGCTAGTAGCGTGACTTTTCGGCTTTGCGGTGCGGGAAAGTCGGTATTTTAGTTGGTCGTGTTTGCCTCCTTCCTGTGAATACTGCATTGTGCCGTGCGTGTGGTTGCCCCATGATCCGTCACGGTAGGACTTCATCGAGCCTGTCAATTTTTCTTGGGCCCTCTCATCCGCACGTTAACCCAATGACGTGTACGTGGGCTCTTTAACTCGCACGCGGGCCCAAACCTGTGTCAAGTCCCGGGTTTTGTGGAGACTTGTTTAGGCCGCTTCCTTTCGTGTTGTTGTGTGTTGGTTTTCTGCTTGTTGTGGTGTGATTCCGCCCAGGGCGAGGTGAGGGCGGCTTGTGTTGTACCAGTGGACCCAGGCTGATGTTTCGCGTTCGACCTCGCGCCGATCGCGCCATGGACCTGTGTAGCCCGGACGTGCTGTGTTGTAGATGAGTTCAGCTTTGTATAAGGAGTTCAAGGCCTCAGCTAGAGCGTTATCGTAGGAATCGCCGGTCGAACCCACCGACGCTACTGCCTGGCAACGGGCGAGAGCTTGGCCGTAGCGCACGTCGCGGTATTGGACGCCTCGGTCGGAGTGGTGCACGAGCCCACGAGTGTCTATATCATCGCGGCGTCGCTGGTAGATAGCCATGTTCAACGCGTCCAGGGCCATGTCGGTATGCAGCGAGGACGCGACTTTCCAGCCCAAGATTTTACGCGAGCACACGTCGGTAACGAAAGCGACGTAGACCCAGCCAGCCTGGGTTGGCACGTAGGTGATGTCCGCGACCCACAACTCGTTGAGATCATGGGCCCCGAAATGCCGATTGACCAGGTCCAAGGGGCATGCATGGCGCGGTGCTGAGGCCGTGACATGGCGGGTCCGACGCCGACTCACGCCACGAATGCCCATACGCCGCATCAGTCTCTCGACCGTGCATCGCGCCACGTGTCCCACGCCCAACTCGTGAGTGTTGAGGAAGGCGTGCATCTTGCGCACCCCGAACACACAGTAGTTCTCCTCCCACACCTGCCTCATCACACGCATCAGCGCCTCGTCGCGCACGCTGCGCGCCGACAAGGCACGAGTCCGGGCAGCGTAATAGGCGCTGGGAGCAACCCGCACCCCTAACTGGGTTAAAGCAGTGCAGATCGGCTCGACTCCCCACCGATGCCGGTTGGCCTCGATGAAATCGTAGACTAGCGTCCGAGGCGGTCGAGCTCCGCCCCGAAAAAAGTCGACGCCGCCTTCAAAATTTCGTTGGCCCGCCGTAGCTCACGGTTCTCAGCTTCCAGCGCCCGTATATGGGCCTCTTGTTCACTGATCTCGCCACGCTCATTGCGCCCGCCCTGCTCCACGGCGCGCACCCACGTACGCAGCGCCTCAGGATTGATCCCCAACTGGCCGCTAATGCGCTTAATAGCACCCCTACGCCGCCCAGGATCAGCACGAGCCTCCAACGCCATACGCGTCGCACGCTCACGCAACTCCATCGAATACTTACGCTGACCAGACATCCCAAACCTCCAATCCGGCCTAAGACACTCTCCACAATACCCGGGACACATCACACCGCGCCAGACACCGTTGCGCCCAAAACGCAGACCACCTCGCCCACAACAGCCCGTTTTCAACGTTTTTCGCCGAGGTGGTCTGCACTTTGGGCACCACACCAACCAAAGCCACGCTCGGACTGCCACCAAACGGGGGGAATTGCACTACATGAGACTCCGACACGCCGGCGACACGCCGCCGGAGGGCTTCATGTAGTGCAAAACCCCCATTGCCCCCGCAGATGATGCGCCGCTGAACCATAACAAGCAATCACACGGATACATGTCCCCACATAGTGGTTGGCTGGCTGACACTGCGCCGAGGACGAACCCCACTGCCTCATCGGCAACGACCATCCAGTGCACAGCCGGAGAGCGTTGCACCAGTTAGGGAGCATTACACCAGTTAGGGAGCATTACACCACTTCCGAGCTGGTGTAATACCCTGCTAAGTGGTGTAACACCACTTAGCAACAAGCCATTATGCGGTCCCATGTCGTCCGCAGGCACCACGATGAGGCGCTACACCTGTTACGGCACGCTGCACCCGATCAGAAGGGGTGCAATGCCTACGGATCGGGTGCAGTGCACGAGAACACAAGACACAATGCGGACTCCGCAGGGCCAGGCCGCGGCGCACGCGGGCAGCACCGACACCACCGCCAGCCAAATCTCGCACGTAATTTATCGCGGTCATTTTTCGAGACAGCCGAAAAACGTTGCAATTCCGCCGATGCAAATTCGATGTTTGAATGAGTCATAGTGGAATTACGTGCGAAATTGCTGGTCGGTAGCCATAGCTGAGTATCAGGGCAACGCGCCGAGCAACATCAGCCGAGAAGGCCCCACCGGTGCGGAAGGTGCCGGAGAGACCGCAGGGCCTGGCCGCGCCGCGCACGGGCACACAGCCCTGCCCCACGGCCGGGCCCGATGCCCTGAAAACCCGCGGGCCCACAAGCAACCCCCAGCACGCGCACAGCAACACGTCGTGTCCTATAACCCCAATATCCACCACATCGGGATTCTCGACAGAGTCCGGCCACACCTCGACTCCCTGACCGGTATGTCTCCCGAGAATCTCTCCCGCCTCCAGCTCGTGCACGCACGCGCAAGCGCTCCCAGCCCGGGCAAACCGTCACGTTGAGCGCCAGACTGCATTTTCGACGCGCACAGGCTCTCGCCGGGGGCTGGCGATCGCTCGCCAGGCGCTGACCTTCGCCTGATCCTCAGGCCACGACGAGGCCGGGGTTCCCACGTGGGGCACCGGCCTCGGGCGTATCCTGAGTGAGTAGCGAGCGAGGAGGCCCTCATGAACGACGATGTTTCGACCCTGACAGAATGGATCGCTGACTCACCGTCGACCGTGTTTTTCGGCGGCGCGGGCGTGTCCACCGAGTCGGGGATCCCCGACTTTCGCGGGGCCAACGGCTTCTACTTTCAGGAGCGCGAGATTCCCCTCGAAACGGTCCTGAGCATCGACTTTTTCACCCTGCACCCCGAGGCGTACTGGGAGTGGTTCCACGAGATCTACCGTCCGGTGGAGCCCAACGGCGCGCACAGGGCACTGGCGTCTCTGGAGGCCGCGGGGCGCCTGGACGCGGTCATCACGCAGAATATCGACGGCCTGCACCAGCGGGCCGGGTCGCGCGCCGTGTGGGAGCTGCACGGCAACTGGGAGCGGCTCGTGTGCACGAGCTGCGGGGCCGTCACGTCATTGGGGGATGCCGTCACGGTTGACGGTGATCCCGTGCCCGCGTGCCCCTCGTGCGGAGGGCAGATGCGCCCAGACATCGTCATGTACGGCGAGTCCCTCGACCAGGGCGTCATCGAGGCCGCCGTGTCTGCCATCGCGCGGGCGTCCACGCTGATCGTGGCCGGCACGTCCCTCGTGGTCTACCCGGCGGCGGGCCTCATCAACTATTTCTCCGGGGACCACCTGGTGCTCATGAACGCCACCCCGACCTCGGCCGATGCGCATGCCGACCTGATCATCCGCGAGCCGGTGGGCGCAACCCTCGACCGCGTCATGGACCAGCTGCGTGCGCTGGGCGTCGTGACCGCGTAGGCGTTACGGCGCGCGGGTCTTCACTCGCGGGCCTCAACACACGGGTGTCCCTCCCCTGCGCGCATCCGGATAGGGTTGTGCGCATATGGATAGGTTATGCACATCCGGATAGCTTATTTTCCCTATCCGCATGTTCGTAACCTATCCGGATGTTCGTAACCTATCCGCATGTTCGTTACCTACCCAGAAGCCCTCCGCACCGCCCCACGGGCTCACCCCTCCCCCAGGCCGGCGGGGTCAACGAGGGACAGAGTGCGCGGGGCGCGCGAAATCCGCACGCTTTGGCCCCAGGTGAGGGTCAGGCGGTCGGACTCCATGCCATCGCCGAACAACACGAGGGATTCGGAGGCAACGACGAGGCCGAGGTCTTCATCCTCGTCCAGGATGCCCTCGGTGTATTCGACGCCGGTGAAGGGCGAGGGCCACGCCTCGCGCACGAACCACGCGAGGCAGCGCGAGGTCGGAGCGGGCAGGTCCCCCATGTGGCGACCGCGTTTGAGGGATGCGCCCCACCCGGTCGCCCCGGTCCCGGTCGAGACAACGACGCCCGAGGAGGACTGCCGCTCGGCGGTGGCCCCAAGGGCTAGCTCGTAGCGGGCGCTCTGGTGGCTCGGATGCCCGATGAACACTTCGTTGAGGGCGGTGAGCGTGCGCGAGTCGTCAGCGGTTGCCCGCACCATCGTCAGCTGGTCCACCCGCAGGTCGGTGCCCGCGTCGATACGACCGAGGGCCGCGACCCCCTGGTCGGGAGTGCAGCGCACGAGCACGCCGGCGTTCGACTGAGGCACCGAGTTGACGCCGACCACGGCCTGGTCGCCCGCGTATTTGGCGACGTTGGCGACCAGGCCGTCGGGTCCCACGACGACGATGACGTCCTCGGGGGCGAAGAGGAATCGCGACAGGGAGTCGCGCTCCACGTCGGCGCTCGCCCACCCGTCCGGTATTCCCGCCCGCACGCGAGCCAGGGGCGGCCACGTGCGCCTCATGTGCGCGCTCGACGGAGGCGAGGGTGCGTCCGCGGCTGCGCAGGACGAATTCGACCTGGCCGCGCGTGGAATAGCGGTCCATGAGCTCGTCGAACTCGGTGGGGCGTCGGACGATGACGGCGCGGCGGCGCATGTCTACTGACCCGCCTTCGCGGAGCCGGTGAAGGCCGCGACGAGGTCGCTGAGCACGTCGGCGGTGATGGTGATGTTCCCGAAGGACGGCATGTTCTTCGCCATTTCCTTGAGGGCGAGGGCGCGGGCCACTTCGGGTCCGGCCTCGGCGAGGGCCTGGATGTATGCGGCGTCGTTCGCGATCCTGGCACGGCCAGCAGTGTTCCCAATCGATCTCGTAGGCCTTGGCTTTTTCGGTGATACGGCGCGCTTCCGCTTCGACCTCAATCGCGTCCGCGGCGGCCTTCTCTTCGGCTTCGCGCCTGGCGTTGTGGCCTTCCTGATCGACCAGGTCCGCGCGCTTACGGGCCAGGTCGAGCTTGGACTGCATCTCGTTTTCAGAGATCTGGGACTCGCGTTCGACCGCGAGCGCCCGGCGCTCGTAAAGAGCACGGTCGGCCTCGGCCTGGAGTTGTTCGAGGAGAGGGGCGCGCAGGGAGGATTCAACCCCCTCGTCCGGGCGCAGGCTCAGCAGGCGGGTATCAACGACCGCGACGCCGGTAGCCCGCAGCTGATCGTCAGTCTCAAAGGCCTGGGCGAGCACGTGACCGACTTTTTCGAGGGAGCCGCTCAATGCATCGGTGAGCGTCATCTCGCCGATCGCCGAGGCCAGGGCTGAGAACGCGATGCGGGTGACGGTTTCGTCGATCTGCCACAGCCCCTGAGCGTCCGCTCCCGCTTCGCGCGGGTACAGGCCGAAGTCGTAGTGCACGGCGGCAGCTTCGGCGTCTTCGATGTGGTAGGTGATCGAAATCTGCGCGTTGATGTTCTGCTGGTCGGCAGTGGTCGTCTGGACGAGGAAGCTGTGGGCGCGGTTGGCGGTGGGGACCTCCGCGAGCGCGCAGCGTCCGGCTCGCAGCCAGAAGGACTGGCCGACACCCGATCGGACGGTGCGTCCAGCGCGGATCTGGACGACGTGATCGCCGGTGCCTCCCTGGTAGCGGATGAGGAAGGGGTGGTGGTGAAGAGTTCCCATGATGGCTCCTTGGTTGGGTGGCGAACCACTTGTTTATGTCAAAATGACGATAACTCACTCTAGCATTTAGTGTCAACTCGACACAAATAAGTTATGCTGACACCATGACCTCTCCCCTCACCATCCCCGTCGCGGTCGACATCGTCGCCCTGACGGTCATCGAACACACGCTCCACGCTCTCGTCGTGCGGCGCGGAATAGAGCCTTTCAAGGACCACTTGGCACTCCCCGGCGGCTTTCTGCGCGAGGGCGAGCAGACCGAGGAAGCGGCAGCGCGCGAACTCGAGGAGGAAACCGGCATCATCCCTCCGGGCCACCTCGAACAGCTGCGTTCCTACGGACCGGAAGGCCGCGATCCGCGCGGGCCCGTCCTCTCCGTCGCCTATCTCCTCCTCGCCCCCTCGTTCTCGCCAACCCGCTCGGGCGGCGACGCCGCAGGAGCCCTCTGGCACCCCGTCGACGCCCTCCTTGCTCCCACCTCACCCCTCGCCTTCGATCACGCGGCAATCCTCGCAGACGGAGTAGAGCGCGCCCGCTCCAAGATCGAATACTCACCCCTAGCCACGTCCTTCTGCGGCCCCGAGTTCACGATCACACAACTGCGCACCACCTACGAAGCCATCTGGGGATCGGCGCTCGACCCGCGCAACTTTCACCGCAAAGCAACAAAAACAGCATCATTTATTGAGCCGACGGGAGGCACGGTGCGCGAGGGTGCCGGGCGCCCGGCAGCCCTCTACCGCCTCGTCCCCGGCGTCGACGACACAGCCTTCGTCCTCGACCCACCCCTGCGCCGCCCGCTCGCCCCGGCCTCGTCACCAAAGAGCACGAGCGCGCCGAGTACGCAAGAATAAGCCCAGTACCAAAGGAGAACCATGAACTTCCATTCCCTCTACGACCAGGGCTTCGCGCGCGTCGCCGCCGTGACCCTGCCCGCACGCCCCGCTCGCCCGTTCGAGAACGCGCGCGAGATCATCGACGCCGCCCGCGAACTCGACACGCGAGGCGTCGCGATGGCCGTTTTCCCCGAACTGTGTGTCTCCGGTTACGCCATCGACGATCTCCTCCTGCAGGACGTGCTGCTCGATAACGTCGAGAAGGCCCTGGCCACCATCGTCGAGGCAAGCGCCGACCTGCTGCCCCTCCTCATCGTGGGTGCGCCCCTGCGCAAGGACAACGCCCTGTACAACTGCGCCGTCGCCATCCACCGCGGCCGCGTGCTGGCGATCGTCCCCAAGTCCCACCTGCCCAACTACCGCGAGTTCTACGAGAAGCGCCACTTCGTCACCATGCCCCCGCGCGCCTGCGAGCGCATCGAGGTGCCGTGGGGCGGCGTCGAGGAGTTCAGCGGCGGCCCCGTGTGGGTTCCCTTCGGCCAAGTCCTCCTGTCCGCCGACGACGTGCCCGGCCTGACCATCGGCATCGAAGTCTGCGAAGACATGTGGGTACCCGTCACCCCGTCCACGGAGCTGGCGCTCGCGGGCGCGACCGTCCTGGCGAACCTGTCCGCCTCCCCGATTACCGTCGGGCGCGGCGCGGATCGCGAGCTCATGGTGCGCTCGATCTCCTCACGCTGCTGCGCGGCCTACGTGTACACGGCGGCCGGCATGGGCGAGTCCAGCACGGACCTCGCGTGGGATGGCGAAACCATGATTTACGAGGCCGGGGACCGCCTGGCGATCGGCGAACGCTTCCAGGAGGGCGCGCACATCACGATCGCCGACGTGGACCTCGAGGGCCTGCGCACGGAGCGCAAGCGCCAGAACTCGTTCACGGACAACGCCCAGCGCTACTTCGCGGGCGACGAGCGCATGGCCCCGCAGGAGGTGGAGTTCACGCTCGACCCGCCGCGCACCGACTTGGGCCTGGAGCGAGCCGTCAACCGCTTCCCCTTCGTCCCCAACGACCCCACGCGCCTGGAGCAGGACTGCTACGAGGCCTACAACATTCAGGTGGCAGGCCTCGTACAGCGCCTGCGCGCGATCGGGAACCCGAAGATCGTCATTGGCGTGTCGGGCGGCCTAGATTCGACGCACGCACTGGTCGTGGCCGCCCGCGCGATGGATCTGCTGGGACGTCCGCGCACGGACATCCTGTGCTACACGCTGCCCGGTTTCGCCACGTCCGAGCGCACGAAGACGAACGCGACCCGCCTGTGCGAGTACCTGGGCACCTCCTTCCAGGAGATTGACATCCGCCCGGCGGCCACGCAGATGCTGGCCGACATCGGTCACCCCTACGGCGAGGGCGAGCCACCTACGACGTGACCTTTGAGAACGTCCAGGCGGGCCTGCGCACCGACTACCTGTTCCGCTTGGCCAACCACCTGGGCGGTATCGTTCTGGGCACGGGTGACCTGTCCGAGCTGGCGTTGGGCTGGTGCACGTACGGCGTGGGCGACCAGATGAGCCACTACGCGGTCAACACGGGCGTGCCGAAGACCCTCATACAGCACCTGATCCGCTGGGTCGTGGCCTCCAAGCAGTTCGACGACCGTGTCGGTGAGGTCCTCCTGTCGATCCTGCACACGGAAATCTCCCCCGAGCTGGTTCCCGCCAAGCCGGGCGAGAAGATGCAGTCCACGCAGGACAAGATCGGCCCCTACAACCTGCAGGACTTCACGCTCTACTACGTGCTGCGCCGCGGCGCACGCCCCTCGAAGATCGCGTTCCTGGCGGAGAAGGCCTGGTCGGACGCCTCGGTCGGCTCCTGGCCGGTCGGCTTCCCCGAGGAGGACAAGGTCGCATACTCGCTCGAGGAGATCGTCAAGTGGGAGCGCCTGTTCCTGTGGCGTTTCTTCAGCCAGCAGTTCAAGCGCAGCGCCCTGCCCAACGGCCCGAAGGTCATGGCCGGCGGCTCCCTGTCCCCGCGCGGGGATTGGCGCATGCCCTCGGACGTGTCGGGCGCGGATTGGGTCGCAGAGCTCGACGAGGCCGTGAAGGGCTTGGTCGACTGACCTGACATTTCGCTCAGAAATCCGGGCTAGTTCCCGACTTCACGCTCGCTCGGCTGACCGAGCTAGTTCCCGGGGCGGTGCTCACGTGAGCACCGCCCCTCGGCTTACTCACAGCAGCACTCACAATTTCGCACGTAATTCCCCCGAGACGTCGCGGGATCACATGCCAAAAAAACGTTGAAAAATACGCCATTTTTTTCAATGTACTAATAAATTTTAGGTGAGCCAAATTACGTGCGAAATTTCTGAAATACGTGAGCTTGACAACAAGCGACCACAGTCAGCGCGAGGGAAGTGCGGTCGACGAGGAAGGTGCGGCCAACGAGGGAGAGGCCGCCGACGAACGCGTAGACACGAGGCCCCGACGAGGGCGTCGCAGCGCGAAACTATGTGCACACTCACACGCACGAGACCCTAAATTTCTGTATGGTTGGTTTTGACAGTTAGGTAAGCCTCGCTTTTCCTATTTTAGCCCCAGCACAGCAAACCTCTACGGAGAAATGATGTCTCGTACGACCACCTCCCTGGCCGCCCTCGCCGCCGTTGCCGCTCTCGGCCTGGCCGCATGCTCTTCCGGCACCACCACTTCGTCTTCCCAGTCCTCCGCTTCTTCGAGCGAGACCACGCAGGCCACCCAGGCCTCGTCCGTGACGGTCGAAGCGAACGACGGCACGGTCGAGATCAAGCTGCCCGTGACCCGCGCGGCCTCCCTTGACAACCGCACCTTCGAGGTGCTGGCGCAGTGGGACGTGCCCCTCGTCGCCGTCCCCAAGAAGCTGATCCCCACGACCATCACCGCGTACAACGGTGAGGACATCGCCGACGTGGGCATGCACCGCGACCCCAACCTGGAGGCCCTGGTCGCCGCCGAACCCGACCTCATCATCTCCGGCCAGCGCTTCTCCAAGTACGACGCGCAGATCAAGGAGCTGGCGCCCGACGTCCCGCTCATCAACCTGGAGCCGCGCGATGGCAAGCCCTTCAATGAGGAGCTCATCCGCGAGGTCACCACCCTCGGTGAGATCTTCGGCAAGCAGGACGAGGCCAAGAAGCTCGTCGACGACTTCAACGCCTCGATCGAGCGCGCGAAGAAGGCCTACGACGGTTCCTCGACCGTCATGGCGGTTGACGTTTCCGGCGGCAACATCGGCTACGTGGCACCCGGCAAGGGCCGCACGTGGGGCCCGGTCTTCGACCTGCTCGGCCTGAAGCCGGCCCTCGAGGTCGAGGGGTCGACCGACTCGCACACCGGTGACGACATCTCCGTTGAGGCAATCGCCGAGGCCAATCCGGCATGGATCTTCGTCCTCGACCGCGACGCCGCCATCACCAAGGATGGCTCGAACACCCCGGCCGAGACCGTCATCAACGACAACGCAGCCCTGCAGGGCGTCGCTGCGCTGCAGAACAAGCACCTCGTGTACGCGCCCAATGACACGTACACCAACGAGTCCATCATCACCTACACGGAGATCTTCAACTCCATCGCGGACGCCTTCGAAGCCGCGAAGAAGTGACCCTCTGACACGCAAGCGGGTGCCGCCTTCCGGGGCGGCACCCGCACCCACTTTTCTTATGACGCACTCCCCACCACCGCCCCGCCCGCGGACGCGCGCCCAAGCGCGAGGCCGCCCCGGCCTCGTCGAAACGCCGGCCCCTGGCGCTTGCCCTGGCCACGCTCGCCGTGGCTGCGCTCCTCATCCTGTCCCTGTCGACCGGCGAGTACTCGATCCTCTCCCAGGACGACGGCTGGCAGATCTTCCTGGCCGTGCGCGTCCCCCGCACGATCGCGCTCGTCCTGTCGGGTGCCGCGATGTCGATGAGCGGCCTCGTCATGCAGCTGGTCACCCAGAACCGCTTCGCTGAGCCCTCGACGACGGGCACGACCGAGTGGGCGGGTCTGGGTCTGCTCGTCATCATGATCGTGTGGCCCGGCGCCCCGATCCTGGTGCGCATGACCTGCGCGATCGTCTTCGCGTTCGTGGGCACGATGGTGTTTTTTGCGCTGCTGCGCCGCATCTCCCTGCGGTCCTCGCTGCTCGTGCCGATCATGGGCATGATGCTCGGCGCGGTCGTCTCCGCGATCTCGACATTCCTGGCGCTCGAGACGAACACCCTGCAGAGCGTGTCCGTCTGGTTCCAGGGGTCCTTCACGTCGGTGTACGAGGGCCAGTACGAGGTCCTGTGGATCGTCACCGTCGTCGTGGCGATCGTGTTCATCATGGCGGACCGTCTGACGGCCATCTCCCTCGGCGAGGACATCGCGATCTCCCTCGGTGTCAACTATCACCGCATGGTCCTCGTCGCGACGGGGCTCGTGGCCGTAGCCACGGGCGTCGTCACCGTCGTCGTCGGTTCCCTGCCGTTCCTCGGCCTCATCGTCCCGAACCTCGTGTCCATGTCGATGGGTGACAACCTGCGCACAAACCTGCCGTGGGTGTGCCTGGCGGGCATCGCCCTCGTGACGGTCACGGACCTGCTGGCACGCACGATCATCTCCCCCTTCGAGATGCCCGTGTCGGTCATCCTGGGCGTCCTCGGAGCTTTCGTCTTCATCGCACTCGTGCTGCGCCAGGCCAGGAAGGGAGCCGTCCTGTGAGCGCCATGACTTCCCCCGCGCGACGCAGGGCCAACTCCCCGGCCCCCGCCCCGGCCTCGTCCGCGTCCGCAAAGCGCCCCGCCCGACGCACGGGCGCGTTCACGTCCCCGGCCACCCGGCACCGCTGGTGGATCATCTTCGGGGTCGTGTGCGCGGTCGCGATCCTCGCCTGCATCGGTCTCCTGACGTGGAAGAATCCCGCGGATTTCGGGACCCCGGTATTTTGGAGGCTCGCCCGCCGGCGCGCCTTCGCGGTCCTCGCAATCGCCATCGTCGCGGTGTGCCAGGGCATGGCGACGGTCGCCTTCCAGACGGTGGCGAACAACCGCATCATCACGCCCTCGATCCTCGGATTTGAGTCCCTGTACCGGGCGATCCACACCTCCACGATCTTCTTCCTGGGCGTCGCAGGGCTGGGCGCGTCGGCGACCGTCGGCAACTTCGTCGGGCAGCTCGCCCTCATGATCGCCCTGACTCTCGCGCTCTACTCGTGGCTGCTCACCTCGCAACGCGCCTCGATGCACGCCATGCTCCTCATCGGCGTCATGCTGGGCGCGGGCCTCGGCTCGATCTCCACCTTCATGCAGAGGCTGCTCACTCCCTCGGAGTTCGACGTGCTCACCGCGCGCCTCTTCGGGTCGATCACGAACGCCCAGAAGGAGTATTTCCCGATTGCGATTCCCCTCGTCGCAGCCGCGGCCATCGCCCTCGTCGCTCTCACGCGTCAGCTGTCGGTGCTGTCGCTCGGCCGCGAGACGGCCACCAACCTGGGCCTGAACCATCGCCGCACGTCCGTGCTCGTCCTCGTCCTGGTGTCGATCCTCATGGCCACGTCGACCGCGCTCGTCGGTCCCATGACGTTCCTCGGGTTCCTCGTCGCGACGCTGGCCTACCAGTTCTCCGACACCCACGACCACCGCTACATCTTCGCGATGTCCGTCGCCCTGGGCGGCGCGATCCTGGCCAGCGCGTACTTCGTCATGAATCACGTGTTCAACACGCAGGGCGTCGTCTCCATCATCATCGAGTTCGTCGGCGGGCTCGCGTTCATCGTCACTATTTTGCGGAAAGGCCGCCTGTGATCTCCATCGATTCCGTCGTCAAGCAATATTCGCCGTCGGTGCGCATCGGCGAGGTCTCCCTCGACATCCCCACGGGCGGCATCACGGCGCTCGTGGGCCCCAACGGCGCGGGCAAGTCCACGATCCTCACCATGATCGGGCGCCTCCTCGGCATCGACGAGGGCACGATCGAGGTCGGTGGCCTCAACGTGGCCACGACGAAGTCCTCCGAGCTGGCGCGCACCCTGTCGATCCTGCGCCAAGAGAACCACTTCATTTCGCGCCTGACGGTGCGTCAGCTGGTGGGTTTCGGGCGCTTCCCCCACTCGAAGGGACGCCTGAGCGCGCAGGACGAGGCGATCATCGACCGCTACATCGGTTTCCTCGACCTGGAGGAGCTGGAGGGTCGCTACCTGGATCAGCTCTCGGGCGGCCAGCGTCAGCGCGCCTACGTCGCCATGGTGCTCGCCCAGGAGACGGAGTACGTCCTGCTGGACGAGCCACTCAACAACCTGGACATCGCACGCAGCGTCGAAATGATGCGGATGCTGGAGCGGGCCGCCCGCGAATTTTCGCGCACGATCGTCATCGTCCTGCACGACATCAACTTCGCGGCGCGCTACGCCTCCCAGATCTGCGCGCTCAAGGACGGAAAGCTCGCCTTCATGGGCACGCCCGAGGAGATCATGCGCGACGAGGTCCTCACCGACATCTTCGACACCCCCGTCACCGTCGTGCCGGGTCCCAACGGCCCGCTCGCCTGCTACTTCTGAGCGGGGCTGGCTCGGGCGCGCCGCTTGGCCGCCGCTCGCCGCTGCGTTCGCGGCGACGAGGCCGGGGCCGGGTAGAATGGGCGCGCGGCCCTTCGTGAAACGGCCGTGAAACGCTTATCTTTCGAGGGGTTCCCGTGCACGTCGGACTGATCGCCGCCTTCCTGATTCTCGCAGTCGCCCTCATCGCGGGTGGCCTCTACCTGTTTGCCTCGGGCCTGACCGCGCGCGCCGGCGCGTGCCGCCCTCCCCTGGGGCTGCGCCTGGCGGGCGTGAGCCCGGCTCGCAGGAATGGGAGCGCGCCCACCGCGCCGCCTGGCCCATCCTCTTCGGCGGCGGCGTCCTGGGCACGGCCCACGGCATCGCCCTGGCCGCCACCACCCTCATGGACACGCGCATCTCCGTGCCCATCGTCTTCGTTGTCTCTGGGCTCATCGTCGAGGGCCGGCCTCTGGCTGGTCGCGAAGGGCGCCAGCAAGGCGTCGCTGAGGTAACGCTTCGCGGGGCGCCGTCGCCCCGCCCTCCCCGCGGAGACGACAAACGGGCCCCGTCCTCGTGCATCACCTCACGAGGACGGGGCCCGCTCACAGTGTCGGAGCCTCAGGCCTTGGGGCGCTCGCGGCGATCCAGCATGTACAGGGCCAGCTTCGAGGGCTCGAGCGCGCGCACGGCGTGCGGCAGGCGCGTGCCGAAGTGGATGACGTCACCGGGCTTCAGGACGACCGTGCGACCGTCGGCCTCGATCTCGAGGGCACCCTCGAGAGTGTGCAGGATGACGGGCATCGCGGCGGTGTGCTCGCTGAGGATCTCGTCCTTGTCGAAGCTGAAGAGGACCAGGCGAACGCCCTCGGCGTGCATGACGGTGCGCGAGACCGTTGCTTCCTCGTTGATCTGGATCATCGAGGCGATGTCCTGCAGGTCCGTCATGATGGGCGTGGGGACCTCGGTGTTCGATTCGGGCGACAGGCTCATTGGCTCTCCTTGGGTTTGCGCGCGACGATGGCGACGCCGCACAGGTGTCGGTCATATTTCTTAAACGTGCGCGCCATCACCTGGACGCGTTCACGCAGGTCTTTGTCCCGCGCGACGTTGCGCATGATGCGCAGCGCGCCGATCACTCCCTCGTCGGCGATCATGCGGCCGGGCTTGAGGAGGGCCATGGGGGCCGTGCGGGTTTCTTCCACGACGAGGCCGACCTCCTCAAGCGCGCGCCTCCAGTCGGCGACCGTGAGGGGGCGGGCGTTGACGTTGATGGCTCGGGCGAGCGCGCGGCGGATCTCGGTGGCGGGCTCTTCCGGGATCGTGTCGGGGCGCATCGCCAGCTCGTGGATGACGTAGCGGCCGCCGGGGCGCAGGATGCGCGCGGCCTCGCTCATGATGGCCCGCTTGGCTTTCTCTCCCTGCATGGAGAGCATGGCTTCGCCGACGACGACGTCCGCACTCTCATCGGGCAGTCCGGTCTGCGCGGCGTCGGCGTTCACGCAGCGCCCCACGCCCGAGGCGATGGCGTCCACGCGCGCGGAGGCGTTCGGATCGCGCTCCACGCCGACGTAGGAGGCGGGACCCACCTCGATGATCGCCGAGGCCGTCACCCCCAGGCCGGGCGCGAACTCAACGACGTCCGAACCGGGCAACACGGCACGCTTGAGCGCCCACGTGCTGAGGGCAAGTCCGCCGGGGCGCAGCACCGTCTTTCCGGCGCGCGCGAGGACCCAGTGACCGGGCGCCTTCTCGACGGGTCGATCGGCGAAGGGAAGGGCCTCCGCCAGCGATTCACTGTGAGTTGCCATATACGCAAGTATAGCGTTATCTATTTCTTTACGCACGGCTTTTCCCGCAGAAAATACGCTGACGGAGTCCCCATTCGCTTCTACAGGCCGATAATCTCGGCGAAGAAAGCTCCCTTAATTGCGTCGAGACGCGCACGCGCCTGCCCCCAGGGCAGCGGCTCGCCCTCGGCGACCGGCAGGATCACCTCGAGGTAGCACTTGAGCTTGGGCTCCGTGCCCGAGGGGCGCGCGATGACGCGATCCCCGGCCTCGGTGAGCACCAGGACACCGTCGGTGGGCGGCAGGCCGCGGTACCCCTGCGACAGGTCCGAGACCTCGACGACGGGAGAACCAGCCAGGACGCTCGGCGGCTGGGCGCGCAGGCGCGCCATACCGCTGGCGATCTGCTCGATCTCCTCGACGCGGAAGGTCAGCGGCGAGCTCACGTGCAGGCCGTGCAGTCGCGCCAGGCGCTCCAGCTCGTCCCACACGCTGCGCCCCTGCGCCTTGAGCGAGGCCACCAGGGAGGCGGCGACGACCGAGGTCGCAATACCGTCCTTGTCGCGCACATGGGCCGGATCCGGGCAAAAGCCGATGGCCTCCTCGTAGCCGAACCCAAGCCCCGGGGCGCGTGCGATCCACTTGAAGCCCGTGAGCGTCGTGTGGTGCTCGAGGCCGTGAGCGCGGGCGATGCGCGAGAGCAGACGCGAGGACACGATCGAGTTCGCGAGCGAGCCCGTCAGGCCGCGCGCGGCCAGGAACTCGCCCAGAAGCGAGCCGATCTGGTCGCCGCTGAGCGGGCTCCATCCCATCTCCGAGGTGGGGTCGGGCACCGCAAGCGCGCAGCGGTCCGCGTCGGGGTCGACCGCAATGATGAGGTCGGCCCCCTGCTCGCGCGCCTGCTCGATCGCCATGTCGAGGGCGCCGGCCTCTTCGGGGTTGGGGAAGGGCACGGTCGGGAAGTCCGGATCGGGATCGGCCTGCGCCGCCACGAGGGACACGTGAGGAAAACCGGCCTCGGTCAGGACGCGTGAGGTGATTGCAGCACCCACGCCGTGCATGGCGGTCAGGACGATGCGCAGATCATCGCGCGCGGAGGCCTCGCCCGAGGCCAGGGCGGACGCGCAGGCCACGTACTCCTCGCGCGGATCCACGGCCTCGATAAGGTCGTCGTTCATCGGGACCTCGTCCGCGGGCGGCGCAGCCTCGATGGCCGCCGCAATCTCCGCGTCGAAGGGCGGGACGATCTGGACGCCGCGCCCGTCGCCCTGTACGACAGTGCCGCCCAGGTAGACCTTGTAGCCGTTGTCCGGGGCGGGGTTGTGGGAGGCGGTCACCATGACGCCCGCGTCCGCATCGAAGTGCAGCATCGAGAAGGAAGTCAGCGGGGTCGGGTTGGCCTGCGGCAGCGCGAGAACGCGCACGCCGGCAGCCGAAGCAACGCGGCAGGCGGCCGTGGCGAATTCGGAGGATCCGTAGCGGGCATCGCAACCGACGACCAGCGTGGGGGTGCCCGTCGCGTGGCGCTTGACGACCTCGCACAGGCCTGCGGTCGCGCGGATGACGACCGCGAGGTTCATGCGGGACTCGCCCGGACCCACGACGCCTCGCAGGCCGGCTGTGCCGAACTGGAGGGGGCCGTTCATGGCGGCCCCCACGCGGGCCGCCGCCTCCTCGTCGCCACGCTCCGCGGCCTCAATGTCGGCGCTCAGGGGCCGAGGCTGTGGCGGGGTCCGGGTCGTGGTTCGCCCACTGGCGGGCTCGCTCGAACAGCTCCATCGTCTTTATTCCTCCAGTCCTGCCAGGATGGCGTTCGTTGCGGACACTCCCAGGCGGGAGGCACCGGCCTCGATCATGGCCAGGGCGCTCTGCGCGTCTCGGATACCGCCCGAGGCCTTGACTCCCAGGGCGTCACCGACCGTGGCGCGCATGAGCGCGACCGCGTGGGTCGAGGCCCCGCCCGCGGGGTGGAAACCCGTCGAGGTCTTGACGAAGTCCGCGCCCGCCGCCACCGAGGCGGTGCAGGCGGCGACGATCTCGTCGTCCGTCAGGGCGGCGGACTCGATGATGACCTTGAGGATGTGCGGGGCGGGGACGACGCGGCGCACGGCCGCTATCTCCTCCTCGAGCTCACGGAGGCGCGCGTCCTTCACCAGCTCGAGGTTGATGACCATGTCGATCTCGTCCGCGCCGTCGGCGACGGCCTGCGCCGCTTCGAAGGCCTTGACCTGGGGCTTGACCGCGCCCGATGGGAAGCCGACCACGCAGGCGACCTTCAGGCCCTCGGGAACGTCCAGGGGCAGCATCGAGGGGGACACGCACACCGAGAAGGTACCGGCCGCGGCACCCTCCTCGACGATGCGGGCAACGTCCGCCCGGGTGGCCTCGGGCTTGAGGATCGTGTGGTCGATGAGTGCGGCCACGTCACGCTTGTTCATGGAACTACTTTCTTGTCGCATCACAGCTGGGCCAGGGGCAGGGCCAGCTCCATCATGGTGGTAAAGGACGTCTGGCGTGCCTGAGCGTCGGTAGCCTCGCCCGTGACCAGGGAGTCCGAGACCGTAAAGATACCCACGGCCTCGACGCCCGCGTGGGCGGCGGTCGCGTACAGGCCCGCGGACTCCATCTCGACCGCGAGCACGCCCATGCGCTGCCAGCCCTCGTTGAAGGTCGGGTTCGCGTTGTAGAACGTGTCGGAGGAGAGGATGTTGCCCACGTGGATCGGCACGTCGGCCTCGCGGGCGCGGCACACGACGTCCTCGATGAGGCGGAAGGAGCCGATCGGGGCGTAGGAGCCGGGGATCTGATACTGGTCAAGGAACGCCGAGTTCGAGCACGCGGCCTGGGCGACCACGACGTCGTACAGGTTGACGTCTGGCTGCAGGGCACCGCACGTACCCACACGCACGAGGCGCGTGCAGCCGAACTCGTGGATCAGCTCGTGGGCGTACAGCGAGATCGAGGGGATGCCCATGCCCGATCCCATGACGGATACCGGGGTGCCGCGGTAGGTGCCGGTGTAGCCCAGCATGTTGCGCACGGCGTTGAACTGCTGGGCGTCCTCCAGGTAGGTCTCGGCGATGAACTTCGCGCGCAGCGGGTCTCCGGGCAGGAGGATCGTCGGCGCGATGGGGGGCGGTGGGGTTGATGTGCGGTGTCGAGCGCATATGTCCTCCTGTGGTGTCGAGGAGCCCGGGGCTCCGTCGAGGCTTCTTTACCCTTGTCGCAAGGCTATGCCGTGCAATTAAAATGTGTCAACGAGTGGCTTGACAAATGTTCTCATCCACTCGGGGTACGATCACGCACCCCGCGCGGGGTTGCCCCACGCGGCCGTTCCAGCAGCGCCAAGGCCAGGTCCTGGTCGACCACCAGGTGCGTGGCCAACCCCATGTGAAGCGCCGTGTCCAGCGCCTCCGCTTTATCGCGCCCGCCAGCAACGAGCACCCGCACAGGGCGAGAGCGCAGCTCATCGAGCGTAATACCGACCGTCCTGCGGTCGACCGACGCCAGGGCGACGTCGCCCTCGCGCGTAAAAAATCGTGAACACGCGTCCCCGACCGCGTCGCGCAGGAGCGCCTCCACCTCGTCGTCCTCGAGCTGTCCGAGGTTGAGCGAGAGGGCCTCACGTCCGAGGGAGCCAACGGTAAACACCGCCACATCCACCCCGCGCCCCTCCTCCAGGATCCGCTCGATCGACCGGTCGCGGCGCACGATCGAGAGCATCGCGGTGTCCTGGAAATGACGGGCAGCGGCAGGTAGCGCGGCTGGGCACCGAAAGCCTCGCAAAAGGAACGCATGATCTCAAAATCGTGCGTCGCCCTCTCAGAGAAGGACGCCCCGCCCTTGAGCTGGACGACGCGCACGCCCACGCGAGGGGCGCGGGGCAGGTGGGCCGCGAGCGCACTCATCGTGCGCCCCCAGGAGACGCCGACACTCATGCCGTCGCGCACGAGCTGAGTCACCATCTCCGCACCGACGCGGCCGACCTGCTCAATGGCCTCGCCCTCGGTCATGTCGGGGCCGTGGGCGACGCGAGCGCAGGCCAGGCCGAAACGTTGCTCCAGCCGCAGGGCGATCTCCGAGGCGTCCTCGCGCGGATCGTGGATCTCAATGGTGACGAAGCCGCGCTCGCGGCCATGAGCGAGGAGTTTGGCGACCGTGGGGCGCGACAGGCCCATGCGGGTGGCGACCTCGGCCTGGCTCAGGCCCTGCTGGTAGTAGAGCTTGACCGCCTCGATCGACTGTTCGTCGCGCCGTTCCACGATTCCTCCTCCCTGTTCGCTCGCGGCTGCCCGCCTTTAGGACACCGTCTCCAGGACGACGCTGCGCGGCTCGGGGATCACCCCGTCGGCGATCTCGATGGCACCGGAGAGAGACTCCAGGGCGCGCTCGATGCGCCACTCGTCGTCGGTGTGGAGCGTGAGCAGGGCTGGCCAGCTACGACGGTGTCACCAGGCTTGGCGTGGATCTCGACGCCGGCACCCGCCTGCACGGATTCCTCCTTGACGGCGCGGCCAGCGCCCAGCCTCCACGAGGCCACGCCCACGGACAGGGCGTCCATTCCCACGACGGTTCCCCCGGCCTCGGCGAGGACCTGATGGGTGTGCGCGGCGCGCGGCAGCGGCGCGTCCGGGTCTCCGCCCTGCTCGCGAATCATCGCGCGCCAGCGGTCCATCGCGCGCCCGTCTGCCAGGGCGGCCTCCACGTCGGCGTCGCTCACCCCCGCGAGATCGAGCATGTTGCGCGCGAGCTCGCACGTCAGCTCGACGACGTCGGAGGGGCCGCCACCCGCGAGGACCTCGACGGATTCCTCCACCTCCAGGGGCGTTGCCGATCTTTCGTCCCAGCGGCACGGACATGTCGGTGAGGAGGGCGCGCGTGGCGACCCCCGCGTCGCGTCCGAGGTCGACCATCGTGCGGGCGAGCTCGCGCGCGGCGTCAGGTCCTTCATGAAGGCACCCGATCCAACCTTCACGTCCAGGACGAGGGGCTCCCGTGCCCTCGGCGATCTTCTTGCTCATGATGGAGCTGGCGATCAGCGCAATAGATTCCACGGTCGAGGTAATGTCTCGCAGGGCGTAGAGCTTCTTGTCTGCGGGTGCCAGGCCCGATCCCGCCGCGCAGATGACCGCGCCGCAGCCGGAGCCCAGCTGGGTCATGATCTCGTCGTTGCTCAGCTGCGCGCGCCACCCGGGGATCGCCTCGAGTTTGTCGAGGGTGCCGCCCGTGTGCCCCAGGCCTCGGCCCGACAGCTGCGGGACAGCCACGCCGAAGCACGCGACCAGCGGGGCCAGGGGCAGCGTGATCTTGTCGCCCACGCCACCCGTCGAGTGCTTATCGGCGGTCGGCTTGCCGATCCCGGAGAAGTCCATGCGCGCGCCCGAGCGGATCATCGCGTCCGTCCAGCGGGCGATCTCGCCCCGATCCATGCCGCGCAGGAAGATCGCCATCGCCAGGGCGGCCATCTGCTCGTCCTTGATGACGCCCTTCGTGTAGGCGTCGATCGTCCAGTCGATCTGATCGGGGCTCAGCACTCCCCCATCTCGCTTGACGCGAATGATGTCAACGGCATCAAAGAGAGCCATCGTGTCCTTCTTTCTCGTCCGACGAGGCCGGGGCCGCCTGGGCGAGGCTCGACAGGTCGTGGGGTCCAAACGCACCGGGCAGTACCTCGGTCATGGGCGCGACGCCGTCAGGCATGAGGACCAGGCAGGACGGCCCGCCGTGCTCGTAGATGAGCTGGCGGCAACGCCCGCACGGGGCCACCGGCTCCTCGTTGCCGTTGACGGCGACGACCGCGACGAGGGTGCCTCCACCGGAGCGGATGAGGTCGGAGACCATGCCGCACTCGGCGCACAGAGTGACGCCGTATCCGGCGTTTTCGACGTTGCAGCCACTGACGAGCCAGCCGTCTGCCGTCAGTCCCGCGGCCCCCACGGGGAAGTTCGAGTAGGGGCAGTAGGCGTGCTTCATGGCCTCGATGGCCTCGGCCAGCAGGTCGTCCCAGTCGATATCTGTTGGATCCATGCGGATTCTCACTTCACGTAGGGAATGTTCTCAGCGGCGGGGGCGCGTGACTTGCCGACGAATCCCGCGACGGCCACGATCGTGACCACGTAGGGGATCATCGAGACGAGGTCGGCGGGGATCGCGGGCTCGATGTTGGGCAACATGCGCGCCAGTGCCTGCGCGAATCCGAACATGACGGCCGCACCCATGGCACCCAGCGGGTTCCACTTGCCCAGGATCATGGCGGCCAGGGCGATGTAGCCGTTGCCCGCGGAAATATTATCCGTGAACGCCAGGCCGGAACCGATCGTGAAGAACGCGCCGCCCAGGCCAGCGAAGGACGACCCCAGGATCGTGTTGAGGGTGCGCGTACGCCCCACGTTGATGCCGACCGTGTCGGCGGCGCGCGGGTGCTCACCGCAGGCCCTCAGCCGCAGGCCCCAGCGGGAGCGGAACAGGAAGAACGACAGAGCGATGACGGCCGCGTACATGAGGTACACGAGGATCGACTGGTTGAACAGGACCGGTCCGACGATCGGGATCTCCGACAGGCCGGGGATCTTGATGTCGGACAGCGAGAACTGGTTGGTATTCAGGCTCCCCGGGAGCTTCCTTCATGATCGTGCCGTAGAAGAACGTCGTCAGGCCCAGGGCCAGGGACGTTCAGGACGACGCCGACGATGATCTGATCCACCCCGAACTTGACGGAGAAGAGGGCAAGGAGGGATCCCAGGAGGGCACCCGCAAGGGGCGCCGTGACGAGGCCCGCGTAGGGGGTCTGGAAGTACGAGGCCGCCATGACACCCGCGAACGCGCCGACCAGGAGGTCGCCCTCGATCGCGATATTGACGACGCCCACGCGCTCCGAGATGACGCCCGAGAGGGAGCCGAAGATCAGCGGAGTCGAGATAGCCACGGTGGACACCAGGGTCGAGGTCAGGGTGACGACGCCCGAGGACCCAGAGCCCGCGTAGAACAGGAATCCCAGGATCGTGGACAGCCCGACGAGAGCCATGCCGCCGACGCGCGCCCACGCGGGCTGGGTGATGCGCCGCAGCGTCGCCACGAACGTCCACGCGGTGATGGCGATCGTCAGGGCCGCGAGCACCCACACGATGGGCGCACCCGCGGTGACAATGTCGGGGATCGCGTAGGACTGCGACTTGTCGTTCAGACGCAGGGTCATGTCGCCTCGAGTAGCGGCCGCGAAGACCACGAGCAGCACGCAGGCGGCCACGTAGATGCCGGAAAGTTTCCAGGAGCGCTTGCCCTCAACCTGCGCGACCACGCCGGACTCACTTGTGCTCATCAGACTTCTCCTTTCGCGCCTGCTCGACACGTCGACGCCGGACAGCCGGAACGGCCACCGCAAGAGCATCCGGAACAGCAATCAGCAGGACGATCACCGACTGCAGGATGAGGATCATGTCGATCGGCACGCCCTTGGCCTGCATCGCGTAACCGCCCGCCTTGAAGGCCCCAAACAGGAGCCCCGCGCCGAAGGTCCCCCAGGTCTTGTTGCGCCCCAGCAGGGCCACCGTGATCGCGTCGAAGCCAATCGAACCAGCCACGTCACGCGACACGTACCCGATCGTGCCCAGGGCCTCGTTCGCCCCGGCGAGGCCGAGGAACGCGCCCGAGAGGACCATCGTGATCGCCGTGATGCGCTCGACCGAGATGCCGGCCGTACGTGCGGCGGCAGCGTTCGCGCCAACCGCTCGGATCTGGAATCCCAGGGTGGATCGCTCGATCAGCCACCAGAAGGCGACGAGGGCGACCAGGGCGACCAGGAACCCAACGTGCAGCTTGAAGGGGGCGGGAAGCAGACGCGCGAGCGCCGCAGTCTCCGCGACCTTGGGAGTCACCGGCTGATTCGTTCCGGGCACCTGCCACGCCTTCTGCGTGAGGATGTATCCCAAGCCCAGCGTCGCAATCGAGTTGAGCATGATCGTCACGATCACCTCGTTCGCGCCCGTCTTTGCTTTCAGGACACCCGCGATGCCGCCGTAGAGGCCGCCCGCGACGATCGCGACGAGGAGAGCCACCAGCGTGTGCACGACCGGCGGCAGGTTCAGCGAGAAGCCCACCCACACGGCCGCGAGCGCTCCGACGATGATCTGGCCCTTACCACCAATGTTGAACAGGCCGGCTCGGAAGCCGAGCGCCAGGCCCAGGCCCGAGATGATCAGCGGGATCGAATAGAAAAGAGAGTCCGTCAGCGGCTTGAACATGCGAACAGCGTTCGGCGCGTTCAGGTCCACGATGGAGCCGCGGAACATCGCGTAGTAGGCATCGACGACGGACGCGTCCGCCAGGACAATGAAGACCGCCCCGATGGCAAACGCGATGACGACGGCCAACAGCGAGACGAGCCACCGGATACGAAAAATCTGTATCACGAAGCCCATCGCCTTACTCGTGCGTGCACTCATCGCTCCTCCTTTCGAGGCACCCCGGCGTCCCCAGCGGATCCCGAGGAAGCCGCAACGGCCTCGTCCAGGGGGACGCCGGCCATCATGAGGCCGAGGACGTCGCGGCCCGTGTCCGCCGGGACGATGCCGACGATGCGTCCGCGGTACATGACCGCGATGCGATCCGCGAGCGAGACGACCTCGTCAAGCTCCGAGGAGATGAGCAGGACCGCACAGCCCTGGTCTCGCACGTCCACGATCCTGCGGTGAATAAACTCGATCGAGCCCACGTCGACGCCGCGCGTCGGCTGATTGGCGACCAGCAGCGTCAGGTCACGCGACATCTCGCGGGCCACGACGACCTTCTGCTGGTTACCACCCGACAGGGAGGAGACAGGGTCCTCGATCGACGTCAGGCGGATGTCGTATTCCTTTTCCTTGTCGCGGGCATTACGCGTAATCGCACCGCGCTTGAGGGAACCGAGCGATGAGAAAGACGGGGAGCGGAACTGGTCCAACACCAGGTTGTCCGCGATCGAAAACGAGGCGATGATGCCGTCCGTCGACCGATCCTCAGGGATGAATCCAACGCCCGCGTCCAGGGATTCACGAGGCTTGGCACGCGTAATATCGGCGTCCTCGAGGCGGATGACGCCGCTGTCGGGTGTTTGCAGGCCCAGGATCACCTCAGCCAGTTCCGTCTGACCGTTGCCCTGAACGCCGGCGACCGCCAGGATCTCACCGCGGGGAACATCGAAGGACACGTGATCGAGCAGCGGCACTCCGCCCGCACCCAGCAGCGACACGTCCTCGAAGGACAGGCCGCCTCCCGCAGGGCGCGCGGGCTCCTTCTCCACGCGCATGAGCACCTCGCGCCCGACCATCTGCGTGGCCAACGACGCCTCGGAATCGCTCGGGGACGCCTGCCCCACGACCCGACCGCGGCGGATCACCGTGATCTCGTCGGCCACCGCGCGCACCTCGCGCAGCTTGTGCGTGATAAACACGATCGAGGTCCCCGAGTCGGCCAGCTGACGCATGATCGTCATCAGCTCGTCCGTCTCCTGCGGGGTGAGCACAGCGGTTGGCTCATCGAGAATGAGGACCTTCGCCTGGCGCGACAGCGCCTTGACGATCTCCACCCGCTGCTGGGCACCCACCGGCAGATCTTCGATGAGGGCGTCAGGGTCCAGGTCGAAGCCGAAACGCGCCGAAACCTCGCGCACCGTCTGGCGGGCGCGCTCGCGGCTGATGATCCCGGCCGGTCCGGTCGGCTCAAAGCCCAGGGCGATCGACTCGGCGACCGTGAACACGGGGATCAGCATGAAGTGCTGGTGCACCATGCCGATACCCGCCGCGACCGCGTCGCCCGGGCCCTTGAACATCACGGGCTTGCCGTCGATGAGGATCTGCCCCTCGTCAGGGGCGTACATCCCGTACAGGACGTTCATGAGCGTGGACTTACCCGCGCCGTTCTCCCCAAGCAGGGCGTGAATATGCCCCTCCTCGATCGTTAAATCGATCGAGTCGTTGGCGGTGAGGGGGCCAAACCTCTTCGTGATCCCCCGCAGCTCTAATTTCATTCTTTCGGCCTTCCCCAGCAGGTGGGCGCACCCCCCGATGCCCGTGTGGGGCTGGCAGCGTCACCGCCACCAGCCCCACACGCGTCGCATCACTTCGGGGCGTTCTGCGATTCGATGACGAGCTTGCCGGACTTGATGTCGTCCGTGAGCTTGGTCAGGTCCGCCTTGAGCTCAGCGGACACCTTGTCGTCGAAGTCGTGGAACGGGGCGATCGAGACGCCACCGTTGGCCAGCGTGCCCACGTACGGGGTCGAGCTAAACTTGCCGTTCACGGAGTCCTGGATCGCCTGCTCGACCGAGGCGCCGATCTCCTTCATGACCGAGGTCAGCACGATCGAGGAGTAGTCGGGGTTGGCCTCGTACCAGTCGGAGTCAACACCGATGATCCAGGTGTTGCCGTCCGCCTTGGCGGCCGCCGCCGCGCCCAGGCCGACCGGGCCCGCGACGGGCATGATGATGTCCGCGCCCTGCGAGATGAACTGCTGGGCCTGCTCCTTGCCCAGCGTCTGATCGTCGAAGGACTGCGTGAAGGAACCGTTCTGCGCGGCCTTGTCCCAGCCGAGCAGCTGCACGTTCGTGCCCTTGGCCTTGTTGTAGGCCGCGACGCCGTCAGCGAAGCCATCCATGAACACCGTCACCGAGGGGATCTGGATACCGCCGAAGGTGGCGACCTTGCCGGTCTTGGTCATGCCCGCGGCCACGTAGCCGGCCAGGTAGGCGGCCTCAGCCGTGTTGAACAGCAGCGGACGCGCGTTGTCCAGCGTCACCGTGTTGTTGTTACCGTCGTTGAAGCTGGAGTCGATGAGGGCGTAGTGCACGTCCTTGTTCTCCTCGGCGGAGGTGTGGACGGCCTTCTCCAGGTTGAAGCCGACGCCGATGATCAGGTTGCAGCCGTCGGACACCATGGACTCCACATTCGGGTTGAAGTCCGCGTCCGAGTTGGACTCGGCCGTGTTGATCTGGATGCCGAGGCTGGTCTGGGAGGCCTTGAGGCCGTCGTAGGCGGACTCGTTGAAGGACTTGTCATCCCAGCCGCCAGCGTCAGAGACCGCGCAGGCCTTGAACGAGGTGGCGTCCTTCGCTCGCCGGACTGGCTGGTGGTGGTTCCTCCACCGCCGCCACAGCCGGCCAAGGCGAGCGTTGCGACTCCCGCCGCAGCGAGGAGCTTCGTGAGGTGCTTCATGAGTGTTTTCCTCCGTTGATGTGGATTCTTCCTTGAACCGGTGGCGGCGCGGGCCGCGGATCGTGTCCGCGCAACCATTGCGCGAACATTTGTCATGATCGACTTTTACGCCTGATCCGAGTCTCCCGCGCCACCCCTACCCTGTCAAGGGCTACTTGTTTTCGCTTTGGTAACGATTGCAACGGTGCCGAGCAAACACCCCGACAACGCCGATCACTCCGGCAAACATCGCCCCGGCCAGGCCACCCAAGTCCGCGCCCGTGCGGGCCAGGGATCCCCTGGGAGACTTCGTGTTCTTATGCTGCGCAGACGGCGCCGCCTGGTTGCCGGATTGGGTGTCACCCGCTGCGTCAGCCGACGGGCTCGGGTTGGGCGTCGCCGCGCCCGCGCAGGTCACGGGAATCGTCAGGCCATCCCCGGCCTCGACGACGGTGGCGAAGTCGGTGGCGACCGTGACGGGCACGTTCACGACCTCACCGGCAGCCTTTCCCTCACATGCGCCCACGACTGTCACGGTCACGCTCGCCTGCCCCGCACCATCGGTCGTGATGACCGAGGCAGCGTCGGAGGCGTGCGCGTCCACGAGAGAGTTGTCGACCTCGGCCACGGCCTGCGCTCCCCCGGCGCTCAGGCGCACCTTCGAGGTAACGGATGGCCCCTCGGAGAAGGACAGGCCGCGCAGCTGGGATCGTCACCGTCGAGCCGTCGGCGACGGGATCCGTGGGCAGAGTCAGGCCGATGGAGGACTTGGCCTCGCGCGGCGTCAGGCCGCCCGTCGCCTGCACCGAGCGGGCCGCCGTCCCCGAGTGCGCGCCCAGGTAGGCGTTGAAGGAGTCGCGGTCCAGGTTTCCGTTCGTCGTGGCCGCTCCCCCGCGGGTCAGGGCCTCGAAGGAGTCACCGCCCGCCAGCAGGAAGGTCACGGAGCCGACCGTGTACGTCGCGTCGGCCTTCAGCGGTTCACCGTTGATCGTCACCGACGTGATGCGCTCCCCGTAGGGCCTGGCCGGATCGTAGGTGTAGCGCACGTTCGAGGACAGGCCCAGCTTGAGCATGGGCCGAGAATTCTGCGAGTTCAGGTCCGTCTTCCACTGCTGCTCGAGCGCGTCCTTGACGTCCGATCCCTTGAGCGTCACGTACCCCAGCTCGTTGGAGAAGGGCTCGACCTCGTAGGTCTGCGCGTAGGTGATCGTGCCGTCCTCGTTGGGCACCAGGTCGGCGCGCAGGCCGCCCGCGTTGATCATGCCGATGTCGACGCTCTTTCCGTCCGGGGTGAGGATCGTTTCACGCAGCGAGTCGGCCACCAGGTCACCCAGCGAGGACTCGATGCCTCGGTTCGATCCGGGATCCGTCGCCCCCTCGGGCGTCGTAAAGACGCCGCGCCTGAAGGGCTCCGTGTGCCCGGTCGCAACGACGCGCTTACCGGCCTCCTTCGAGTCGGCCTCGGCGATCGACGATCGCCTGGGTGTCGGGTCCGCGCCGCACTGGGCGACCTCGGCGGCGGGGATGAGGATCGAGTCGGCACTCGTGACCTGGCGCGTCGCGGGGTCGATCGTCAGTCGGATCAGGCCCAGGTTGTCCGTGTAGGAACCCGACGCGATACCCGCCAGGCGCGGGTTCGCGGACTCGAAGGACTCCACCGAGTTCACGTGGTCGAACTCGTAGGGCACGTGCGTGTCCCCGCCCATGAGGGCCGTCGACGTCCTTGCCGACCTTCGTGTAGTTGTTCTTTACGTCGTCGTCCAGCATGGCGATGACGACGTCGGCCGTGCCGCTAGTCTTCAGTTCGGCGGCCAGGGAGTTGATGCGCGCGATCGGATCCGTGAAGGTCAGGCCCGCCGTCGTTCCGGGACTCAGCTTGTAGGGCACGTCCTGAGCGATCGCCCCGATGAAAGCGACCTTCATGCCCGAGGGCGACGTCCACAGCTTGTAGTCCCCCAGGTAGGGGGTGCCATCCCCGTAAGTGCCCATGCCCTCGATGTTGGCGCCCAGATAGGGGAACCTCGCCTGCACGAATTCACTCGGATTGGAGCCGTCGACGCGCTGCTTGAAGACGGCCTGCCCCATGTCCAGCTCATGGTTGCCGATCGTCGAAGCCAGCGGATTCATCGTGTTGAGAGCCGCGATGGTCGGATTGTCCTTGAGCGCCCCCGAAATGTAGGGGGACGCACCGATGTTGTCTCCCAGCAGAGTGAACGAGGAGTTGGGGTTCGTCGCGCGCGCCTTCTTCAGGTAGCAGTTCATCGCGGGCAACCCGGCCTCGCGCACGACGCCCTTCTTGGCGACCTGCTGGATGTGCCCGTGCACGTCCGTGAGGGTGTAGAGGTCCAGGGTGATCGGCGCGGCCTCGTCCTGTGAGGCCTCGTCCTGCCCGGCCGCGAGCGCTGCGGCGGGCAGGGAAGCCAGGGAGAGGGCGGCCGCCGAGGCGAGCGCGAGGCGAGTCCATGGTCTGCGCATGGGTGTGTTCCTTTCATCGGGGCGGCACCGAAGCCGCGTCCTGCGTGGTGGGTGTGGAGTTCGTGGTGTCAGCCGCGGCGGCGGCGACGGCGTGAAACGAGGATGAGCCCACCGCCGATGGCGGCGAGGAGAATCCCGATGCCGATTGCTCGGTCGGCGTCCGCACCGGTGCGCGCGAGGCCGCTCACCGTGGCAGCGCGCGTGGGTGCCTTGTGGGACGAGGCCGTGGCCGCCCTCGAGGGAACCGGAGCGGGGGATGCGGAGGGAACTGCGGGTGACGGGGCCGCGCTGGGGGCGCTGGACGGGTCGGCGCTCGGCGTCGGTGCCGGGGCGTCACCGCCGAGCAGCGTGAGCCCAATGAGCTCGGGGTTGTGGTCCGAGGAGCGGTAGGGGTTGTCCGCCTCGACGGACAGGTGGGCGTTCATGCCGGCCCTCGAGTATTCGAAGGCGATGGATTCCTGAGCGTTGACGGCCCAGCTGGTGACGCCTGCCAGCAGCGGCTTCGCGGCCGCGTTGGCGAAAACGTGGTCGAGGGATCCGGAGCGTCCCGCGTAGACGTAGGAGGCCTCGCCCGCACCGGAGACGCGCTCCCAGCCCGCGGCCTCGAGGGCCTTGATCGGGTCCTCCTGCGAGTAGGAGTTGAAGTCGCCCACGAGCAGGGTCGGCTTGTCCGCGAATCGAGCGGCGAAGGACGCCAGGGCCCCGGCCTGGGCGACGCGGATCGCGTTCGCGTTGCCCTGACCGTCCCCGCTGTCAACGTTGCCGGCAGGCGCGCCTTCGGGCACAGATCCCTTCGACTTGAAGTGATTGGCGACGACCACGAAGGTCGCGGGCGCGGATCTCTCGGCGGTCACACGGGCGAACTCCTGGGCGAGGGGCTGGCGCGCCAGGCCCGTGAACGCCGGGTCGTCGTAGATCAGTGAGGGGCCGACGGGGGCCACGGTCGCGGGCTTGTAGATGAAGGCGACGCGGATGACGTCCTCGGCCGCGGGCACGGCCCCGGGCGAGGGCACGTACGCCCATGTTCCGCCGCCCGCATCCTTGTTGAGGGCCTCGACGAGGCGCGCGAGAGACGCGTCGCGGTCCGTCCCCACGCCCACAGCGACGGGGTTTTCGATCTCCTCAAGGGCGACCACGTCGGCCTCCAGGGCGTTGATTGCGGAGACGATCTTGGCCTCCTGGTTGGCGAAGGCCTCGCGCGAAAACGCGCCGCGCACCTTGCACTTCTTGGCCGTCACGAAGGCGCCCGTGCGGTCCGGATAACCCTTGCATCCGGCCTCGTCGACGCCCAGGTCGGAGAAGTAGTTGAGGACGTTGAACGTCGCCACGCGGGTGTCGCCGCCGACCGTGGGGGCGCTCGGGCGCTCCCCGGTGATGGTCACGGGCGAACGGTCGGGGTGCCCGGCGACCATGGAGGTCGGCTGGAAGACGAAGGAGCCGTGCCGGGGCTCGAGGACCACGGGCTTAGCGAAGGCCACGTGGTAGCCGACGCGCGCGGGCGAGCCGTTGGCCAGATAGGCGTAGGCGGCCTCGGTGGCGCTCCCCTTCTGCAGGTTCGTGTTGGTGCCGTCGTCGAGGCGATGGCGCGGGCGGCGTTGGCGGCCTCGTACTCGCGGGCCGTCTGCCCGGGAGCGACCACGTCCGTGGCCGAGCGCAGCGGTCTCTCACCCGGGGTGAGGGTCAGAGTGCCGTACTGGTTCGTCTGGTAGTTGTCGGTGATGGTCCACGTGCCCTGGGGCGCGAGGAGCATGGACTCGTAGGGCTCCGCCTGATCGGGGGTGGGGACGCCGGTCACCGGCGTGGGGGTCACGGCCTGGCAGCCCTCTACGTTATTCACGGAGGTCGCCGCCAGCTGGGTGAGGCTCTGGGGGTTGCCCTTCGTACTCGTCGCCGGGGAACTCGCTGACATTTCCGGTGACACGCACGCACGTTCCAACCGCTGGAACCTGGCCGTTCTTCCCCGCGTAGACAAACAGAGCATCCGAACTAGCGCGTCCCTCATCCCACACGCCGCCCGATCCGGGTGTCTGGATCGTGTAGCCATCCAACGTCTCGCCCAGCCCAGACTCGCCGGCCGGGTACGCGGCCGTCACGACGCCGAGAGTCGCCACGGTGGCACCCACCATCGCGGAATCATCCCCATCGCCCACGGCCTGGATGTCGGGGATCGGCGTATCGACGAGGCCGGGGCGCTCCTCGCCCGATTGCGCGGAGCTTGCGGGGACGGAAGGCTGCGCTGGTTGTGTGGTCGGCACAGCTTGCCCAGCTCCCGACTGCGTCTGCTCGGCGGAAGCCTGCACAGCCCCCGACTGGGCCGATGCGGCACCTGACTGCGACGCCTGCGAACCTCCCGACTGCTCGACCTGGGCGGCATCCACCTGAGCGGACTGACCGGAATCAGCCCGGCCCACATCGGCCGCCCAAGCGGCGGGCACAAGCCCCATCGCGGACAACGCGAGCGCGCCGAGTACAGCTAGTGATCGTGTCCCACACTTCATCGGGATGTCCTCTCAACCTCACCTCACCGTGAGGGGCCGGCGAGCCCCGTGCCGCAGGCGTCTTTACCAACGGCAACACGAGTTATGACAAGTGTAAGCTCACGCACATACGTGCGGAAGCTATTGAGAATATTCCCGAAAACACAAGGCGCAAGCGGGCGAGCGTGCACCCATGAGGGCGCAGCCACCCCGGCCTCGTCAAACTCAGCCCGGTACCGCTGAGTTCCCCGGCCTCGTCAAACTCAGTGAGCGCGAGTCAGGACGCCGAGTACGGGGAGACGACCACCTGGGCGCGCTGGAGGTCCTTGACCTCCGAGTATCCCATCGAGGCCATCGTCCGCTTGAGGGCACCCACGAAGTTCAGTGAGCCGTCCGCGCGCGTCGAAGGGCCGTAGAGGATTTGCTCAAGCGTGCCCGTCGTGCCGACGTGGACGCGCTGGCCGCGCGGCATATCCGGGTGGGTCGCCTCGGATCCCCAGTGCCAGCCCCGTCCCGGAGCTTCCTCCGCGCGGGCGATGGCGGCGCCGAGCATGACGGCGTCCGCACCGCACGCGATCGCGCGCGACAGGTCGCCGCTGCGGCCGATGCCGCCGTCCGCGATGACGTGCACGTAGCGGCCGCCGGACTCGTCCATATAGTCGCGCCGGGCCGCGGCCACGTCCGCGATCGCCGTCGCCATGGGCGCGTGCACGCCCAGGGACTGGCGCGTCGAGTGGGCCGCACCCCCGCCAAAACCGACGAGGACGCCCGCCGCACCCGTGCGCATCAGGTGTAGGGCCGCCGTGTCCGTGCAGACGCCGCCCACGATGACGGGGACGTCCAGCTCGTAGATGAAGCGCTTGAGGTTGAGGGGCTCGCGGCGCGAGGACACGTGCTCGGCGGACACCGTCGAACCGCGAATGATGAGCAGGTCGACGCCCGCGTCCACGACGGCGCGCCAGTGCTTTTGCACGCGCTGAGGCGACAGCTTGCCGGCGACGACCACCCCGGCCTCGCGCAGCTGCTTGAGGCGCGCGGTGATCAGCGAGGGCTTGATCGGCTCGGAGTACACGCGCTGGAGGGTCGCAATCGACTCCTCCTCACCCAGGTGAGCGATGCGGTCAAGGATCGGCGTGGGATCCTCGTAGCGGGTCCACAGACCGTCCAAGTCGAGAACGCCGATGCCGCCGAGGCGGCCGAAGGCGATCGCGGTCTCCGGGACTCATCACCGAGTCCATCGGGGCCGCCATCAGGGGGGTGTCGACGTGGTAGGCGTCGATCTGCCAGCCGACGTTGACATCCTCGGGGTCACGGGTGCGCCGCGAGGGCACGAGGGCGATATCGTCCAGCGTGTAGGCGCGGCGCCCGCGCTTGCCACGACCGATTTCCACTTCGTCGCTCATGACCCGATTCTACTGCCATATTCCCGCTTCTACCGCCTCCGAGACGCAGATGTGCCCACCCTCTGCCACACTGGAGTCACCGGCAAGGCTAGGAGCAATCATGAGCTGGATCGACGACCCGTGGATGGGTTTTGACACCGAGACGACGGGCGTGCGCGCGCTCAAGGATCGCCTCGTCACCGCCGCGCTGGTGCTGCGCATCGACGGCGCGTCCTACCGCAGCGGTGTCAGCGCCCCCGACCAGGTGGCCACGTGGCTCACCGACCCGGGCGTCGAGATCCCCGAGCAGGCCACGGCCGTCCACGGCATCACGACCGAGCAGGCGCGCCGCGACGGCCGCCCCATCGAGGAGGTCCTGCACGAGCTGGCCGGTTCCATCGTCGAGCACTGGCTGCGCGGCTACCCGGTCGTCGCCTTCAACGCGACCTACGACATCACGCTGGTCAACCAGGAGCTGCGCCGCCACCGCCTGGGGTCCTTCGAGGAGCGCCTGGAGGGTGCCCCCATGCTGGTCGTCGACCCGTTGGTGTTGGATCGCAAGCTCGACCGCTTCCGCAAGGGCAAGAAGACGCTGACGGAGATGGCGCCGGTGTACGGGGCGGTCGCCTCCCCCGACGCTCACACAGCCGAGGTCGACGTGGCCATGACGCTCGACGTGCTCGCCGGCATGGTGGACAAGTACCCGCAGCTGGCCTCCATGAGCGCCCTGGAGCTCATGGACTACCAGCTCCAGGCTCACCGGGATTGGGCCGAGGACTTCGAGAAGTACCTGCGCAAGCAGGGCAAGGACGCGAACATCGACCGCGAGTGGCCCCAGATCACGCCGCGGGGTCGTGGCGACGACCAGGAGTAGGAACGATTCAGGCGGGGGTCGGCAGATGCCGGCCCCCGTTTTCGTTTGCACCTGAGGTGTCCTCCGCGCACAGGGGGTATTTGCGAGCGCGGCGTGTTCCAAGCTGGGACAGCCCGGGATCCTCCGAGGACAGGGGCTTTTACGAGGCATTGGGCGGGTTCCGACGGAAGCCTGGAGTGCGCCCTGGGGCGAGCCAGGGCGGGACCAGAGCGCGGCCACAGCAGAATCACCATGCTCTGCCGAAAAGTCGCACATAATTTCCCACGGTCATTTTTCGAGTACCCCTCAAAACGTTGCAATTCCAACGATGCAAATTCAAGGTATGAAGAAGCTGGAGGGGAATTACGTGCGAAATTGGTGAGCGTGCTTGGAAAGCTGCGACGGGTCGAAGGGCCTGTACATGCTTCGAGCCGACAACGCAGCCACCCAATCAGCGACGAGTACCGCTGGGTGACATTGCGGCTGGATCCTGCAGGTCATGCACCAGTGAGGGAGCATTACACCAGTTAGGGAGCATTACACCAGTTAGGGAGCATTACACCACCTCCGAAGTGGTGTAACACCCACCTAAGTGGTGTAACACCACTTAGCAACAAGCCAAAATGCGGACTCGTCCGGGAAAGGGAGCCGAGGCCCCACGGATGCCATCACATCCGGATAGGTAACGAACATCCGGATAGCTTAATAACCTATCCGGATGCGCATAACCTATCCAGATGTGCACAACCTATCCAGATGTGCACAACCTATCCCGATAGGCCCAGAGGGGCAGGGCCCGGGGAAACAGATGCTGCACCCGCGGCAGTAGAAGGACATGGCCGGGCACCACGCACCACACCTCACCAGCGTGGAGGGCACCGGCAGACAGCTAGGCCTCCCCCAAATGTCGCATGCAATTCGATTGGGCGAAGATTCAACCAAGTCAGAAAACGTTGCAATTCCAACGCTCATCTTTCAATACATGAAAGGTTGACAGGGGAATTGCATGCGAAATTGGTTGAGTGCCCAGCAATTGAGGCGTGCGAGGGCTGCAGGTGAAGTGGGCCTGACCAATCAACGCGCACCACGAGCCACCAGAGTGGAGGGCGCCGGCGGGGCCGCAGGGCCTGGCCGGGCTTCGAACCGACGCGCCGAGCGAAGCTCGCGGCGCGGACGGTGAGCGGGCGGGCGGGCCCGACGGCGCCCGGAACACCGGTGGCACAGCCAGCAGAAACACCAGCAACGCAGCCAGCAAGAACACCTGTTCCGCAGCCAGCAAGAACACCGGTGGCACAGCCAGCAGACACACCGGCAGTAGAACCGGCGAGCGGGCGGGCCCGACGGCGCCCGGAACACCGGTGGCACAGCCAGCAGAAACACCAGCAACGCAGCCAGCAAGAACACCTGTTCCGCAGCCAGCAGAAACCCCAGCAACGCAGCCAGCAAGAACACCTGTTCCGCAGCCAGCAAGAACACCGGTGGCACGAAAAAGCCCGGAGGCGGAACTCCGCCTCCGGGCCTCTACGCAAGGCTCACTTTTCCTTGATGAGATCCAGCCACGTGCGGCGCTCGCCCACGAGGAAGCCGAAGTCACGGTTCTGGTCCGCGATGGCGGCGTCGGTCGCGGGGTTCTTGATGAGTGCGGCCAGCACGTCGGGGGCGGCGGTAATGGCACCCACGCCCTGGCGGACCAGCTCGAGGACCTGCTCAGAGTTCTTGAAGGACGCGGCCAGGACGTCGGCCTTCAGGTCGTAGGTGCGCAGGGTGCGGTGGATTTCGGAGGCGACGCGCACGCCGTCGATGCCGTAGTTGTCCATGCGGTTGACGTAGGGGGCGACGTAGCGAGCCCCGGCCTTGGCGGCCATGAAGCCCTGCATCGAGGAGTGGATGCCGGTAGCGGTCACCTGCATGCCTTCGCGCACGATGCGCGGGATGGCGGCGAAGCCTTCGCGCGTGACGGGAAGCTTGATGAAGAGGTTGCCACCGATTTCGCCGCGCAGCGCCCGGGCCTCGGCGACCATATCGTCGGCGCGCTGGGAGACGATCTGGACGTGCAGCTGGGCACCATCGGGCAGGCGGCTTGATGGCGTGGAGGACCTCGAGGGGTTCTTTGCCTTCGCGGTACAGGATCGTCGGGTTGGTCGTCACGCCGTCGATGGGCAGGTATTCGAGGGTCTTGGCGATGGAATCGACGTTCGCGTGATCGATGAGGATGAGCATGGACGGCTCCTTTGCGCTGTCGTGGGTTTTTCGCACCACTAGGATAGCGCGGGCGGGAGCAGCCCACCGACTGCTCCCGCCCATCCCGAACGCTCTACCTGCGATTACCTCGCCGAAGAGGAGTGGTAGTTCGGCGCTTCCGTCGTCATCTGCACGTCGTGCGGGTGCGACTCGCGCAGGCCCGCACTGGTGATGCGCACGAAGCGGCCGTTGGCCTTGACCTGGGAGATCGTGGAGGCACCCAGGTAGAACATGGTCTGGTGCAGGCCACCGACGAGCTGGTAGATGACCTGGGCGAGGGAGCCGGTGTAGGGCACCTGGCCCTCAATGCCCTCGGGAACGATCTTGTCGTCGGAGGTGACGTCGGCCTGGAAGTAGCGGTCCTTGGAGTAGGACTTACGCCCGCGCGAGCTCATCGCGCCGAGCGAGCCCATGCCACGGTAGCGCTTGAACTGCTTGCCGTTGGTGAACACGACCTCGCCCGGGGACTCCTCGCAGCCGGCCAGCAGGGAGCCGAGCATGACGGTATCGGCACCGGCCACGAGGGCCTTGCCGATGTCGCCCGAGTACTGCAGGCCGCCGTCCGCGATGAGCGGGACGCCGGCGGGTCCGCAGGCCTTGGCGGCCAGGTGGATCGCGGTGATCTGGGGGACGCCGACGCCGGCGACGACGCGCGTCGTGCAGATCGAACCGGGGCCCACACCGACCTTGACGGCGTCGACGCCCGCGTCGATGAGCGCCTGGGCGCCCTCGGTCGTGGCGACGTTACCGCCGATGATGTCGATGCCCTCAAACGTCGGGTCGGCCTTGATGCGGCGGATCATGTCGAGGGCGAGCTGGGCACCGCCGTTCGCGGTGTCGACGACGAGGACGTCCACGCCGGCCTCGGCCAGGGCGGTGGCGCGCTCCCAGGTGTCGCCCCAGTAGCCGACGGCCGCGCCGACGATGAGGCGCCCGCGCGAGTCCTTGGTGGCGTTGGGGTACTGCTCGGTCTTGACGAAGTCCTTGACGGTGATGAGGCCGGTCAGGTGGTCGTTGTCGTCGACGATGGGCAGCTTTTCGACGCGGTGCTCAGCGAGCAGGTGCTTGGCGTGTTCGCGGGAGATACCGACCTGGCCGACGACCAGCTGGTCGCGCGGGGTCATGCAGTCGCGCACGCGCAGGGTGGCCCACTGGTCCTGGGGGACGAAGCGCAGGTCGCGGTTCGTGATGATGCCCAGGAGGGCGCCGTCCTCGTTCACGACGGGCAGGCCGGAGACGCGGTAGTGGCCGCAGAGGCTATCGAGGTCGTCGATGGTGGCGTCGGGGCCGACGGTCACCGGGTCCTCGACCATGCCGGATTCGCTGCGCTTGACCTGGCGGACCTGCGCGGCCTGTTCCTCGATCGAGAGGTTGCGGTGGAGGATGCCGATGCCGCCCTGGCGGGCCATGGCGATGGCCATGCGCGCCTCGGTGACGGTGTCCATGGCGGCGGACAGGAGCGGGATACGCAGCGAAATGTTCTTCGTCAGGCGACTGCTCGTGTCAACGGATGAAGGAACGACGTCCGTGAGCTCGGGTAGGAGCAGGACGTCGTCGTAGGTGAGGCCGGTCAGGCCGAAAGGATCATGTGTAGCGAGTTCTCCCATGGGCCAATTGTAGGCGGTCGGTGGCGCTTTCGCGTCCTCGCTTCCGCGCACGCCTGAAAGCCGGGCATCGGGGGACGAGGCCGGGGCCCCTCAGGGATCGTCAGGAGGACGCGCTCTGGCTGGCTTGGGAGGCGTAGCGGGCGGCTGTCGCGCCGGTGACTGTGAGATGGATCGGGGCGGCGCCTCGTGCCAGCATGCGGGCGGCGGTGAGGGCGTCGGGGCGTCCCTCCCACACGAGCATGGAGACGGAGCCATCGGGGGCGACCTCGTGGATCCAGCGGCCCATTCCGGCGCGCGCGTGGAGTCGGCCCAGGCGATGGCGCGGGCGTAGTCGACGGCGAGGTCCTCGGCGCGCGAGGGGTCCACGACCTCGGCGAGGACGCGGGCGGCGCTGGCGGCCTCGCACACGACCCAGTGCATGCGTTGGGGGGCGGCGACGACGCCGGTGGGGTCGAGGGTGTAGACGATGCCGCCCACGCCCTCGTCCGTCCAGCCGTCGGCCAGGGCACGGTCGTAGAGGGCGGTCGCGGTGTCGATCATCCAGGGTCCGGGCTTTTCGCCCATGTGGGTGAGGATCGCGTAGATCTGCCCGATGAGGCGGGCGGCCTTAAATCCGAGGCCGGGGAGCGTATCGCCGGGTCGGATGAGCTCAACGGGGGCCTGGTCAGCCGAGGCGGGCAGGGGGCGCCATTCTTCATCGTAGAGGTCGGGCAGGGCGAAGCCGCAGCGCGCGGCGATCTCGCCGACGAGGCGCAGGATCGAGCGCGCGCGGTCGAACCAGACGCGCTCCCCCGTCGCTTCCCAGGCTGCCAGGTAGGCCTGGGCGGTATCGAGGTTGGTGGAGAGGCGACGCAGGGGCGAGCGCTTGCCAGTCGCGGCCTCGATCTCTTCGCGCACGGCACCAGCGCACGGGTCCCACCATCGCTGATCCTGGTCCGCTTCGAGGTCGGCGAGCAGGTCGCGCGCGGCGCTGTGCCCGACCATAGCGGCAGCGGCGGCCGCACCGATCATCGCGGACTGGGCGCGCTGGGAAAAGACCGCGCGAGGAACCGGGGTGGCGGCGTGCTCTGACGTAGGCACGACCTCGGCGTACCAGGAGCCGTTCGGGGCGCGCAGGGGGCCTGCGAGAGCGGCGAGGCCATGGTTGACGAGGTGCGCGGCCCCCTCGATGCCTCGCATCTGCGCGAGGGCGAAGACGTGGGTCATGCGGGCGCTGATACGCGCGTCGAGGGGGCGCCCGAGATCGACCTGACCGTCGGCGCGCAGGAAGGCGAAACCGACCCGCGCCTTCGACCGGGAAGCAAAGGCGACGAGCGCGTCAAAATCGGCGTCAAAAGCGCGGCGCAGATCTTCGTTGTTCCAGGGGGCGTTCATGACTGTTCTCCTGCCGGTACGTGCCTTCACGGTATCACCTGTCCAGGCACCGCGGGCGAAGGTGGGGGCCGCGTGCGCGCAGTTGAGGGCACGGTTGCGCGTGAGCGGTCAAGGGCGTCAGGAGCGACCAACGAGCTCCAGGTCGGCCTGGGGTGCGAGGAGGGCGAGGGCCTCCTCGACGCAGGCGCTGATGGTGCGCACGCGCTGCACCTGGGGCGAGAGGATCTCGGGGGCGTCCGCGCCCACCATGATCGTGGGCACTCCATATCGCGCAACGAGGTTTTCCACCGTTTGCGCGCACGCGGGACCGCATCCGAGGACGACGGTGAGGGCGGGGACGCCACCGCGCACGTACTCGCGGAAACGATCCAGGGTCTGCACGCCCCCGTAGTTTTCGCTGGACAGCATGCGCACGTCACAGCCGTACCAGGCCAGGGCGATGCCTATGACCTGGGCGGCGGTCTCGTGGAGCGAGTCGGAGATGAGCGCGACGCGGTCCCCTCCGACGAGGGAGCGGGCGGGGCGGGACTGGTAGACGGAGCGGCACACGCGCTGGAAGGCGTTGACCAGCATGAGGGCGGGTGCGCTGCCGACGGGTTCGCCGCCCGGATCGGAGCGCAGGGATTTGAGGGTGGGTTCGACGAATCGCGACCACGTATGGACGAGGCCGTGGCTGGCGACGGCGGCCTCGATCACTTCTTCGAGGCGATGGTAGTCGTCGGCGAGGGCGACGGCGCGCAGCTGGGCGGCGTTCGCCGGGGCCTCGACGGGGAAGGAGTGTGCTTTCTGCGAGGGCTCGCTTGGCGGCCTCGGCGGCGGGCATGCCGGCGCGCACGTGGTGGATCATGGCGCGCAGACGGTCAACGTCCTCGGGCTGGTAGCGACGGCGCTCGCCGGTCTCACGCTGCGCGGGGCCGAGGCCGTAGCGTCGTTCCCAGGTGCGCAGGGTGGAGGGGATACTCCCAGTTCATCGGACACGGAGGACATGGTGCGGGAACGGTCGGCGTGCGCCGACTGCGCCAGTATGGCTCGTGGCATGTCCGCTCCCTTCGATCCTCGTCCGTACTCTGCTCCGATTCTTGCGTGTTCGAGGTCCACACGCCACAGGAAGGGACAGGAGACTCACGATCAAGTTGTTCAAAAAGTTATTCACACTCTGTTCACTCTGAGCACCACGCATTTCTCCACGTTTTAACAGGACAGGCACGCTCGATCTGAGAACTGGCTCATAATTCGAGAAAGATCCTTGAATAACTACCGCACAAGTGTCTATTCTTGCCGACATCGTGTGCCGAAAATGTCGGCACGACAGACATGAAGGAGGCACCCAATGACTGACGTCTCCCGTCTGCCCGGACCCATGATCGACGCGTGGGAATGGCAGTACGAAGCGGCGTGCCGAGACCTGGACACCGAGCTGTTCTTCCACCCCGAGGGTGAGCGCGGCTCCACGCGCCGGCGCCGCGCAGCAAACGCCAAGGCGATCTGCGCGACCTGCCCGGTAATCGAGCAGTGCCGGTCCTACGCCCTGGCCGCTCAGGAGCCTTACGGCATCTGGGGTGGAATGACTGAAGAAGAACGACGCGAAGAGATCCGCTCCTCCGGACGCGGTCGCCGCGTCTCCTAACGCGCATCCATTTTCCGGTGCGGCATCGCCACCGCGGTGCCGCACCTTTTTACTGCCCACCACGACACCCATTCTCTCCGGGAGCTCGCATGACCAGCAACGACACCACGGCCTCGCAGAAAAAGGCCGAGGACGCCCCCACCAACCTGTACAAAACCCTGTTCTTCGTCACCGCGCCGATCACCGCGATCCTCGCGGGCGCGTGCGTGTGGATGGGCATTCAGCTCGCCTCCACCTCTCCGGCGAGCCAGGCGACCCCGGCGGCCACGCCGACCGCGGCGGCTCAGATGCCGCAGAACACCGAGACTGCGGCTCCCAGCCAGACGAACGCCAACAACCTGGAGATCATGCAGTCGTTCATGCGCCACCAGGCTGATGACCCTCAGGCGAAGGGCGACATCAACGCTCCCGTGACGATGGTTCTCTTCTCTGACTTTGCGTGCCCCTACTGCACGAAGTACGCCCAGGAGATCGACCCCGCACTGGCCGATCTCGTCGAGGATGGCACCCTACGCGTGGAGTGGTACGACCTGGCCCAGATCACCGAGACCTCTCCCCTAGCAGCCCAGGCGGGCATCGCTGCGGGCGAGCAGGGTAAGTTCTGGGAGTTCCACGACGTGGTGTACGCGGCGGCCGACCCGACCGGTCACCCCCAGTACTCCGAGCAGGCCCTCGTCGACTTTGCGGCCAAGGCGGGCGTGCCCGACCTGGACAAGTTCCGCGAGACGATGCTCTCCGACCACACCGCCACCACGGTGAAGGCGGCCAAGGATCGCGCTCACCAGTCCGGCATCACCGGCACGCCCACCATGTTCATCAACAAGGCGTACGTCAGCGGCTACCGCGACGTCGACTACATCCGCAACACGATCCTCGACCAGGCGGCGCAGTCCGCGTCCTGACGCGAGGACCCGTGCCGCACGGATGCGCGGCGCGGGAGACACGAACAAAGAGGGGCGGCCCGGAAGGATTCCTTCCGGGCCGCCCCTGTAGCGTTCAGAGTGCGAAGCGCTCAGCGCTCCACGACCGCCAGCACGTCACGCGAGGACAGGATCTGGAACTCCTGGCCGTCGTACTTGACCTCGGTGCCGCCGTAGCGCGAGTAGATGACGACGTCGCCGACCTTGACGTCGACGGGGATACGGTTACCGCTGTCGTCCACGCGGCCGGGGCCCACGGCGATAACTTCGCCTTCCTGCGGCTTCTCCTTGGCGGTGTCCGGAATGACCAGGCCGGAGGCGGTGGTCTGCTCGGCCTCAACCTGGCGGATGACGATGCGGTCCTCGAGGGGCTTGATGGAGATCGACATTGTCGCTCCCTTTCTTCTTTGTCACGAAGGTGCTCGTCCTTTCCCTGCCGTCGCGGGGGTCAGGTGCAGGACCGGTCGCGGGTGTTCCCGCGTTTCCTCCACGAGTGTAGGCGCGGTCCTGGCACTCGGGCAAGCCGAGTGCCAGGCGCGTTCACCCTGGGCGAGACGCCGACCCGCACCCCGACCGCAGACCCCACACGGCCTCGTCCCTGCAGAGATGGGACAATGAGCGGGTGAGCGCCCTGACCCCCATTCTGTCCTCCCCCGGCTGGGAGCTGCTGGAGTCCCTGCAAGCGAAGCAGGCCACCAACCCCATCCCGCTGCCCGAGCTCGGATCCGCCCTGCGCGCCTCCGGCCTCGACGCGGAGCTCGTGGTCGCAGTCCTCACCCAGCTGGCCCTGCGCCAGGCGGCGCGCGCCAAGTTCGGTCCCTTCGCCTCCCACATGGTGTTCACCCGCGACGGCCTCGAGCAGGCAACGCGCCTCGTTGTTGCAGCCCGCCACGCCCAGCGCTTCAGGGACTGCGGCGCGACGCGCGTCGCGGACCTTGGCTGCGGCATCGGATCGGACGCCATGGCGATCGCCGGCCTCGGGCATGAACGTGCTGGCGGTCGACATCGACCCCGATACCGCCGGTGCCGTGGCCGCAAACCTGCGGGCCTTCGAGGGGTCCGAGGTACGCCTGGGCGACGTCACGGACCTCGACATGGACGAGCTGGCCGCCGAGGGCGTCGACGCAATCTTCGCAGACCCGGCCCGCCGCACGGGCACCTCGCGCGGGTCGGCGCGCATCACGGACCCCGAGCAGTGGTCCCTTCCCCTGTCGCTCGCCCTCGGCTGGGCCTCGACGATCGAACGCGTCGGCATCAAGGTGGCGCCGGGCATCGCGTACGAGCACATCCCCTCCTCCTGGCACGCGCAGTGGGTGAGCGTGGGCGGCGACCTCGTCGAAGCCTCGCTCTGGTCCCCCGCGCTGTCCCCCGAGGGGCGCGGGCGCTCCTGCCTCCTCTTGGACGAGGCCGGGGCCGCCCATTCGCTCTCCACACCCGAGGGGTACGCGCCCAACGCCCCCGCGCCTCGCGTGGAGGTCCGCCCCCCTGGGCACGATGGTCGCCGAGCCCGACAGCGCGGTCATCCGATCGGGCCTCCTGGGACGCCTCGCGGACGAGGTCGGCGCGGGCATCGTGTCCGACAAGATCGCCTACCTGACCGGGGACAACCTGCCCGATTCCCCCTTCTACGACCGCTTCGAGGTCCTCGCGGTGACCAACCTGCGAGCAAAGGCGATTTCCGCCGAGCTGCGCACGCGCGGAGCGGGCAGCGTCGAGATCAAGAAGCGCGGCGCCGACATCAACCCCGACAACCTGCGTCAATCGTTGAAACTGGGCGGAGGCGACGAGCAGCTGACCGTCATCGCGACGCGCGTGGACGGGCGCCACCGCGCGATCATCTGCCGACGGTTGGCTAAAAACCTGTAAGAAAGCTCTCCGCCGACACCACGCGTTGCCCTGCCACAATGGAGGAAGCCTGCGAAAGGATCGACATGTCTTTGCCCTTCGGTTCCTCCCAGCGTTCCACGATCGGTGTCGAGTGGGAGCTCCAGCTCGTCGACCGCGACTCCCACGATCTGCGTCAGAGCGCGGACGCAATCATTGACCGCGCCACGACCGACGGGAAGCTCTACCCGGGCGTCCACCGCGAGATGCTGCTCAACACGATCGAGGTCGTGTCCAAGCCGCGCGCGACCGTCGCCGAGTGCATGGCCGACCTGACGGACTGCGTCGACTACCTGAGGCCCCCTGGCCTCGGACCTGCGCATCGACCTGGCCACCGCCGGCACACACCCCTTCGCGCGACCGGGCCGCCAGCGCGTCACCAATTCGGAGCGCTACGCACAGCTGGTGGAGCGCACCGCCTACTGGGGGCACCAGATGCTCCTGTACGGCGTCCACGTGCACGTCGGCGTCGAGGATCGCGCGAAGATCCTCCCGATCCAGGCCGCCCTCACCGCCTACCTTGGCCACCTGCAGGCCATCTCCGCCTCCTCCCCCTTCTGGGCGGGCGAGGACACCGGCTATGCGTCCAACCGCGCGATGGTCTTCCAGCAGCTGCCCACCGCCGGGATCCCGCGTCAGTTCTCGACGTGGGAGGATCTCGAGGCCTACACGGACGACATGATCCGCACGGGCGTCATCGAGGGCTTCGACGAGGTCCGCTGGGACATCCGCCCCCTCGCCCGCCTTCGGCACGATCGAAAACCGCGTGTACGACGCTGCGACGAACGCGACCGAGGTCGCCACCTTCGCGGCCTTCACCCACGTCCTCGTCGAGCATTTCTCGCGCCTGTACGACGCGGGCGAGCCTCTGCCGTCCCTGCCGGATTGGTTCGTCGCCGAGAACAAGTGGCGTTCAGCGCGCTACGGCATGGACGCGACCCTGATCGTCTCGCGTGACGGCACGACCGAGAGCGCGCGCGACGGCATCGCGCGACTGAAGGAAGAACTGGCCCCCGTGGCCGCCGACCTGGACTGCGCGCGCGAGTTCGCAGGCTTGGAGACAATCCTGACGATCGGAGCCTCGTACGAGCGTCAGCGTGCCGTCGCGGCGGCCGCGCGCCCCGGCCAGGGCCTCGACGCGGTCGTGGACCTCATGCGTGCCGAGATGAGCGCGGGGCGCCCCCTGGCTCTCGCCGAGTTCGCAACCCTGAACGTCTGACTCCGTCACGCCAACGCCCCACGCTCTCACGCGGGCGTGGGCACTGTTGCCAGCGCCACACACTCCCAGACAGTATTCAGGCGACTCTCAGAACGTCGCCGTATGCTGTGGGAAGATCGAAAACTGAAGCTGAGAGGACACTCACCCATGGCGCAGGAAGACACACAGTCACCTGAATCCGAACACGTTCCATCTGCGCTCGCCAAGGTCCTCTCCCCGATCGAGGCTACCCTGCAGACTCTCTGGCTGCTGCTGTCCTCGCTGGTCCACCTCAGCTCCGCTGGCTGTCGCGATGCCCGGCCACCGCCGTCCTCACCGTCGCGCTGACGATCGTGTCGGCGACCTACTGGGTTTGGCACGATCAATTCACAGCCCTCGAAGCTGATCCTTCCAGCCCTCACTGGTGGTCGATCCTCTCCGCCGTCGGCGCGGTTCCAGGTAATTTCGTCGCCACGGCCGTGCTCGGCATCGTCGTGATGATCATTGCCGGCGGCGCTGCGGAGCGGTACCTAGGCACGCGCGCATGGGTAGCCGCTGCGGCCGCGGGACAGATCGTCGGCGTCGCCGCCACGTGGCTGACGCTCCCCCTGCTCACCAGGGTGTTCTCCATGTGGGGGCAGACGATTGACGCGGGGAGCCTGTGGGGCACAAGCCTCATCCTCGTCGCCCTCGTGGGTGCCGCAGCGCAGTCGCTGGCCTCGCACTGGCGCTGGCGCGCGCATTTCCTCCTCATCGGAATCCTCATCCTGTCGGCGGCGATCCTCGGATCGGCGATCTCGTACGCGCGCGTGTGGGCCCTCCTCGCGGGCATCGTGGCCGCGCATCTCGCGGGCGTGCGCGGGGAGCACAGCGGGTCCAGAAGCGACATCACGATCGGACGGCAGCTCGCGTCCGTCGCCGCCCTGTGCTGGGCGTGTGCGGCGGCGCTGACCGTTATTTCTTCGTCCCCCGAGGGACCGCTCGCTGAGATGCGGTGGTCGCTGGGACCCGCGTGGTGGCTCGAGGGGCGCACGGGCGTCATTACGACTCTGCTGTGCCTGGCCCCCATCACGCTCCAACTGATCTTCGCCTACGGGCTACGCAAGGGCAGGCGCGCCGCCTACTTCGGCACTCTGATCCTCCAGCTGGTCCTCGGTCTGTCGACGGTCGCGGCGACGGGCGTCGCACTTACCCAGGGCACCGACGAGAACGGGATGGCCAGGCCCGAGCTCGTCACCACGGCCTCGCTCCTTCTCGTTCCGGTCATCCTCAACGCCGCCCTGTGCGTCATCACGTGGTGGGTGCGTCGTTCCTTCACGATTCACGCGGAGCCCTCCACGACCTCGACCCTGCTGCGGCGCTGGCTGATCCTCATGGTCGGCTGCGCGGGCGCCGTCCTCGTCCTCGGATTTCTCACGAGCGACTCGTTCGTCCCCCTCGAGGCCCTCAACTCCGGCGACGACCTGACCGTCACCTACTACGCGACCCCCCTGCAGATCCTCCACGATTACACCCTCACGCTGCTCCCCACGGCGACGGCCTCGATCTTCGAGCCGTCCCTGGTCCCTATGACGCTCTTTGCGGAGGCACCCGTCCTGTGGGTTCCCCTCGTCGCCTGGATCGGCACCCTCACCATCATCCTGAAAGCACTGCTCGCTCGGCCTCGTATCCCGCTGTCCTCGCCGCTCGAGAGCCTCACGCCGCTCCTGCGTGCCCACGGCGCGGGCACCCTCGGGTGGATGCAGACCTGGGACGGCAACCAGGTGTGGGTGTCTCCCTTCCGGCGAGGCCGGGGTCGCCTATCGCGGGTCGGGAGGCGTCGCACTGACGGTCACAGACCTGGCGTACGAGCCGGGCAAGGCCTCCGAGGCGATCGCGCAGTTCTCGTCCTTCGCGTCCGCCTCAGGCCTGACCCCCGCGCTCTACTCGGTCCACGAGGAGCTCGCGCAGGCCGCGCGCGAGGAGGGCTGGACCATCATGCAGGTCGCCGAGGAGTCCCTGCTGGACCTGCCCGGCCTCGCTTTCAAGGGCAAGGCCTACCAGGACGTGCGCACCGCCATGAACCACGCGTCCCGCGAGGGCGTCGAGGCCGTGTGGACCACCTGGGAGGAGTGCCCGGCGGGTTGGCGCGATCAGATCACCGTCATCTCCGATACGTGGAGCGATGACAAGGCCCCTGCCCGAGATGAGCTTTACGCTCGGCGGCGTGCCCGAACTCGCGGTCCCCGAGACGCGCATCCTGGTCGCCATCGACGAGGAGTCGACGATCCACGCCGTCACCTCGTGGCTGCCCATCTACCGCGACGGAGCAGTCGTCGGCCTGACCCTGGACGTCATGCGTCGGCGCACGACCGGGTGGCGTCCCGCGATCGAGTTCCTCATCGGCAAGGCCGCCCTGGCGGCGCAGGAAGAGGGGTCTGGAGATCCTGTCCCTGTCGGGCGCTCCCCTCTCGCGCTCCGCCGATGACACCTCGGCCTTTGGCCCCCTCACCGACGCGCTGGCCGCCATCATGGAGCCGCTCTACGGCTTCACCTCGCTGCATGCGTTCAAGCGCAAGTTCAAGCCCCGCACGCAGTCCCTGTACCTGGCGGTGCCGGACCCGGCCTCCCTCGCGACGGTCGGACTGGCTATCTCGCACGCCTACGTGCCCCGCGTGTCTCCCGCGCAGACCCTCACGCTCGTCGCCTCCGTCGCCGGGGGCCTCGCCAAACTCGCCGCGAAGGGCGTCGGTGACCTGCGATCGACCCGAGCAGCCGCCCGGGAGCGCGCGTCCGATGAAGACACGCTGGCTGCCACGGCCTCGTCCGATAGGAGCGGAAAGGAACTTTAATGAGCGCCCTGGGTAGCATCCCCCTCACCTCGCTCAAGACCCTCGCGGTAGTCGCCGTCCTGGCGATTGCGTCCCTGTTGGCTGGGGCGTCTGCGCTTGCGCGTTCGGCCCCGTCGCGCTGCCCGGGACGCACGAGGCGGTGGCTGGGCCGCACGGTCATCCTCCTCGTGCCCACGATCCTCATCGCGTCCGCGGGTGCCCTCGTCTTCAATCGCTCGCTCGGGCTCGTGAAAACCAGCGGGGACTTGGCAGAACTCGTGTTCTCAACCGTCGTCGGGACGACCGCCCAGTCCGGCGGCGAGGCCGACGTCAACGCGCAGTCGGCCGCCGCATCCGAACTCGACGCGACCTTCACGACGACCGAGGACGGCATGCTCGAGACCACCTGGACCGGCCCATCGAGCGGGATCACCCTGCCCGTCTTCGTCATCACTCCGCGCGACTACTCCCCCACCGACGGCAAGACCTACGCGGTCATCGAGCTTCTCCACGGCTACCCGGGCGAAGCCGACGGCACGATGCAGGGCGCACAGGTTCAGGAAGCGCTCAACGACGCCATCGACGAGGGGATCATCCCGCCGACAATCGTCGTCGGCCCCTCCCTCAGCGTCGACGAGGAGGCCCACGACTGCGCCGACATCGAGGGGCGCCCCGCCGTCTACACGTGGGTGTCCCACGACGTCCCCGAGATGATTCGACACAACTTCCCCAATACGTCGTCCAACCGCGACGCCTGGATGATCGGGGGTTTCTCCGCCGGTGCCTACTGCGCGATCTGGACGGCCCTGCGCACGCCCGAGACCTACGGGGCCGCCGCCTCTCTGTCCGGTTATGACACGCAGATCGAGGGGCAGATGACCAACCAGGGCGAGCAATACCTGGCCGACAACACGCTGTCGGTCATGCTGGCGAACCGCACGCCTGACGGGATACGCATCTACGCGATGGCCGCCGGCGACGACGCCATTGGCGGTGCCTACACCGCTCTCAAGATGGCGTCAGCCGTCAAGGAACCCGACAGCGTCACCACGGACGTTCCCCCGACGGGCGGGCACGCGGGCCCGCTGTGGCGCGAACACATTCCGACGATGCTGGCGTGGTGGGGGTCCTCCAACCGGGTCTCGGGGGCCGTCGGTGCCCCTTCGACGGCGGCGACCGCACAGTCCTCCGAAGCCAGCGCGTCCATCGTGCCGGCGACGACCGTGACCCACGAGGTGCGGCCGACCGCCCCGAACGGGTACCTGACGCTTGCCTCCTGATTGCCGGCGTACTCGTCTCGCTCGTTCTCACGTGGCATGTCGCGCCGCGCTGGCAGCTGCGCCGCCACGAGGACGAGGACGATCAGGCCGACCAACCACACCGGGCACGTCACCGCGTGCAGCACTCGGGTCTCGGTCGCCGCTGTGCCGCGTCCCGCGCTCGGGTCACTCGGATACCTGGCGCGTCTGACGTCCCTCGGAACGGCCACGGCAAGCGCCGCGATCCTCGTCGGCATCGCCGCCAACATGGTGGGCGGCTTCTACACCTCGTGGAGCTCGATCGCGCAGAGCTTCATGGACGGCCTGCGCTAGGGCCCGCGGGCCGCTCTCAGGCCCGCGGCGCCAGGTACGTCGTCGTCAGCTCCATGCCCGAATCCGGGGAGAAGTCCCAGTCCGACGGCGGCAGGCCGGCCGCAACCAGCTCGGAGCCGATCGCCGCGATCTGAGCGCCGTTGTCCGTGCAGAAGCGCAGAGGGGGCATGCGAACCTGCACGCCGGCCGCCTCGGCTCGCTGGGTCAGCAGAGCACGCAGTCGGGAGTTCGCAGAGAATCCACCGCCCACGACAATCGTGTCGCATCCGGTGTCCAGCGCGGCCCGCACGGCCTTCGCGGTGAGGGAATCGTTGACGGCCTCGGAGAACGCAGCGCACACGTTTTCCTTGCTGACAACCTCTCCGCGCGCGGTCGCGCCCTCGATGTATCGGGCGACGGCGGTCTTCAGACCCGAGAAGGAGAAGTCATACTTGTGGCGCTCCTTGTCCTTGCCGGCAGCCAGGCCGCGCGGGAAACGGATCGCCTCGCGCTCCCCCTGCTGAGACAGACGGTCCACGTGTGGGCCGCCCGGGTAGGGCAGGCCGAGGAGGCGCCCGACCTTGTCGAAGGCTTCGCCCGCGGCGTCGTCCAGGGTGCCGCCCAGCTCGACGACGTCCGTCGCGATATTGCGGATTTCGAGGATGTTGGAGTGGCCACCGGAGACGACGAGCCCGATAAAGTGCTCGGGCAGCGGCCCGTCAGCGAGCTTATCGACGGCCAGGTGGCCGATCACGTGGTTGACGCCGTACAGGGGCTTGCCCAACGACGAGGCCAGCGCCTTGGCCGCGCAGATACCGACGGTCAGCGAACCAACGAGACCAGGTCCGGCCGCAACCGCAATCGCGTCCACGTCCGCCAGTGTCACTCCGGCCTCGTCGAGAGCAGCATCCAGCGTGGGCAGGAAGGACTCCAGGTGCGCACGCGACGCGATCTCGGGGATGATGCCGCCGTAGCGGGCGTACTCATCCATCGACGTGGCCGTGCGGTCGACCAGCAGCTGCGTACCGCGCACGAGGCCGACGCCGGTCTCGTCGCAGGTTGACTCAATACCAAGGACCAGGGGTTCACTCACGCCACCAGTTTAATCCGCGCATGCGGGCAGCGCCGTACGCGGGTGGCACACAGGTCCGTCGCGTGCGGAAACTGCGTCAGTCTAATGGGGAGAACGCGCGTTCGCGATGAACATCGAGACGCCCGCAACCGCGAAGACCAGCAGGCTCCAGGGGAACAGCGAATCGGCGATCGGCTTGATCTGGGGGGAGCCAAAGAGCATGCCCAGCAGCAGGAGGATCGACAGAATCGCGAAGACGATCATCGCCGCGATGCCGACGGTCGCGCTGACCCAGTAGCGACGCGTATGCGTGTTCGGACCGGTTTCATCAAATTGCATGGCGTGCTCCTCTCTGAGCCGATGATGCTTCCATGATACGCCGCACGCCGGGCCATTATGCGCATTTCGCACGCGACTACAGCGGCCGCCTCGCCGCGTCATCACACCGCGTCAGATCACTGTGCCGCCGCGTCTGCCCCACGCAAACGCGGGAGGGCCCGGCGCGTGCGCGCCGGGCCCTCCGCGAGGCCACTCCAGCCGAATCAGACGCCCTTGAAGGCAGCCTTGCCGAGCTGGCGGTTCAGGTTTGCGATCACGTCAAGCGGGATCTGCTTGGGGCAGACCTCAGCACACTCGCCGATGTTCGAGCAGGAGCCGAAGCCCTCCTCGTCCATCTGGTTGAGCATGTTCACGACACGCTTGTAGTTCTCGGGCTTGCCCTGCGGGAGCAGGCCGAGGTGCGTGACCTTCGCCGAGGTGAAGAGCATCGCGGAGGCGTTCGGGCAGGCAGCCACGCACGCGCCGCAGCCGATGCACGCGGCGGCCTCGAACGCGCGATCCGCGTCCTGCTTCGGGACCGGGGTAGCGTGCGCGTCGGGGGCTGCACCCGTGTTTACGGAGATGTAGCCGCCGGCCTGGATGATGCGGTCCAGGGCGCTGCGGTTGACCACGAGGTCCTTGATGATCGGGAAGCCCGATGCACGCCACGGCTCGATCGTGATGACGTCGCCATCGTTGAAGGAACGCATGTGCAGCTGGCAGGTCGTGGTGACCTCCGGGCCGTGAGCGATACCGTTGATGACGATGCCACACTGACCACAGATGCCCTCGCGGCAGTCGGAGTCGAAGGCGATGGGTTCCTCGCCGCGTGCGAAGAGCTCTTCGTTCAGGACGTCGAGCATCTCCAGGAACGAGGACTCTTCCGAGATTCCCTTCACCTGGTATTCATGAATTGCGCCCTTGTCTTCGGGACCGTTTTGGCGCCAGATCCTCAGTGTCAGGTTCACTTGTAGCTCCGCTGCTTCAGCTCGATGTCGTTGTAAATCAGGTCTTCCTTGTGGAGGATCGGGGGCTCGCCTTCGCCAGCGTATTCCCAAGCCGCCACGTACAGGAACTTGTCGTCGTGACGCAGGGCCTCACCCTCGGGAGTCTGGGACTCCGCGCGGAAGTGGCCGCCACACGACTCTTCGCGGTGCAGCGCGTCGATGCACATGAGCTCGCCCAGCTCCATAAAGTCGGCGACGCGGCCGGCCTTCTCGAGGGACTGGTTGAGTTCACCGATCGACTTGCCGGGAACGCGAACGTTCTTCCAGTAGTCGGCGCGCAGCTCGCGAATCATACCGATGGCCTTCTTCAGGCCTTCCTCGGTACGCTCCATGCCGCAGTACTCCCACATGATCTTGCCCAGCTCCTTGTGGAACGAGTCCACGGAGCGGGTGCCGCTGATCGACATGAGGGGTGTCGATACGGCCCTGAGCCGACTCGAGAGCTTCCTTCACCGAAGGCGAGTTCTCGTCCAGCTTGGGCAGGTGGAAGCAGTGCGCCAGGTAGTCGTTGATCGTGTTGGGCAGGGACGAAGTAGCCGTCCGACAGGCCCTGCATGAGCGCCGAGGCACCCAGGCGGTTCGCGCCGTGGTCGGAGAAGTTCGCCTCGCCGGCCACGTACAGACCGGGCAGGTTCGACTCGAGGTCGTAGTCAACCCACAGGCCACCCATGGTGTAGTGGACGGCCGGGGTAGATGCGCATCGGCACCTCGTAGGGGTTGTCGCCCGTGATGCGCTCGTACATGTCGAAGAGGTTGCCGTACTTGGCGGACACGGCGGCCAGGCCCATACGGTTGATCGCGTCGGAGAAGTCGAGGTAGACGCCGCGGGCGACACCGTCGATCTTCGGGCCGACGCCACGGCCCTCGTCACACATGTTCTTGGCCTGACGCGACGCGATGTCGCGGGGCACGAGGTTACCGAAGGAGGGGTAGATGCGCTCCAGGTAGTAGTCGCGATCCTCTTCGGGGATGTCGCGCGGGTCCTTCTCGCAGTCCTCGGCGCGCTTGGGAACCCAGATGCGGCCGTCGTTACGCAGCGACTCCGACATGAGGGTCAGCTTCGACTGCTGGTCGCCGTGCTGGGGAATGCACGTGGGGTGGATCTGCGTGAAGCAGGGGTTGCCGAAGTAGGCGCCCTTGCGGTACGCACGCCAGATGGCGGTCGCGTTGCAGCCCATCGCGTTGGTGGACAGGAAGAACACGTTGCCGTAGCCGCCGGTGGCCAGGACGACCGCGTCCGCGATGAAGGTCTCGAGCTTGCCGGTGGACATGTCGCGGGCGACGATGCCGCGAGCCTTACCCTCGTCGACGATGAGCTCAACCATCTCGTGACGCGAGTGCTCGGTGACGGTGCCGGCCGCGACCTGGCGCTCGAGCGCCTGGTAGGCGCCGATCAGCAGCTGCTGACCCGTCTGGCCACGCGCGTAGAACGTACGGGACACCTGCACGCCACCGAAGGAGCGGTTGTCGAGGAGGCCGCCGTACTCGCGGGCGAAGGGGACGCCCTGCGCGACGCACTGGTCGATGATGTTGGCGCTGACCTCGGCGAGGCGGTAGACGTTGTCCTCACGCGCGCGGTAGTCGCCGCCCTTGACCGTGTCGTAGAAGAGACGGTAGACGGAGTCGTTGTCGTTGCGGTAGTTCTTCGCGGCGTTGATACCACCCTGCGCGGCGATGGAGTGCGCGCGGCGGGCGGAGTCCTGGTAGAAGAAGCAGTCGACGTTGTAGCCCATCTCGCCGAGCGAGGCGGCGGCAGCACCGCCCGCGAGGCCGGAGCCGACGATGATGACGCGCAGCTTACGGCGGTTGGCGGGGTTGACCAGCGCGGCGGTGAACTTGCGCTCTTCCCAGCGCTGCGCGATCGGGACGTCGTGGGGGGCCTTCGTGTCGGCGATCTTGTCGCCTTCACGGTAGAGGCCGTGGATGAGTGTATCGGTCATGATTGCGTGCCCTTCCTCAGTGGATCAAGCCGGTGACGATGGCGACGGGCGGGGCCATGAACATCACGAAGATGACCAGACCGACCAGGCCCGAGAGGAGAACCAGCGGCTTGCGGGTCGCGGAACGCACCCAGCCGAGCGACTGGAACATGGACCAGAAGCCGTGGGAGACGTGGATGCAGGCGCAGCCGACGAACACGGCGTAGAGGATCACCAGGACCGGCGACTGGAAGGAAGCGATCATGCGGGCGTAAGGCGTGGTGACGTCAGCACCGAAGTTCGCGACCTTCGCGGGCAGGCTCACGGTGGTGAAGTGAGCGATGTGGAAGATCAGGATCAGCAGAATGAGAACACCGCTCATACGCATGGTGCGAGCCGCGTAGGAGTCCGAGACGGACTTCTTGACGACGTAGCGGGTGGAGCGAGCGCGACGCGAACGCTTCCAGGTGTAGGCGGCGGCCCACAGTGGATGATGAGCATCAGCGCCATGGCGGCGCGGAAGACCCAGATGAATCCGCCGTGCGGGAAGATCGGCACGAAAGCCTCTTCATGCAGCCAGTGCGCGTAGTCGTTGTAGACCTGGGCGCCCAGGAACATCTTGAGGTTGCCGTAGGAGTGGAACAGCAAGAAGAAAACGAAAACGAAGCCCGAGACGGCCATCAGCTGCTTAATAAAGACGCTGGTGGTCCACGCGCGGCGCTTCTTCGTTGCGACATTTTGAGTGGCCATGGCATGAGCATATCGACGCTTTTCGTCCGCTTCGTAGGACCATGGCACGAGGCCGACCGCGAAGGGTCTCGACACGGTGTCATTTTCGGCGATTTTCCGCGGTTATGTCAGGTAGCTTGCGCCGGCGTCGCAAGGAAAACACCTAGGACCATCGACCCTGAAAACAGGGGTCGCAAGACACGAATTTTGATACATCGACCATACCTATTTAGTGGCGGTCGTCGCATCGCGTCAGATCAGTGGTGCCCTCATCTCGACGGCCTCTTCGACGGGGTTGCGGAAGTAGCGCGGGCGTCGTCCGATTTCAACGAAGCCTCGGGACTCGTACAGGCCGATGGCACCCTCGTTGGAGGGTCGCACGTCGAGGAAGATCTCGCGCGCTCCAGCCTCGCGCGACCAGTCCAGGAGGGCGTCGAGGATGGTCGCGCCCGATGCCTCGTCCGCGCGCGTGGGCGCGCACGCCGATGGTCATGACGTCGGCCTGATCTCCGCCGACCTTCGCGCCGCCGTATCCGACGACGTCCCCGGACTCATCCGTGGCAATCCAATAGCGAGAGGCCGGGGACGAGAGCTCCTCGGCGATCATGTAGGGGGTCCAGGGGTCCTCGGCGAACACCTCGGCCTCGAGGGCTGCGAAGAGTTCGAGGTCGCCCGGTCCCGCGACGCGCAGCGAGGCCCTTCACAGGCGCGCGGTGGGCTGGCCCTGGATGTCGGGGCGGCGCAGGTACAGGGGGTCGGTGCGCAGACGGTCCTCCTCGCCGCGCGACAGGCGCGTAGCAACGATGCGGCTCATGACGGCGGGATCGAGACTCACCTGGGGTCCGAGGTCTGCGCGGGCGAGCGCGTCGACGCTGTGCGCGGGGATCGGCGCTCCCGCGACGACGAGGCCGGGGGCGGTGCGCATGGCACCCAGGAGCGCGGACACGTCCCCGACTTCGAGGCGTCCCTCAAGGGTGACGTCGTCGGGCCCGGCGGCCATGTACGAGCCCCAGTAGAGTTCGCGGCGGCGCGCGTCGGCGATCGCGTAGACGCGGGTGTCGGGGGCAAGCAGGTCGAGGCCCTGGCGGGCAATGACGTCGAGGGCGGACACGCCGTAGGCGGGCACGCCGGCGACCGAGGCGAGGACGCGGGCGGAGACGAGGCCGGCGCGCAGCCCGGTGAAGGGGGCGGGCCCGGTGCCCACGAGGACGCGATCAACGCCGGCGTGGGCGAGCTGCGCGGGCAGACCTGCTGCCGCGAGTGCCTCGCGCACGAGCGGGGTGATGGATTCTGCGTGGTGGCGCCCGGAGTCGTTGTGGGCGCGGGCGATCACGCGGCCGTCTTCGATGATGGCGACGGCGGTTGCGGCTTGGGTGTCCAGGGCTATCTCTCGCACGGTGTGATCCTACTCGCCGTCGGTGTGATCGTCGCTGTCAAGGGCGTCCTCGTCGATGCGGGTTCCGCCGTGGGCGGCGACGACGCCGTCGAGGACGCCGTCCCAGCGGTGGCCGTGGGCGCGCAGGACGATGACGCGCGTGCCGTCGTCCATGTTCTCCAGGTCGATGACGTCACCGTCGTGGGCGGCCTCGCCGCCCGAGGCTCGGCGCACCTCGATGGAGAGGCGTTCGTCGCTCATCGCCTCGGTCTTACCTTCGCCCCATTCGACGACGGTCACGGCCTCGTCGAGGGAGGAGTCGAGGTCGAGGGTCTCCAGGTCGTTCAGGTCGGTGATGCGGTAGGCGTCCGCGTGGATGAGGTCTGGGCCACCGCTCAGAGAGGGATGCACGCGGGCGACGATGAACGTCGGGGAGGCGACGCGTCCGCGCACGCCCATGCCGACGCCGATGCCCTGGGTGAGGGTGGTCTTGCCCGCGCCGAGGCCGCCTGAGAGCATGAGGAGGTCTCCGGCCGCAAGGATGCGGCCGAGGTCTTCGCCGAACGCGCGCGTCTGGTCGGCGTCGCGCGTTGACACCTCGTAGGAGGCGATGGGCTGGGTCATGAGTTGCTCCCGCAGGTCGCGTCGGCGCCATCCCGATAGATGCGGGGGATGTGCGCCCAGATTGGTGACGATTTCGTAGTTGATGGTACCGGCTGCCTGCGCCCAGTCGTCGGCCAGCGGATCGCCGTCGTGTCCGGCTCCGAAGAGGACAGCAAGGTCTCCGACGGCCGCGGGCGCGTCCCCGCTGCGCGCGGTCGGGGTGCCCGCGTCGCCGTCTGCGGGCCCGAGGTCGATGATGAATTGGTCCATGCACACGCGTCCGATGAGGGGCGCGTGGAAGGGGCCGGAGGCGGTGTGGACGAGGACGCGCGCCCGGTTGGAGGCGGCGCGCAGGATGCCGTCGCCGTAGCCGAGGGGAACCAGGCCGACCCAGCGGCGCGTGGGCGCGACCCAGGTTCCGCCGTACGAGGCGGGGTCCCTCCTCGATGACCTTGACGGAGGTGAGGGGCGCGCTCAGCTCGAGGGCGGGGATGAGGCCGAGTTCTTCAGCTGTAGCGACCGCAGGGTCGGGGCTGAGGCCGTACAGGCCAATGCCGGCGCGGACCATGTCGTAGTGGGCCTCGGGATGCCACAGGATGCCCGAGGTGGCGGAGAGGTGACGGATGCGCGGCGTAATGCCGGCGTCGGCGAGGACCGCCAGGCCCTCCTCGAAAATCCGCACGTGGCTCGCGGTCGAGGCATTGCCCGCCTCGCTGGGGTCGTCGGCGCGGGACATGTGGCTCCACGCGCCGACGACGTCGACGAGGCCTTCGTCGGCCGCCATGCGCAGGACGGAGGCCAGGGCGGGCAGGTCGGCCAGGGTCGAGCCCGCGCGGGACATGCCGGTGTCGATCTTGACGTGGACGCGCGCGGGGCGGCCCACCTGCCGGGCGGCGGCGCAGATGTCGGCGAGGACCCACGTCCAGGACACGGACACGTCGATGTCGGCGTCGATGGCCGCGGCGAAGTCGGAGGAGGAGGTGGAGATCCACGCGAGGATGGGCGCGTCGGCTCGGGCGACCCCGGCCTCGTCCAGGCCTTCGCGCAGGGTGAAGGCCTCGGCGAGCTGGGCAACACCCAGCCAGTCGGCACCGCCTTCCAGGGCGGCGAGCGCAACGGGGAGCAGGCCGTGCCCGTAGGCGTTGGCCTTGACGGTCGCGAGCTGGAGCGCGCCGGGGGCGGCAGCCCGCAGGACGCCCAGGTTGTGACGGATCGCGGCCAGGTCGACGGCCGCGCGTGACGGGTATCCCCGTCCTTGACCGTGTTCGTTCGTGGAAGTCACTCCCCTAGTATCTCACGCGAGCCCGAGCGCGCCGCGCGGCTGCGCCTGTGCCCTCCCGCCTCACAGGCTGAGGGCGGCGAGCACTTCCGGGATTGCGTCAGCGATGTCACGCGCCTGAATGGGGGCGCGACCGTTGTATTCATCGGCGGCCAGCTTCGCCGCGAGACCGTGGAGCCACACGGCCGACACCAGTCGTTCGGGCGTGACGGCCTGCGGTTGTCCGTTCGGTCCCGGCAGCGCGTGCTCGTCCCTGACGGGGCGGGCGAGGATGCCGGCGATCAGGCCTGCCAGGACGTCGCCGCTGCCCGCGACTCCCGCCCACGACGTGGTGGTCGGCGCGACCAGCGTGGAGTCGCAGCGGGTCACGCTGTCCTCCATGCTCTCCAGGTCGGGGAAATCTAACTCCGGGTTGATGAAGCTGGCGAGCAGCGCTTGATCGCGGAGCATGTCCGCGTATTCGAAGGAACGCACGATGGTCACCGGCCCCTTGAGCACGACGTGGCAGCCCGTGGCATCGTGGAGGAGGTTCGCGTAGCGCAGGGGGGCTGCGGCGACCTCGTCCCGTTTCGTCGGCGTGCCGAGCCTCGTCAGCAGCCGCGCGGCCTCACCGTGGTGCGGGGTGAGGACGGTGGCCTCGGGGTTGATGGTGTCCGCCAGCTCCGGAATCAGGTCGAGGCCCCAGGCGTCGATGACGAGCGGAACGCCGGACTGGCCGCAGAATTGCGCGAGTTCGAGCGCGTCCTCGCGGCGATCCTCGTCCAGTCCGGGGCCGATGAGGGCCGCCTGGATGCGCCCGCCCACCGTGACGACGCCCGGCTCGGCGGACAGCACGAGGTCTTGGACGCGCCGGGTCGAGTTCAGGCGCACCATGCCGACGCCGGACGCCAAAGCTCCGCGCGTGGCGAGCAGGCCGGCGCCCGGGTAGGTGTCGGATCCGGCGACGAGGCCGACGACGCCGCGCGCGTACTTGTCGTCGTCAAAGGCCGGGGCTTGAACGAATCGACTACTGCCGGTTCCGTCGTAGAAGTACACCGGGACCTCGCCGCTCGTTTCCTCCGTGTCAGCGGGCGTCAGGCCAACGAGTCCAGTCCACTCCATTTCGATGAGTTCCAAGGCACCACAATACTGCGCGGCGGGCGCCAGAATCTGGGCGCGCTTGAAGCTGCCCACGGCCATCGTGTGCGTGGCACGCATGACGGCACCCTTCACGTTCCCCTCGTCGTCGGTCAGGCCCGAGGGCACATCAATCGAGACAACTGCAGGGTGGGTGAGGAACGAGAAGTCGTTGAGTTGTTCAACGGCCTCGGCGAGGTTCCCCTTGAGGGCCCCCCTTGCCACCGACGCCAACAATGCCGTCGATCCACACGTTCGCGAACGCCACCAGGGCGAGCTGGGGGGAATCAAAAACTGTGGTGATCGATCCCCCTTTGAGGTCCACGATGGTGACACCAGCTGTCTTAGCGGCGCGCAGCGCACGGGAGTGGCGCTTTCGTTTAAGCAGGATCGCCGCCACGTTGATGCCCATGTCAGCGAGGGTCGCGCATGCGTACAGGGCATCGCCTCCGTTGTCGCCCCCTCCGACGAAGGCGACGACGTCCGCCCGCGGGCCGGGGACGGTGGGTTCGTGAGGTCCGGCGAACAGAGGGGGTGTGTCACCGACGAGGCGGGCAACGCGCTGCGCGACCGCGTCGCCGACCTGGCGCATGTACAGGTCCGGGTCATCGATCTGCGCTGCCTCGCGGACAAAGCGCTCTTCGATTGAGCGCGCCTGCTGGAACGTCAGGACAGGGCCGTCAAATGTCAACATATCTCCATTGTCACATGCTGTCGCGCGCCTCCGCGCATGCTTTCCGCTGGGCGCGGCCGTCCAGGATCAACATGCGGTCAATTCTCCCACACAGCCGGTCCGCGAGGGAGGGGCGATCAGAGAGGTGGCTGACGGCGACGAGAGCGACTGACAGCTGCGGCGATCAGGCAACGTCGAGTGTCTTGGCGACGCCCGCCAGGACCGCGCCCACGATGACCAGGGCGACACCGATGATTGTCCAGCGCAGCTCCTTGCGCGAGCGCGTCTCGTGGAGCCACCAGATGCCCAGGGGCGTGGAGATGAGGATTCCCAGCTGCGAGAGGGTGAAACCCGTGCCCGCGCCCAGGTTGTTGGAGTTGAGCTGGAGCAGCAGGATCGCGGTGCCCCACAGGACGCCGTTGAAGGTCGAGGGGAGCATACGACGGTGGCGCAGCGAATCCTCGGGGGCCACGCCGCCGCGCCCCTGGATCGCGAAGAAAGCACCGCAGTAGACGGTGTAGCCGATCGCCTGAGGCAGCAGGAACTCGGCGGGCGCGATCGCGAACCACTTGATGATGAGCGGGAAGGCCACGAGGCCCAGCGTCGAGGTCGTCAGCAGGAAAGCGCCGCGCTTCCAGTCCAGGGAGGCCGCGTCAGAGCCGGATTCGGAGCGCGACAGGAACCAGATGCCGACGATCAGGACGACGATCGCGGCGATACCGTAGGGCAGCGCCCCGCCGTGGAGCCACTCGCCGAAGATCGCGATGCCCGCCAGGGACATGAGGACCAGCTGACCGCCGGTCGACAGCGGCATCGTGCGGCTCATACCCAGGACCGAGTAGGAGCGCAGCTGGTCGCATACGCCGACGCCGAGCAGCAGGCCGGTCAGGAAGGAGACGCCCAGGTTCAGGGGCGTCCACGCGGGGTGCAGGAAGGGGGTGGCGACGGCGGCCATGAGCAGGCCGCCGAGGACGGCGCCCATGACTCGCTGGCGGTCCGAGCCGCCGGTCTTTCCCATCAGCGTCGTGGCGACGCCGAAGAAGACAGAGGGCAGGATGCCGATAAGGATCGTGGACAGGGTCATGTGCGCACCTCCTGGGGTGGTCGAGGCCCCGTTTCACGAGGCCGAGGCTGACTTACGTTGTTGGGTGCGGCGGGCGCGCCGCCACCTCTTCTACGCTAGTCTCCCCTTCCCCCGCCCCCGCAAACTCCATCGCCCTTTTGGTTACTGTTTCACATGCACATCGTGAAACCTTTCACCAGATCATGCCGACTCGATGACGCAGCGCACGCCCGGTTCCGGAAGCTGACACCGATCCGCACAAGCGGCCCGGGCCTCGTCCCTGGATGAGGAACGAGGCCCGGGAGCGCTGCCGGGGCACCAGCCCCGCGCAGGCGGATTACTCCACCGTCACAGACTTTGCCAAGTTACGCGGCTGGTCGACGTCCAGCCCCTTGACGGAGGCGAGTTCGCAGGCGAAGATCTGCAGCGGCACGACGGTCAGGAGCGGCGCGTACAGGGTCGGCACGGCGGGCACGCGGAAGACGACCTCGGCGAACTCATCGACGGATGAGTCCCCCTCCTCGGCGACAACGATCGTGCGGGCGCCGCGGGCGCGGACCTCGGCGATGTTGGCCAGAACCTTGCCGTGCAGCTCGGGGCGGCGCGGGGTCGGCACGATGACGATGACCGGCTGGCCCTCGTCCACCAGGGCGATGGGGCCGTGCTTGAGCTCACCGGCGGCGAAACCCTCGGCGTGGATGTAGCAGATTTCCTTGAGCTTGAGCGCACCCTCGAGGGCGACCGGGAACCCGACGTGACGCCCCAGGTAGATGACCGAGGTCGCATCCTGCATCGTGCGGGCGAACTGGCGGACCGTCTCACCGTTCTCGAGGACTCGCGCGATCGCCTCGGGGACGCGCGCGAGCTTGTCCATGTAGTCGGCAATCTCGTCGGCGTACTTGTTGCCGCGCACCTGCGCCAGGTACAGGCCCAGGATGTAGCAGGCGGCGACCTGCGCGGTGAACGCCTTCGTGGAGGCGACCGCGATCTCGGGGCCCGCGTGCGTGAGGATCACGGCGTCGGACTCGCGCGAAATGGTCGACCCGGGCGTGTTCACGATAGCGACGACCTTCGCGCCCTGCTCACGGGCGTGACGGATCGCCTGGATGGTGTCCATGGTCTCGCCGCTCTGGGAGATGGCGACGACCAGCGTCTTTTCGCCCACGACGGGGTCGCGGTAGCGGAACTCGCTGGAGAGCTCAACCTCAACGGGGATGCGACACCAGTGCTCGATCGCGTAGCGCGCGACCTGTCCGGCGTAGGAGGCGGTGCCGCAGCCGATCATGATGACCTTGTCGACCGAGCGCAGGACGTGCTCGGGGATGCGCACCTCGTCCAGGGCCAGGCGGCCGTGGGAGTCGATGCGGTCGGCCAGGGTCGCGCCCACGGCGTCGGGCTGCTCGTGAATCTCCTTCTCCATGAAGGTCGGCCAGCCGTTCTTGGTGGCGCGGTCGGAGGAGAAGTCGACCTCGTACGCCTCGCGCTCGACGGGGTTACCGCTGGGGTCGATGACGGTCACGCCGGTCGCGGAGACGACCACGACCTCGTCCTGGCCGACCTCGACGGCGCGGTTCGTGTGCTCGACGAAGGCCAGGACGTCGGAGCCCAGGAAGTTCTCCCCGTCCCCCAGGCCGATGACCAGCGGGGAGGAGCGGCGGGCCGCGACGATGACGTTCGGAGACTGGGTGCTCAGCACCAGCAGGGTGAAAGTGCCGTGGAGCTGGGCAGTGACTGCACGCATGGCGACGACAAGGCGGCGCGCCACCTCCTCGTCGACGCCGGTCAGTCCGGCAACCGCTCCGCTGTACGAGGCCGCCTCGGCCTGGTCGTAGGCGCGGGCCAGCAGGTGGACGACCACCTCGGTGTCGGTCTCCGAGGCGAAGGTCTCGCCGTCGGCGATGAGGGCGGCGCGCAGGGCGTCCGCGTTTTCGATGATGCCGTTGTGGACGAGGGCGAAGCGCCCGTCCGGGCTGGTATGGGGGTGGGCGTTCGCGACCGTGGGGCGCCCGTGGGTTGCCCACCGGGTGTGTCCGATGCCCGCGTACGCATCGGCCGGAGGCTGCGCGTCGAGTTCCTCGGAGAGGTTCACGAGCTTGCCGAGCGCGCGGCGCACGTCCAGGTGATCCGGGGACGCCAGGGCGATGCCCGCCGAGTCGTACCCGCGATATTCGAGGCGCGCCAGGCCGCCGAGGACAACCTCGCGACTACGCTGGGACGCCTTGCATGCAATATGTCCAACAATTCCGCACATAGCACCCATTCCAACACACCAAACCCCTCTATCGGTCAGTAACGTGTGTCGCTTCACGCGGTGAACAAGTGCACACGACCACAAACATGTGGGGCACAATGGGATCGTGAGCACCACCGAGAGCCCCTCGACCGTCCCATCCACAGCCTCGCCGGCCGTCTCGCCTGACGAGCTAAGCCCGGCTGCCGCACGCAACGCGCACAACCCCTACGCGCGCTTCGACCGCTGCGAGTGGGACCGCCTCGCCGATCGCACTCCCCTGCCGCTCACGCAGGAGGACATCGACCGCATCGCGTCGCTGGGCGACCCCATCGACATGACCGAGGTCGACACGATTTACCGGCCCCTGAGCGCGCTGCTGCAGCTCTACATCGACGGGCGCCGCCGCACCGCCGCCGAGCGCCACGCCTTCCTCGGTGAGCCCGAGGGCCACTCAACGCCCTTCGTCATCGGCATCGCCGGCTCTGTCGCCGTCGGCAAGTCAACGGTCGCGCGCCTCCTCCAGCTGCTGCTCTCACGCTGGGACTCCACGCCGCGCGTGGACCTGGTGACCACCGACGGCTTCCTCTACCCGAACCGGATCCTGCACGAACGCTCCCTCATCGCCCGCAAGGGATTCCCCGAGTCCTACGACCGCTCGGCCCTCATCTCCTTCCTCGCCTCGGTGAAGGCCGGCAACCCGCACGCGAAGGCCCCCGTGTACTCGCACGTCACCTACGACATCGTGCCCGACGCCTACATCGACGTGGATCGCCCCGACATCCTCATCGTCGAGGGCCTCAACGTGCTCCAGCCGCCACGCTCCGCGCCCGGTTCCATCTCGGTGGCCGTCTCTGACTACTTCGACTTTTCCATCTACGTCGACGCCGACGAGACATTCATCGAGCAGTGGTACGTCGACCGTTTCCTCAAGCTGCGCGCGACCGCGTTCTCCCGCGAGGACTCCTACTTCAAGACCTACGCCTCCCTCACCGACGACGAGGCCGTCTCGACCGCGCACGTCGTCTGGAACGCGATCAACCTACCGAACCTGCGCGAAAACATCCGCCCCACCCGCGAGCGCGCGACCCTCATCTTCACGAAGGGCCCCGACCACCGCGTCGAATCGCTGTCGATCCGCAAGGACTGAGCTCCGTCCCTCTCGTAGCGCACGCGAACGAGGCCGCAGCCGGAGAACCCGGCCACGGCCTCGCCTCATATGGAGCTAACGGTTAGCCGATCCACGCTCCCGAGGGAGCGAAGTGGTACCAGGTCCAACCGATCAGTTCCCAACCGGTGGCCATGGAGCCGTTAGAGCGCAGGTAGAACCAGACGGGGCCCTCCTGGTACCAGCCGGTGGTCATCGCACCGTTGGCGCCCAGGTGGTACCAGGTGCCACCGAGGAGCTGCCAGCCGGTAACCATGGAGCCGGAGGGCGACAGGTAGTACCAGGCGCCGCCGTCCTTGACCCAACCGGTACGCATGACGCCGGAGGATGACAGGTAGAACCAAGTTCCGTCGATCTGGGCCCAACCGGTCGCCATCTGACCGGTCGCGGGATCGAGGTAGTACCAGGAGCCGCGGTCCATGATCCAGCCGTACTGCTGGGCACCGCTGGGGCCGTGGAAGTACCAGTGTCCGCCGTCGTAAACCCAGCCCATCTTCAGGTAGCCGCTCGCGTCGAAGCGGTAGGTCTGCCCGTCGATGACGAGAGTCTCGTTGGCCGCGTAGGTGCCGTCAGAGTAGCTGTACCACCAGCCGAAGTAGCCGGACTTCCACTGACCGGTGCGAGGCTGGGGCGCGGGATCCGGGGTCGGAGCCGGGGTGGGATCGACGGTCGGCTGCGGAGCCGGGGTCGGATCGACGGTTGGCTGCGGAGCCGGGGTCGGGTCCACGGTGGGCTGCGGGTCCGGGGTGGGCTGCGGGTCGGGCGTCGGCTCAGGAGCCGGCGTGGGGTCGGATCATCGACCGTCACCCAGTACAGGAAGCGCGAGTCGCCGCCACCAACAGCATGGAGCACGACCTGCGAGGTCTCGCCCTCGCCGAGCTCGACTTCCTGCGTCGTCTTGTCGGCCGGGTTGACGAGCATCAGGTGCGCGTTCGGAGCCGGCTTCTTGACGGTCAGGGTGATGTCCTGAGCGGTCTCGGCCAGCGAGCCGTTGTCGGTACGCGGGTCGAGGAGGTAGGACGGGTAGCGGGTCTGGCCGGTCAGGGCGTTGACGACCATGAAGCCCTTGGGAGCCGTCGTGGAGTCACCGAAGATTTCGGCGGACTTGGCGGTCTCCAGGCCCTTCAGCTGCTCGAAGTAGCCGACAACGACGTCGCCGGGCAGGCCGTCGTTGACGGAGCCGACGTTGGCCACCGACATGTCAACCAGGCCGACGGCCTCGTTGGCGGCCTTGGCCTCGTCACCCGAGGCGAAGTCACCGTACTTGTAGCCGCTCAGCGAGGGGGCCTCGCCGCGAGCCGCGTACTGGCCGGGCTTGTAGGCGACGAACGTGGAGTTCATGGCCTTCGTGTAGTTACCGATGTAGGTGACGTTGCCGAAGATGTTGGAGAACTCGTAGAACGAACGCGTCGGCGCGCCATCGTGGTCGATGATCGAGGAGCGGTCGTAGCCGTTGTACTCCATGCGGAACAGGCCGAACCACTTCTGGCCGGTGGCCAGGCCCAGCGAGGGAACGATCGACTTTTCGGAGGCCGAGACGTTGGCGTCCCAGTTGTAGTCCAGGTACTGGCCGTACAGGATCGGGCTGGAGCCGTCACCGGTGAGACCCTTGAGGCCGTATTCGCGCTGCTTCTTCCAGGTGTTGGTGCCCAGCAGGTCCATGACGACCCGGCTCGGAGCCGGGCCACCGTTGGCACCCCAGTAGTACTTGTCCCAGCTGAGCAGGTCGGGCTTGGCGTTCTCGACGTAGTAGCTCAGGTTCGCGTCGCGGTACCAGGAAGGATCATCCCAGGAGTTGGCGTGGACGACTGCGCCGGGGATGTTCTGCTTGGACCAGGAGAACCAGTTCTTGAAGCACTCCGACTCGACGCGGTTGAATCCGCCCTCATCGCCGTACTGGATGTCGACGAGCGTGGAGGCGTAGGGCAACATGTACTCATTCATAAAGTCGCGAGGTTCGCCCGCGTTGCACATGCTGTTCTTGCCGGTGGGGGCCTTCGCAAGGGCCCACGGCGCGCCCTTGCCCAGGGACTCCATCATGTCGGTGTTGAACATGGGCAGGTCGTAGAACATCGGGAATGCGCCGCCCGTGAGGTCGCGCTCGTTGGCGTTGAAGCCGCCGCGTCCGTAGCCCTCGGAGGGGACCCACGCGGGCATCATGACGCCGTACTGCAGCGCGAGGGCCTGGGCGCGGTTGACGCCCCACTTGCCCTCCCCGGGGTTGAAGCCGGAGTAACGCTCATACATGGAGTTGTCGACTGCCGGGGCGACCGGGGTCTTGCCGGCGGGCAGGCCCCACACCTCGACGTCGTTGAAGGTCACCGCGGTCGCGATATTCTGCGGGGTCTGGGGCTCGGTCTCGTCGTTCATCCAGATGCGGATATTCTTGGCGAGGTGGTAGGCGTTGAAGTCCCAGTACCACAGGCCACGCGCGTCGCGCGTGAGCGAGCCGTGGGTGACGATGGTCTTCCATTCGCCGCCGTCGGCCTCCTGGACCGCAATGGCCACGGAGTTACCGCCGTGCCAGCTCGGGGCGCCGGCGGGCAGGGTCGGGGTACCCCATCCGTTGACGCGGTGCACGTAGCGGGCCTCGCCCAGGTGCAGCTCGATGCCGGTGACGCTGCTCGACCAATCATTCGCGCGGACGAGAGGATCGGAGGTCCACGTCGTTGCGGGGTCGAGGTCGGTGAGGGCCGCATTGTCGGCCTCGGTACCACCGTTGGCCGTGGCCGTCACGGGAACCATGACGTTGCCGCGGAAGTCGGTGTCCACCTTGGTGATGTTGACGACGTAGGTGGCTTCCTTGCCGTCCTTGCTCACCGTGGCGGTGATGACGTTCAGGCCGGTGGTGAGGTCGAGGTTGGTGACTCGGCCGTCGGCGTCGGGGGTCGCGCCGTTGATGGTGACGGTGGCGCCGTCGACCGCGCGGATGCGGGCCGAGACGGTCTTGGCGTGGTAGTAGCCGGTGGCCGTGTAGGTGTGGGTGCCGGGGGCGAAGTCGACGGGCTTGCCGGGCTCACCGTAGGGTAGCTGATCGATGACGAAGTCAACGACGAGGTCTGAGGCACCCGATCCCTGCGCGGGGGCATCGGGGTGGGGCACGACGGGGCGCGCGACATTGTTGTTGTTTCCGGTGTCGTCGCTACCGTAGGAGGTGATGGCGTTGCCCTCGGCGTCGCAGGGCAGGAGCTTGATGTCGGACAGCGCCATGTCCTTCTTGCCGGGGGCGAGGGAACGCAGACCCGTGAGAGCGAAGACGCGCTTCGTGGTCGCCGGGAAGGTGACGTACTGTTCCTTGTTTCCGTACTGCAGGTCGGTGCCGTGAGCGACCTCGGTGCCGCCTTCCCACTCACCTGCGGCGACCTTGGTCTTCCAGTCGGCGAAGGAGGCTTCGGCGGCGGGGTTACCGGGGTCCTCGTCGAAGGCAAAGACACGGTATTCGCCGGGGAACTGGTCGTTGCCCAGGGTCGAATCGTAGGTGGGGCGCGGGGTCAGGCCGAGGCCGCACACCTGGGTGCCGGGGGTGGGGTTCTGGACGGCGAGGGCATGGGGGTATTCATCCATACCGTTCTTCCACTTGGTGGTCCAGAAGGTCTTGGTCGCGTCGGTTCGCGCGGTGTCGTCGTCGACGAGGGCTGCGATCGTGCCGTTGGGAGCACCTTCGCCGACCTTCTCTTCGGAGGTCGCCCACAGAACGGTCGGGTGATACGGGGTTTCGGTGGCGGCGACGGCCGCGGCTGGTGCGAGGCCAAGCATGGTGGCCGCAAGAATCGGGGCTCCGAGTGCTCCGATGATGGGTCTAGTCCCCATGAGTTTAACTCCTTCGTCAGTATGGGGGTCATGGCTGGGATTGGCCGTTAGACGGCGACAAATCCACAATACCTAACACGTGTTAGTTTTTTGTGAAAGAACCTCCTTGTAGGTAGAGAAGATCCCCGCGGGTGCGAGGGGCACCCGCGGGGATGAGGATCAGAACTTCAGACCGCCGTCTTCGATGCCGCGGAAGAAGAACTTCTGGCTGAAGGCAAAGACCAGGACGACCGGGATCATCGCGACGACGGCACCGGCCAGCACGAGCTGATAGGTGACGCCCTGGGGCGAGTTCTGGATGGCCGTCAGCGTCAGCATCAGCGTCTGCTTGTTCGGGTCGGGCAGCATGAGCAGCGGGAAGATGAAGTCGGACCAGGCCCCGATGAACGAGGTCAGGCCGACGACCGTCAGCGTGCCGCGCACCTGGGGCAGGAAGATCGACCAGAAGCGACGTAGCTCGCCCGCGCCGTCGATGAGGGCCGCATCCTCGATCTCATCGGGGATGCCCATGAACGCGGCGCGCATCATGAGGATCTGGAACGGGCCGATCATGGCGACCATCCACACGCCGGGGAGCGTGTTGTACAGGTCCAGCTGCACCATCATCTTGAACAGCGAGAGCATGATCGACTCGAAGGGGAAGATCATGGCGGACAGGACCACGAAGTACATGATGTTGCGTCCGGTCCACCCGCGCCTCGACAGCATGTAGCCGCCGATGCACGACAGGATGACGTTCGAGGAGACCGTCAGGGTCGCCAGGATCGCGGAGTTCTTGATGGACAGCAGGATGTTCGTGCGCTCGAAGAGGACGTAGAAGGAGTCCAGCGACCAGTGCTGCGGCAGCATGGTCGCGCCCTGGCCGAAGACGGATTCGCCGGGAGCCTTGAAAGCTGCCATAAGGGGCAGCACGAGGGGGCCGACCAGGATGAGGGCGACGACCACGAGGAGGGCGTAGCGGGCGACGAGGGCACCGCCGCGCATCTGACGCGAGGCAACGTTGCGCCCCTGGCGTTCGAGCCGGCGCTCCTTGCGCCACTGGGCGAAACGCTCGCCAAAGGTCGCGGAGGTGCTCTGAGTTACAGTGCTCATGAGTCTTCAGCCTTCCTCTGCAGGCTTTGCGAAGCGATGATGAAGCCGAAGGTGATGAGGAACAGGCACACCGACGCGGCATCGCCCTGTCCTAGCGACCCGAAGGTCGGGTCGACGATTCGGTCTCGGATATACATCGTGAGGGTCTTCGTGGGCGAGGCGGAGCCACCCAGCAGGTAGACCTCGGTAAAGATCTTGAGGCAGCCGATCGTCGTCAGCGTGGCGACGAGGAACATCATGACCTTGACGCCCGGAACGGTGACGGTCAGGAAACGACGGATCGGCCCGGCACCGTCGAGTTCAGCGGCCTCGTACAGCGACTTGTCGACGTTGGCGAGGGCCGACAGGTACAGGATCATGTAGTAGGGCAGGCCCTGCCACAGAGTGATGAGCATGGCGCAGAAGAGAATCAGCCACTGATTCGACAGGAATGGCACGGGGTCGAGGCCCCAGGACGCCAGCATGTTATTGATGGGTCCGCGCTGGTCGAGGAGGTAGCGCCACGCGAGCGAGATGACGACCAGCGAGGAGATGGCCGGCAGGTAGTAGAGGGCGCGGAAGAAGCCAATGCCGGGCACGTGCGACTTGACGAGGAGGGCCAGCAGCAGGGGCAGAAGCACCATCAGCGGGACGACGCAGACCGCGTAGATAAGAGAGTTCGTCAGCGACTGCCAGAACTCAGGATCACCGAGGACAGCGTAGAAGTTCTTCAGTCCGACGAAGGAGCCGATTTTGCCCATCGGCTTGGTCTTCGTGAAGGACACGTAGACGGTCGTGATGAAGGGGTAGATATAGAAGGAGATGACCGCGAGGACCGGGAGGGTCACCCACAGCCAGGGAACCCAGCCCGGGCGGAATCGGGCGGCGCCATTGAGGGAGCGCGTCTGCGCACTCTTACGTATCGGCATACCAAAGTCCTTTATCAGGGATGCGCGGGGTCGTGAGCCGTCGGCCCGACGCTGGGCAAGGAATGCGTCGGGGGCCGAGGCCAAGCCTCGGCCCCCGAGCGATCAATCAGTCTTGGAGAGCCTTGAGCTTCTCGTTCATCTGATCCTGAGCGGTCTTGAGGGCGGTCTTGGGATCGACCTCGCCGCGGATGGCCTTGTTGACGTTCTCGATGAGGGCGTCCTTCACGGCGCCGGTCGCGTAGAAGACGTCGGTGTAGGCCTCGGCCTCCTTGGCAGCCTTAGCGGCTTCCTCGTAGGCGGCCTTGAAGACCGGGTCGTCGGCGATCTCCGGCGGGTTGTTGACGAGCTTGTCGAGGGCCTCGGTGGCGGCCGGGAAGATGATGGCGCCGCCGTCGTGCGTCCAGGCGTACTCGTTCTCAGCGTTGGTGATCCACTCGGCGAACTTCATGGCCAGCGGGGCGTTCTGCGTGGTGACGGAGACGCCGATGTACTGGCCTTCGAAGACGGGCTTGATGCCGGGGTTGGTCGGGAACGGGCCGACGCCGGTGTTCTGGTAGACCGTCTCGTTGTTCTTCTTGACGGACTTGAGGAACGAGGCGTTGGGCGTACCGAAGGCGAGGTTGCCATCGGTGTAGGCCTTGCCCGGGTCGGGCTCGCCAGTCAGGGGGAGTCCTTCGGGATCGCGCCGGAGGCGTAGAGCTCGGAGAGCTTGGTGACGTAGTTGATCGCGGCCTCGTTGTCGGCGAAGTCGAAGGCGGTCTTGTCAGCGTTCAGCAGGTTGACGCCCATGCCGTGCAGCTGAGCAACCATGTACCACTCGGGCGAGCCGTAGATGCCATAGTCACCCTGTCCGTCGGCGCCGACCTTCGCGGCGTCCTCGAACAGCTCATCCATGGTCTTGGGCGGCATGTTCTCGTCGAGACCAGCGCGCTTGAAGACCTCCTTGTTGTAGGTGGTGATGTAGGGGCCGAAGTACCAGGGCAGAGCCGTGTGGTGGTCGCCCGCACCCAGGGCGGTGGAGTCCCAAATGGACTTCACGAACTTGTCGCCGATGCCGGGGGCCTTAACGTCGTAGTCCATGAGGAGGTTGGACTTGGACAGGGCGAGGATGGTGGAGGAAGGAACGTTGATGACGTCCGCCATCTTGCAGTTCGAGGCCTGAGCGGTCACGGTCTGATCAAACTCCGCGCCGCCACCCTGGTCGGTCCAGTTGATCTTCACGCCGGGGTTGGCATCCTCAAATTCCTTGATCTTGGCCTTGAAGAAGTCGCCGAAGTCGTTCTGCAGACCCTGGGTCTGGAACGTGATCTCGCCTTCGACCTTCGAGGTGTCGATCTTCGAGTCGTCAAGGTTGCCCGCGGGGATGTCGCACGCGACGTCGGGCTCGGGGATGGAGCCGGCAGCGGTCGAACCGCCGCTCGAGCTATCGGAGCTGGAGCCGCCAGGGTTGCAGGCGGCCAGTCCGAGGGTGCTGAACATGGCGAGGGCGACGACGCCTGCGGCCATCTTCTTCTTCAACATGCGAAACCTCCATTGGTCCGATTTGTTGGTCGATCGATGGGATCGAGTCACTAACTATCTCGTGTTAGTTGATGTCTGAATCATAGCGGCCCGTGACGCTTCGCGCATCATTTGCCAACAACTTTACGCATCGTTATCAAGCCGCAACATAACAGGTTGGGGCTTAATCACCCCCAACCTGGGCAATTACGAATGTCATGTTCGTATCGCGCATGTAACCGGCGAACTCGGGCCGAGAGTCAGGCCCGCACGAACGCGTGCCGATGCCGTCCTGGAAGGCGTCCAACCACAGGAACGTGCGCTCACTGTCAGGCAGATCCTCCCAGTGCGACGCCTCGGCCAGTTCGCGCTCACTCCACGGCGAGACACTCCAGCCTAGGGACGAGGTCGGCACAACGAGGACATCGCCCGTCTCACCACGCAGACAGAGGGCTTCGAGGTCGAGGCGCTGCCCGCCTTCCTGGGGGCGTACGCTGACATCCCAGAGCTCGCGAACGGGAGCGCTGCCGTATCCGCGAGCGCCGCTCACGCGCATGTCGGAGTATCCGATGAGAGTGTCGCCCAACCACGAGGCTTCCCACTGCGATCCGGGCATCTCGATGCGCACGCCGAGGCGCGGGACGCGTTCGGGCCAGGCCCCGTAGGGCACGACGCGGGCGGATACCGACAGGGCCGGGGTCTCCCCCAGGAGAACGGGCCGATGCTCCCAGGTGAGGGTCACACCGAATTGCGCGACGGGAGGGGCCCAGCGTTCGATGACGCGCTGGCAGGTGCCGTCCTCCTCGATGGATACGAGGCGTCGACGCAGCAGGTGGAGGCGCGCTTGCTCCCAGCGGGCCGCGTGCGAGGTTCCGTGCTCGCCGCGCCCGACCCCGAGGGGACCGAGGTCGTCCTCGCTAATTCCCCAGTAGTCGACGGGTCCGCGCCCGCGGTCGTTGTCGGTGGGGGCTCGGAAGACGCTGAGGTCCACGCTCACGGGCATGGTGCCGATGCGCGCGAGGCGCCCGCGCGCATCGAGCGCGTAGGGGGCCTCCACATCATCGTCCGGGCGCACGACCGAGACGGGGGCGCCGAGGAGCGCGCGCAGCCGGGCCTCATCTGCCCCGTGCCCGCGCGACGATTCCACGGCCGTCGCGAGGGCGGGCGCATCCGGGGCCATCGCCTGAACCCACGGCCAGGTGCCGGCGTAGGGGCGCGAGAGGGCGTCGACCAGGCCGTCGCACACGAAACTGCCGTCGTGCACCTCCTCGCCAAAATCGCCGCCGTAGGACAGGGCGCGACGCCCATCCGGGAGGGTGCGCCACAGGGCGTGGTCGCGCCACTCCCACACGAAGCCGCCGGCGTGGCGGGGATGATCCATCTGCGCGGCGTAGCCAGCGGCATTTCCAGGGCCAGTTCCCATCGCGTGCAGGTATTCGCACATGAGGTAGGGGGCCCGGCGAATGCGCTCGCGCGCGGCGTCGTCAACCCGCGCGGCGACGTGCGTGGGGACAGCGACCTCGGCGTGGGGATCGCTCTCGTCGAGGACGGCGGCGACTTCCTCGAGGGTCGGGTACATGCGCGAGTAGATGTCCGTGTATTCGAGGGCATGGTCGCCCTCGTAGTGGACGATCGCCCGGGAACCGGTGCGCTCGTGGACCCAGCGCGCGCAGGCGACCAGGTTCGCGCCGGTGCCGGACTCGTTGCCGAGGCTCCAGCTCATGATCGAGGGATGGTTCTTGTCGCGTTCGAAGGCGCGGACCGTGCGGTCCATGTAGGCGTCGGCCCAGCGCGGGTCGTCGGAGGGATTATCGATCCACTCCCCCACCCCTCGAACCCGTGCGTCTCGATGTCGCCTTCGAGCATGACCCACAGGCCGATCTCGTCGGCGAGGTCGAGCAGGCGGGGGTGGGGCGGGTAGTGGGAGGTGCGGATCGCGTTGATTCCCATGGACTTCATGAGGGCGAGGTCCTCGCGCGCCCAGGCCTCGTCGAAAACGCGCCCCTCGGCGGCACGCACCTCGTGACGGTTGACGCCGTTGAGGGTCAGGGGCTCGCCGTTGGCCATGAGTACGCCGTCCTCGATGTACACGCGACGGAAACCGATGCGCAGGCACCGCTCCCCCGCGTCGAGGCCTTCTCCGCCCTGGACGCTGATACGCGCCTCGTAGAGGGCTGGGTCCTGCGCGCTCCACGGGCGCACGCTGCCCACTTCGATGCGGCCGCTGCGATAGCGACCGTCCTCGCCGCGTTCGAGGGAGCAGGCGAAAGACCAGAGGCCGTCGATGCTGAGATGCCCGGACAGATGATCCTCCTGGGCGCCAAGCACCCGGGCTTCGATGGTCGCATAACCCACCCCGGCCTCGTAGTCGGTGTCGATCCACAGGTCTTCGATGGCACCGGGAGCGAGGCGGCGCAGGCTCACCGAGCGGAAGATGCCGGGCAGCCACCACTGGTCCTGGTCCTCGAGGTAGGAGCCGGGGCTGAACTGGTGCACGCGCACGGTGATCGTATTGGTGCCGGGGCGCACGGCATCGGTCACGTCGAACTCGTGGGCGAGGCGCGAGCCACGGGCCATGCCGATCCACGTGCCGTTGACCCACACGCTGGCCTGGCTTTCGACGCCGTCGAAACGCAGACGAATGTGACTGCCCTGCCAGTCGGCGGGCAGGTCGAAGGTGCGGCGGTAGTCGCCGACCGGGGTTGTCGTCGGGCGGGAACGGGCGGGTCGACCGGGAAGGGGAAGTCGACGTTGGTGTAGGCGGGGTGGCCCCAGGTGCCCTCGCCGCGCAGGACCCAGTGGCTGGGCACGTCAATCTCGGACGCGTCGTCGGCGACAGCGGGCTCATCCCAGGGCTGCTCGACGTTGACGAAGGGGGCGGGGTCGGCGCTGTGATAGACGAAGTTCCACATGCCATCGAGGCTGAGAACCCCGCAGTCGTCAGCGAGGTGCGCTCGCGGGGGCACAAGCGCGCCCGCGCCGGGAGCATAGGAAGGTAGTATCGATATCACGTCTATGTGCCTTTCGGATGTCATCGTCGAAACTCCGATCGTCAGACACAAGACTAACACGTTATAGTTGTTGTGTTTCAACGAAACGCAACCGAGAATTGGGAGCCGCAGCATGGAGCGCGCAACCCGGGCCGACGTCGCCCGCGCGGCAGGCGTCGCACCGTCGACCGTCTCGCTCGTCCTCAACGGACGAGGCCGGGACGTGAAGATCGCGCCCGCCACGATCGATCGCGTCAAGCAAGCCGCACGCGAACTCAACTACATCCCCAACGCGGCCGCCCGGTCGCTGCGCCGCGGCAAATCCCACCTCATCGCGCTCCTCATGGCCGAGCTGCCGGATGACCCTTTCGTGCCCGTCGTTCACACGGTCCTCACGACCGCGATGATCGATATCCAGCGCCGCGGCTACCTGCTCCTCCCCCTCTTTCAGTCCGGCGACGGAGCCTCGGACGCCGAGGTCATCCGCGGGGTACTGGGCGACACCCAGCTGGCGGGCATCATCCGCGAGACCACGTCGGCCGAGGCCTTCACCTCGCGCCTGCTCGCCAACCTCGGCATCCCCGTCGTCGCCATGTCGATGATTGAGGCCGACCCCACCGGCTCAGAGTCTTCCCTCATCCGCATCGACGAGGGCGCCGGCGTGCGCGACGTTCTCTCCGACTGCGCCCTCGTGGACCCATCGACGGGCACGGGCAGCGGGCGCGCCGTTTTCCTGGCGGGACCGAACACGAACCACGCGCGCCAGAACCCGATCGCGAGCACGTTCGGCACGAAATTCACCCTGTACTCGCTGCCCGACTGGGAGGCCACCACGGCCTACCAGGCAGCGCTGCGCCTCCTCGACGAGGACCCGTCGATCTCACTCATCGCCCTGGCCGACGACTCGCAGGCACCCGGCGTCTTCCAGGCCGCCGCGGACCTCGATCTGTCCATTCCCGGCGACCTGTCGGTCCTCGGCTTCGGCAATCAGGACCACCACAGCGCCTCCGCGCTCGGCCTCACGACGGTGGAGTGGCCCCTCAAGGACATGACCGAGGCCGCCGTCTCCTCGATCATCAACGTGATCGAAGGCCGCTCCCCCATGAGCGGCATTCACCCCAGCGCATCCATCGACGAGGAGTCTGCGCACCTGACACCAATCGCGACGATCCCGACGCGCCCGGTGTGGCGCTCGTCGGTCGCCAGGCGCGACTAAAGAGCGTATCGTGGCACGGTATGCGCCCTGCGCGCAAGGCTGCGTCAATCACCCACAACAATGTCAGTAGCGCTATGTACCCCTCAAACTTCATGTTTCCAATGAGCACGTCAAACCTCCTGTATCCAATGGGCACAATGTTTCCAGGGTACGTCGACTCCGCTCTCATTCCCCTCCTCGTACGCCAGCTGGAGAAAAAGGGACTCGACGTCAAGGTGACGATCGACCGCAACAATGCGCTGATGTATCTAGTCGTCAACAACGTATTGACTTGCAACCTGGTAGCGGTTTTCTACGACCTGCTCAACGCGCCTCCAATTTCTCACAGGGGCATCCTCAACAATTGGGCTGATCGGATCTTCGATCAGATTCGCATGGAGGCCGCAGAACTCTCCATCCCCGACGTGCTGCGTCGGCGCGTACGCACCGAGCTCGTCCCCACTTACACAGTCCAACACCCCGACTTCTCCTATGCACGGCCTTTCCCCGGTGGGCTCTCAATGATCCTGAGTATCGTCCATGCAGCCGGCACAACCAGGTGCACCACCGAGGGACTCCGCATTCGCCCTCTCAGCGTCGATGAGCTTTTCTACTACGGACAGCTGAACACTGACGCCATACCGATCACCATCACACAGAAATCCGGCCCGACAACATGCCTGTCCGGCCCGTCGCCTTTCATTGCAGCCAAAGCAGCAAACATGCCTGCGGTGATCAAGCAGCACGCGATCGAAGCGCCACACGGTATCTTCGCGCTCATCCCACAGCAGCATCTCCTCTTTGTTGCACCCGCAACCCCCGACGACCTCTCCGGTCAGCTGCAAACACTGGTGGATTTTGCCCGATTCGCGATCATCGACGCACAGCGGAACAACCCACTTCACGCCGTTAGCCGCGATATTTTCTACTTCTCCCCAGAGGGCACCTGTGAGACCGTGACATGCTCGAATGACCCCGCCGTTCAGGAGCTGCTGAGCAACCCTCAGATCAGCCCAGCCAACTACCACTTCAGCGCGCAGAAATACCTGTCTTTGCCCCCTGCTTTCGAGCAGCGGTTTTCTCGTGCTGACCACGCCTCACCTGCAGAACAGAACGCGCAATAACACGAGGGGAGGGGCGGATGCCAGCTGGCATCCGCCCCTCCCTCGCATTCACGCCTCGCGCCGGGTGCCTCCCTCACGCTCACAAAATGCGGGAGCGCGCCCAGGCTGTGGCGCTATTATTCGCCGAGGCCGCAGGCCCCGTAGATGTTGGTCAGCATGGCCAGTCGCTGTTCGAGGGACGCGTCCTTGGGGACGCACACCTTGGCACCGAGGTAGTTGGCACCACCCTTGATGGCAGCCTTGGCACAGCGAGCGATCTCTGCCTCGTTCATGAGCGAGGTCGGCTCGTCCGCCTGCGCGGGCAGGTGACCGTCGATCCAGGAGTATCCGTACTGGGTTTCCTCCGGGCCTGCGCCCGAGAAGATGATGCCGTCCAGGACGCCGCGCTTGCCGGCCTCGAGCACGTGCTCGTAGGCGGTGTCCGCGCTGCGCCCCTCCACGGCGGAGCGGCCCCAGTTGAGGTGGATGCCGATGCCGGCCTCGGAGACGACGTCGATCTCGGATTCGAGGGAGAGGAAGCCCTTTTCGGGGTTCTGCTCGGGGATGTACTTGTCGCAGTGCTCGATCACGAGCGTCGCCCCACACCAGTCCCAGGTGGCCACCTCGGCGAGCGAACGCTTGAAAGCGTCCGCCTGCGCCAGGCGCGTGGGAGCCGAGTGCAGCTGCACGCGGGCGACCAGCTGGCGACCCACTCGCTCACACAGGGCGGCGAGGTCGTCGCGCAGCGCGCGGGTGAAGTCGAGAGCGGCACCGCGTCCGGCCTCGTCGGGCGAGGCCAGGCCGAAGTTCTCGTTCTTCCAGACGTTCTGCATGGTGCCGGGGATCGCGGTGATCGTATTGAAGTCCCAGTGGGTGGCCAGGTGGCTGGCCAGAACCTCACCCTGGGTGGCGAGCTGCCCCGGGTAGGGGATCTCGACGCCGCTCACCCACGGCTGATCTGCGAGGAGTCGGTAGTAGTCGCCCTCCAGCTCCGGTGCCGGATGCGACGCGTACGCGCCGAGGATGAATGGAAGCGCCATGATAGTCGCCCTTCTACGATGAAATTATCGCTCGGATCACTACAACGAACATACTCCTGTTTCCCGTATATTCGCAGCGAAGTGACACTACCCCCAGCGATGAGCCCATCGAGGCACGCGTAAGGGCGGGCACCCACCGGTACCCGCCCCGCGCGTACGCCTCTCAGACGCTCACAGCGCCAGGTTCTCCTGACG